>Ga0065711_1032348_pt1 | contig 27512 bp, 18 predicted proteins | sample Hoacrofraction12_FD_59098 | JGI IMG/M metagenome (GOLD analysis project Ga0065711, IMG submission 59098) | Hoatzin crop microbial communities from Cojedes, Venezuela - Epithelial fraction 12 v2 (version 2) | ecosystem: Host-associated > Birds > Digestive system > Esophagus > Crop | place...
GAAGCAGGGTCACCTACAGCAGGCTGCACAGGACCTTGTCCAGGCGGGTCTTGAATATCTCCAGAGAAGGAGACTCCACAAACTCCCTGGGCAGCCTGTTCCAGTGCTCCATCACCCTCAGAGGGAAGAAGTTCTTCCTCATGTTCAGACGGAACTTCCTATGCTTCAGTAACTCTAATGACGGTAACTCTATGACGGCAACTCTATGGCCATCAACTTGCCAAGAAAAGAGCATCCAACCGCAGTGCACAGACAAATGATTGCTAGCTGCAGAGTAGCAGAGGTGCTCCTGTGCAGCTTGCCACAGACACCTACTCAGAAGCTGTGTCTCCTGTGTATAGACAGGCTGCAGTTAATTGGCAGTTCCCAAGCTATAGGACAGTTGTCCAGAGAACAAAAAAAACCCCTGAGTATTTCTTAGTTCTAAAAAGAAAGACAGGCAAGTATCCTCTTAGGCTTTCCTGGATTGATGGCTCGGGAGAAGCAGAGGTATATCAAATGTCTGCTGGACCGAAGGCACAGAGGAAGGTAGCAGGACCTACTGGTGCGTTTAGACCTTTAGCAAGACAACCCTTAATCGTGATCTTCCTTTATACAAACCATTGAGCTGTTTGGTACATCTGTAAAGTTGCAACATGCAGGAAGCTGCAGGGGACTACTATGCAGCTCAGTGTTGATTTGCATATAGTATTTATTAAAAAGCAACAGTTTTTTAACCACTTGGAATTACAAGGCATTCACCTGATGTTAAATACAGTTTATTTAATTGAGAGCAGTTGAAAGATGTCAGAAACATATTTTACTAGCTGATTTGGCAACATAAATTTGGATGGCCAAAGTGGCAATTTCTTCAGAGCACTTTGAATTCCTTATATGGAAGCCACTATAAAAGTGCAAAGTATTATTGTGCTAATAATGCATTGTAGTGGAATGTCATGATTCTGCATATACAATCCGAAAACTATCATTTTCCTTGTTTGCTTAAACAACTCACTTTACACTTCTAAATAATGGGTGGAAATCAAGAGAGGATTAAAATAAATGAAGGAACGAACCATTTTCAAAGGCTAAAGCTTTTACAGCTCCTGGAGTTACAAAAGAATGAACTAGCCACATTTCTTACACTTTATTTTAGAGAAAACTTAGTATCTATTTGCTTTGAAAATATATTTTACCCTAATCTGTATTTATACTTGCAAACATGGTGCCAGATACCGTAAATAAGTCAGTTCTGACAATCCCTTTGTAAAGTTGGCCAAATTATCCTCGTGTTACAGTTGACGAAAACCTGCAGTTGTAAAAGGGTTCCCAGAAGTTTCAGAGATGGCTAAGGTGGTTATTTGGTATTTGTGGAATTTTATGTAGTAATGGTAAGCCTAGTGACGTGTCCTTGGACTTGGGAGACCTTGAGTCTGTTCCTTTTTCTTAAGTTGCCTATCTGTACTTACATGTGCCTCAGTTTCTTCTCTGACATTAAAATAATGATACTGACTTTCAAGAAGAAGTTTTCTAACTTTGACTCTGTTTGATCCTGGTTATGGTTTGCAAATAACTTGTACAGCTACTCTATCAGGTGAGGTCTGCCGTGAAATGTAAAATTTGGCAGAAATAAATGAACACCACCAGAACTTCTTCGGGATAAAAGTATTTCTCAGTGTCTGTGTGAGAGTTACACTGTCTCATAAATACGTATTTGTAACTGAGACATTCTTTTTATCATCTATTTATTTCTAATCCTCTCCACATCCATAACATAAGTGGTTCACATAAGTGTGACCTCTTGTGTTGCGCAAAACAAAGAAACTATCCATATTATGAAGTGGGTTTTTGATCATTGGAAACATTAGTACATATTGTGAAAGAGTAGTTTTAAAACAATGCACAGCATGTATTTTGAGTAAATGGGTGTGATATAGTCTTTTTACTTGTAATACTTCATAGGATTCAAGAGAAAAAGCTCTTTTTTTGGGAGAAAATATTAGCTTCACTAGTTGCATTTTGTTTTCAAGGCTTTTTCTGTTACGAGGTTGCATTTCTTTCTTGGAGGAAAATACACTTTAATGCAGAAGAGAAGGGAAAAAATAATTTTAATCATATTATTTCTTGTTGAGCTGTAACTACCTGAACAAATCATGCCCAGTGTTCGTGTTTTCTTCAAAAAGATTGCTGGCTTTAACTTGGGGGTATGTTAAAATATGGTTACTCTTTAGAAATAACCCTTCTCAGTTCCTTTATTGTGTTTCCCATTGATAAATCTAATAGTTCTGTGTTAGCTTTAATCCACTGAATTTATCAGACGGATTTGATGCAATTGATCTCAAATGCTTAATGATAAATCCCCCACATTTGGGATTTAACAGTGGGTCCTCCAGCAGTTCTTCTTTCCGGAAGCATTAATTTCAAGCTTTTGGCTTGACGAATTTAGTTTAACAGTGGCATGTGATAGGGACAGTGTTCAGGACAATCCATGTGTATGATGCTTTAAATCAATTAAGTTTGATATAGTATATATATTTAATATTTAGATTTATCTTTTCTGAGGGTATGTTTCTCCTTGGTTTTCCTTTTCAGCAACTCTTTCCAGGGAGATATACCTAAATTGCTGGTGCAAACCATGGCTAAGTGCCTGAAGTCCTCTTACAGTAATCTCTGTGTAGCCTTTGCTAAATTCTGCCTCCAGTTTGGTTGCGATGAAGTCCAGATTTCTAATGTTACCCTTCCTTGGGTCAAGGTAGAAGATGGGAAATAGACATACTTACGTAATTTTTTTGAGTGAAGTGACAGCTTATTAAGGTACTTACTAGACATTTAGAATTATACTGTCATGTGGAAATGGAATATTGTTTTCCTTCTCTGTGCTACAAATAAATTGACTGAAACAATAAATCTTTTTTTTTTCTCAAAGATCACCACGTTTTGACATTCAGGTTATTTGTTCACTAAATACATTTCTCTGTGGCACTGAAAGTAGACAGGTGACGTTGGATTTTGTTCCTAGGCAGCTCTGAAGTGAAATGAAAGCCTTTCATGTATGAATGTGATATAGGTCACTCATGAAAAAATTCCGGTAGCTTTAATCCAAAACAGATTTTCAGTGAGTCATCCTAGGAGCATGGAAGAATTTAGCAACCCTTAAATGAAGTGGCAGCTGCTTTTTTCTCAGACAGGCGGGAACACAGAGGAATGGCCAGGACATGAGAGACCACGAGCAGCTTCCGAAGAGGCAGTAACCTGACTGTATGGGGAGCGCCTGTCCTGGCTGTTCCTGGAGGGAAAAGAATCTGTAGACTTGTGGAAAGGAGGGGAGCATTTGTGCCCTCCAAATCATGCTATAGGAATTGAACATGCCTATTTGCTCTGTTGGGATATTGCAGATGCCACTGCTATGATGTATATGGGCTGGTTTGTACAGGTCAGAAGTGTGCCTTGAGCCCCACAGCCTGTCTCCATGCACAGGCCCCAGTCACACATGAATGCTCCTACAAGCTTTTGGAAGCACCTGCAAAGCAGAGAAGCGGGAAAAAAACGAAAGGTCTTGTTGGCTGTGCTCACAGTCCTTGCGTGTGATGAAGCAGGGCTACGCTGGTGAATTAGAGAGAACTGATGATCACACAGGTGGGAAAATTGTTGTCAACCTCCCAGGGTGACTCAGCAAGTGTGATGTGATCTGCCTCAGGTTTGGTGTTCAACCTAGGGGTTTGGGAAAGCAGCAGAACAACCTGCTGTCCTCCTGTCCATTTGGTTAGTCAGGGCTGGTGTTAGGGACTGTGAGAAAGCCCATGCATATGCACAAGAGGCAAGATCCTGGGGTTCTTCTTCTTGGCTGTCTAAAATAGGTACCCTGATAATTCATTCAAACCCAGAGACCACTGACTAGTGGCTAGGACTTAGGGAAAAAATTTGAAAACAGGTAAGGACCTACTGAGCCGGAGAAAGACTTACCAAATCATTCTGTTTTACACTTGCTGTCTGACAAAAGAGGGAGCTGAATTAAAGTAGTGGTTGCTATTTCAAGAATTTGGTGTTCTAATAAACCATGACTGAGCTTTTTCTGCCCTCCTACGCTGTGAAGCCTTTGTGAGTTTGTGGGTTTATATATTGTGTGGTAATGATGCTGAAGGGAGAAGGTAACTTCACTTAGCCCAGTTCTTCCTGAAATGTAGAGTGGGTAGACAAAACCACTGCTGCTTCATTACTGAGTAGGGGAAGAAATGAAGTACTGGGCTTTGCAGTGGGTATGAAATTTGCACAGTGCTTTGAAGACGTCTTCTATACATGCCTAGGATGTGTACGGGTTTCTAATGTGCTGTTTCCCATGGTTCTGAGAAGTCCTTCCAAACTTTGCAGGTTTGCTGTTGCGCAAGGTGTCTTTTAGTGGAGATTCCCAGTGACTAGATTGTGCATCTTTAGGCCCTCACACGAGCAGTGTATAGCTAGTCTTGGAGGCTTCTCTTTGCTGCCGGGCACGGGACAGCTGCTGTTGCTGCACATGTTCTTTGGTTGCTTGCAGCGCATTGTTCTAGTTGGATTATATCTCCTCCAGCACTTCTGCTGATCAGGAATTCTTCAGCTGCAGATAGACTTTCACCTTTGTCCTATCAACTAAAGCCATCCAACTACCCGATCAATGACTGACAATGACATAAAAAGTATATTCTCTTAAGCTGTTTGAGTTACCAGCCATGGAAATGTTAGCACACTGCATACTCATTGCCATACACAACGGAATTAAATGTAAATTTCCAAGGAGGGGTAAGCAGAAGTTTGTGCACAAATCCCTGTGAACAATGCTGTGGGATTTGTGCAGCCCCCTGAAACTGTCCCTCTTAGTGTATGTGAGAGCATTAACTCCTCGAGGATGAATGTGTTATTGACTCTGAGTAAACAGCTCTTTTTAAAGACTCTACAAAGTGTTATTGGCCAATAATACGCACTAAATAGACAAAGAATTACACTGTGGCAGTTAGAACAAAAGGGAGAAAGAGAGGGGTACAGATAATGAATCATTAATGATCAGGAGTTGTGTGTTGCTTTTTAAGAGTTGCCTGAGGGAGGTAAGTGGGAGGGCTAAAACTCCTCCATGTGGTAGGGGCATAAGGCTGGCTGCGGGGAACACTAAAAGGCGGTTGCTTTTTCATCTAAATGTGGCTCCCTTCTGACACTGCCAGACCCAGAGCAGTCTGTCCAAAGGCTCTAACCATAGTCTTATACTATGAGCTTATTTGAAATGCAAGGCCAATAATAGAGATCTGAGGAAAAGAAAGAGTCTCGGAAATAATATGTTCTCCTTTCCTGATATTTTCTTCATATTTTTGGTTGATTGTAACCCACCAGAATGTGTTTGGCCTACCAGTACTAGGCGTGACTCGCTTAGACTGGGAGGAAGACTGCCTTCACATTGCCCTGCTGACTGCTCATCACGTAAAAGTGAGCTGTGCTCAGCTGCATTTAACAGAGAATAGGGGGAAATGTTCTCCATCTTTTAAATGATATCAAAAATTAAAATATAATTAACTTTTACGTAGCATATTAGAAATTTCTGGATTTGCCTTAACAGAAAATCCCAGGTATTCAAAGCAGTTGACAATTTTTAAAATGTAAAGAATAGCTCAAAACCCAGTAGTTTGATTTCCTTAGGGAAAAAAGAATTCTTCAGCTAGCTGGCTGCCCATTTATGACTATGCAAGTGACTATAACTAAGCCATCCATAAGCAAGAGAGAATGTGAAATTACTATATTCATACGTCGTGGAGATTAATCCAATAATCACAGAAACTTGTGTACCTACTCTTAGTTTTGCTTTGGCTGTGTGGATGTGAGCTCTTTGTATTGCTAAAGAGAGTCCATAGCAAAAGATGTAGTCTGACAATTACTGTGCTGGGAACAATAGTTTCCTGCTGCTTTTAAAGGTGCCACGTCAAAGGGAATGTGACCCCTCAAAAGTAACCAGACGTGCCATAGAGAAACAACCTGCACCGAGACAAACAGACGGCACCGGCAGGACAGCAACACATGGTAGGGTAGAGATGGAGAATTGTACTTGCTTTCTGGATTATCTACAAGTTAAATTATAGATAGCCCTGTGCTGCACAATCAGTGATTCACTGGCTGAGTATACAGAATAATTCAGGTCTAATCTGCAGTGCTTTAATGACAGTTTTTAAAAACTTCCTAACAAGGGGCAAGGGAATAAGGGGGAAAGTGGGATCCTCAGTCTCCATATGTGTTTGAGTATACAGAGCTAGACAGACACGTGTATATACAGAAATATATGTAGAAGATCAAATTGTCTTATTTGTGGACCAGTGTTGGTCTCTTGTATTTAACCTACAGAGCCCTTTAACCTCTTGGGGTGTAGTTCCCGTTAGCAGATTCAGCAAAACCCTGTGTAACTCCCAAAAGGTCCCATACATAGATTTCATTATTTACAATTTCACTCTGTGTATAGCTTTAAAATTTTAAATCTAGCCAGTTTTAATTTGTGTGCAGAAAAGGAGTATGTGCCTTCATTTTAAAGGCAAAAATACATTGGTTTCCTTGTCTAAGAATTCAGATGTGTAAGGGAAGTTTTTGAGAGTCTCCTCAAAATGATTGCTTTCTTTTAAGCTGAGAAAAAGGTTAAGCACGAGAGTAAGAAAGTTAGTTTGAAAGCCATCAGATGCACAGTCTGAAATGGAGGCACTGTCTCTAGCCATGTCTGATAGCCAGCAACATTTGCTGCTACGAAAAGGGCACATGGGGACCCTCTAATAGTTCTTGAGCCTGGCAGGAAGAACTGCTGAGGAAAAACCATGTAAGAGCTGGAAAATTAAGAAAAAGTTGTTAATTGGTCGAGTAAGAAGTCTTCCTCCAGCATCGCAAATGCGATCCCTTTGTGCTCCTTCCCTTTACCCATCCCCATCTGCCTTTGAGCGCTTCCAAATTAACTTTGCAACTCTTAACTTCTGATAAAACTGAGAAAATAGACGACACCACTGCACCACAGGTGACCTCTTCTGAGCAGCCGGGGAGCGGGCATTTTCCTGGCAGGCTTTCAGGTTCGGCGCGGCGGCATGCCCCTTCCCCTCCCTGCCCTGCAAGGGGAACGTCCTTGGCCTTCGGGGCTGCCACCTCTCCTCCCGAGCGCTGGCCCCCGGGCTGCGGTGTCAGCAGCCTGGTACGGAGGAGCAGCGGGGAGAGCGAAGGACAAGCGACATCTCCAACTCGCTGGCTGCCCCCGCGCTGCCGTGCTGAGTCCAGGGCTTTTCCTGGCTCGGCGTTTCCTCGCTGGCTGGGCCATCGCCCTGCGCCGCTCGGCCAGGCTGCTGCCGCGCGCCGTGGCCAGAGGCTGTTAAGTTGTCTTGCTGGTTAATTAAGGCTGGCCGCCTAGGAAGGCCCATCTGTTCCCAGGTAAATTGTGTTGCTATTTTTTCCCTTTGGCAGGCATACAAAAAGCTCCCATCAGCTCTTCCGAAGGATGGACGGGCAGTCTCGTGTGCCAGAGTTTGCATTCCTTCTCTGCTTTCCTGGAGGCACAGCAGCCAACACGGAGTCACGCTGAGGCTGCCATGTGCTTGTATAAAAGACAGGGTAACACCCTCCCTCCCCTGTGGCAAAACACCCGCTCCTCTCGCTCCGCTTCTGGCGGCTCCCATGTCCTTTGCTTCCTCTGCAGCCTCCTCAGGTGGCAGCTATGTGGGCATCTCCTCACTGTAACCCTGCTCTCTCGTCTGCTGTAGGTCTCCTGTGGTGCTCCAGAAAGGGACACGTGAAGGGAGATGTCTACCTGGTGTGTGAGCGTGGTAGTGAGCTTGGCACCGCACACGTGTTCACACACGGGTCACTGTTGCCACAGAAATGACAGGTTTCTCTCTGCACCATCCACCGCGGTGAGTAAAACACTGCTCTTTCCTCCATTTCAGGGGCTGGGAACTGAGGCACTGTAAGAGCAGATAAATAACTCACCCCGAATCTGTGGTGTGTGATCGCAGTCTTCCCAAAGCCTAGAAAATGCCTGGGTTTCCAGCTACCTTTGCTGTTGCTCGGCTTACGTGGTGGGAACGTTGGAGATCAGAACCATCGCGGACAACTGAGCACTTGTCATCTGCACTTCAAGAGAGCCTTGGCAAGGCCACAGCATTTCCCCTTTAAGCTCCTCTCTCCCTTCCCAGCTGTGCCTGCTGTTAGCAGTGCTGACCAGTGAAGAAGAGGGACTTTATGGGGGAACAGCCTGGGGACTCAGTGATACTAAATAATGACTTCAATGCAACAAGTCCATATTTAAAAATTGACTTTATGATACGTACCCAGATATATGGGCTTGTTCCAGCAGTAATTAAACCAAAATAATAAAGGGGAGCTAAGAAGAGTAATCTAAGTCAGACAGAAATTGGACAGGAGTGTGGTGACTGGTTGCTCTTCTCTCTTCCAGTGCAAGGGGAGAGTGCTGGGATGGGGAAGGTTGCAGCATGGTTACCCTATGGTAGGGGAATGTGGCCACCCCAGGAGACAGGGAGGTAAAATAAAAGAAGTTTTCACATTTTGAAAGCAGCAAGTTTTATTTCATCCGCTGTTTGATAGTCTTGCCTGGAACTTGTCAACCTACTGCTGGCAGCACAGCTCCTGGCAAGAATCCTTAAGAACATGCTGGAACAGGAAAGCTTTTAGTTGTTTTTAAAGATTTATTTTCGTTCTGAGTAAAAGGTAGGATAATATGCGAGGGCACTACTGTTGGTCCCCAAATTGGGCTGGAGATGGGAAGTTCCCCACAGAAACCAAGTACATCAAAGAAGCAAATCTGGAAGAACTTTACTAACACTCCTAAGCAGGGAGTACTGTAAACAGAGGAAAATGCAACACAAATATTGCATGGAAGGAAAAGTACATAGTGTTGAACTTCTACAGCTAACAGAAAGAAAACACCTCCATTCTAAAATTTTAAGTAGCATTAAGAAGGGACTAGCCCTGTAAGAAGGGACTAGCCTTGGTAATTCTTCCCAAAGCTTCTGGGACCGTGCTCTGAAAAGGGAAGGTCTTGTTGCATCTGCACTTGGAAACATCAGCCCAAGTTAAGTGTCAGAATAACTCTGTCTGTGGGCAGAGCTCTTCCCACAAAGCGAACACAAAGCTGCATTTCCGCAGGCACGGCAAGCAGAGTGTGTCTGGTGAAACAAGCTCCAGCTAGCCTGGGCTTGCTCGTTGTGGTTAAGTCCCAAGGCTTCTGACTTCCCTTGTCTGGGCTTCCTGTGGCACCAACTTTCATATATTTTAAAGCACATGACTTATAAAGCATAAACCATTTGTTTCTACAAAACATCCAGCCGCTTTCTAGAAGGCCTATAGATGCACAGCAATCACCAGTGGTTTTATTTGCCTGTATCCTCTGCTTGCTGCTTGGAGGAAGAGGCCATTGCTTTGACCTGTCTCCTGCAGCACCTCATGCAGCGTGGTGCTGGTCTATGCTTGTGCTCAGAAGCACTGCTTAGGTCCTGATAAAAGCTCTGTGGCGGGAAGCCCCTTAGGCATGTGATGAATCTGCCCAAAGCAGGCTCGTTGCCACAGTGGGAGAGTGCAGGGATGGGAGCATGGGGGTTACTGCCTGGCCCCAGGGTTGTCCTTGCCTTGGAGCAGCGTGAAGAGTAACTGGCCCCCTCTGCCAGGACAGCCATGGAGCTGCTGGTTTGAGCCTGCCCGTGCCGATGCTATTACAGCCTCATTTATCTGCCCTGCCACCTACCTCAGGAGTGGGTGGGGGCACAGCAGGGAGGAGGAATCTGATTCTGTCTTTCCCAAAAATACCCTTTTGCATCCACCTATACTACAAGATGCTGCCGAAGGAGAGGGTAAGAACTGGCTCGTTGTGTCCCCAGACAGCTGGATCCTCCCCTTTTCTCTGTGAAAATACTACTTCTAATAATCCCAGTAGGAGAGATCTGAGTTGGCACATTTTACGTTGCAGCGAGGACCAGCTAACTATTTGCACACCAAGGATGAGGAAGGTCTTCGGGCTGGCTTACAGTAACTTGATAAGCCTCCAGAAGAAGGCCACAACTCCCCATATGCCATATTTCCTATAGAAAGATGCAGGTATTGCTTCTCCTGGGCAATGTGGTTCTGGTCAATGGTGTCAGAACACATTTCATGGAAGAAACGTGAGGTAGAGAGCTCATGCTAGTGGGGAAAGACGAGACCTCTGGAGAAGAACAGATCAACAAGTTCATGCAGTTGCATGATACAAAATTGCGTGAACCCCAGGCCTTGATATGCTGCCCTCCTGAGGTTCTGGGCTGCACAGATTCTCACTGCAGGTTTGGTGGTGTCAGGTTTATGGTCTTGCTCTGCGACAGACTGGGTGGATTATGCTCAAAAAGGAAGGTTTAAGTTGTATGCTGCTGAGGCAGTCTGGGACGTAGCTGGAAGTGTCATGTACTCTTTGTAAGACATGTTTTGCTTTTGCGAGCTTCATCCGAGGTCTCGGCATGCTCATCTTTCTCCCAGAGAGCCAGTCATGAGCTTAGGTTTTGTGGTTTCCTAGTCCTTTCTCTGCTACGAATGATAAAATGCTTTTATTGAAACATCCCCCATCTGATACACAGCATGTCAAAGAATAATGAGCAAAACAGGTATGAAACTGAGACAGTGGGCTAATAAAGCAAAACATTACTAGTCTAGTTAGGAAAAATTTGAGTCCGAAATACATTTGCTCAAAAATAGAACAATTGAGATTTTTTTTTGTTTTTTAAGAAGAGAGACTCTGGGGGAGCACAGCTTTAGGGCTGATGTAGCTGACCATTTTCTGCAATTGGTTTCCTTCTCCTTATGAATAGGTTGAAAATGAAAGACAACAATTCTGTCGGAGGTGTTCAGATCACACTGGCAACAATCAGCACATGTTTTGAATGAATAAAATAAGGACATTCTTGCCAAGTAGTTTCACAAATGCTCAAATATAGTCAAACAAAGACTTAATCTGGGCTCAAAGACACGTATCTCAGCAGATGTGTATAAACTAAATCAAATCCCCTGGGAGCAGTACTTAGGAGTTATTCTTAGGCGTTGGAAGGACAAGGATGGTCCATCTGTGAATTTATTACAGGAGTTGAGAAGCATCATATGAAAGTCATTGCTGGACTAGAGGACAGCATGGTTGATTTTTCAGGAAGTTTAGAGGTCATTCCTAAAATCTCTGTTTAATTAAAATAGAATCCCTCAGAATCACAATAGAATATAACATCTGAAGACTCTCATTTACTGAGGTGTGGTGAGTTGGTAGGAAGACAGGTAATTTTGCTACTGGATTAAGTGGGGTCAGGATTTTGCAGAGTGATTGGAATGATGCAGAAATTTTTACTGACTCTTTTCACATTTCCTCACTTGTCAGAATAAATATCTTGAACTAGCAGGAGTGTAAATGTTTTAGGAATTTATGATTTAAAATTGTATGCAAGGATTCTGGTGCAAAGATACTGGTTCTGTGGCAGCTTATTACAGTTACACACCATTAAGAAAGCCAAACTGAAACAGTGAGTTCTTAAAAAGTATAATACAGCCCTTCGGCGTTACAACTCTGGAAGAACATATCTCCACAAGGCCTTAGCTTGTCTCTCCCCACAGCTGAGCTTACTGAAATAGGTGGGCTCTGCCACATGCAGAATCCAAAGCTGTAGGACTGATCCAGTGAGAAGCAGATACTGAAGCTGAGAGGTCCTTACACTTTCCTGGTAGCTCCAATATAAATGATGCAGTGGATTGCAGCTGGGTCAGCATGGCTTGGATAAAACATACTGTCCTTCAAAGAGGAATGCCCCAATCCACGAAAGGTCTTACAGACCAAATTCAACACTTTAACTTTAATCTGGGTGTTCAGCTGTTGGCAGGTGCAAATTTGAAGGCGTTGGAACCACTCCTAAGGAAATTTATCTTGTACTGCAAACGATCCTTCCCTTCAGCCTGCGAGAAAATGAGCTGTGTTTCTCCCCCAAAATTCTGCAATAGTATCTTTTCGTGGATAGTGTGGCAGCTTGTTTTTGGAAAAGTGAGATTAAAAGATGTTGGATTTCAGTCTTGCTATGGAAAATGGCACTAGAACAGGTTTTTGTGTTAGCTGGTTGGAACAATTCTTGTGCTCTGCAGTGGTCTGAGCACTGAATGGTGCAGACCTCTCAGATTTTATGGGTGATTTTTTCCTTTTTCCATGCAACACATCAGATGTGAAAATAAAATAAGATAATACCTGGAGCAGCAGGCTGTAGCAGTTAAAAATCCTCTTAGACACGAAGCTTTTTTAGAAACCCCTGAAAAGAAATAGTTTGAAATAGTGCTTCCTTCTATATCTACAAACCATGGGTACCTGGGAGAATGAAGGCACTATGAAATGCTTTACATATGTCAGAGGAGCTCTGCACAGCATGTAAATGTGAATCGTAACATAATTTTAATCTGATGATTGCAAAGAGAAAGTGACAATGGCTTTGTTGCTTTAATGCCAGGGTGTTTTCTTTGGAGGCTAAATCGGTGCTAAGACCCCAAGTAGAGATTTGGTCAAAGAAATGAAAACAGAAGACCCATCCCAAACAAACCAGGCAGACAACCATCGCCACCCACAGACAGTGGTAACAGAATTACAGTTTTCTAACTGAGAGAGGTCAGCAAGGCTGGAGTGAAACTCAGAGTGTGAATGGTTTGAGTAACACATATCTGAAAGGGAGCAGTATGAGGCCAGAAGGCATTTGGTTTGTGAAAGTCAGACCCACAGGAAGCTTTGCATGTCGCAAAATCATGTTGCAAACAGCTGCGTGAGCTCCAGCAAGACAATCCCAACTGCCTGCATGAGGCTGGAAGCATCAGCCCAGCACACGACATGAGCAACAGCTCTGAAAGTGTAGGTGGATTTTCCACTGGAAGCGTGAATGACCTGACTACTGAGGATGAACAGACCGCCTGTCTGAGGGCAAACAGGGTCATGACTCATGTAAAGTTGGACTTTGGTGCCCGGGCATGAGTGAGTGGGTGAAGTTTGGCTTATGCTAGTGAGCTCGTCCTCACAAAGGTGCATAAATCATCTGTGAACAGCCGTGACACCATGTAACTCTTAAAGGTGCTCACTGAACAGAAGATCCATCCGCTGGTTAGGTGGAAAAGAAGGACTAGAACCAATTTACATATTAATAGTTAGCTGTCACCTGCAAATTACTGGGATAATTTTTGAGAGACCCATTTATCTGTGTATTTGCTTCTAGGAAATGTCTTCATGGACTATTTCAAATTATTCAGTTTCCATCCTCAAAATGTATACTGGGTAGTTTAATGTTTCTTGTCTCCTTATTGCTAAAGGGCAGTGATTTCCAGAAACTCAAACTTTTGCATGCACTCATTCAGCCTGATGCTTCTTTGCTATACATAAAATATGAATCTGAAAGAAAGCAGGTGCGGATGTTAAAAACAGAAACGTGGTGAGAGGGAAGCAGGTTCTGCCAGCATGCCATGTTTACGGTCTGATCTTCGGAAGTGTTCAGCTTTTTCCACTCCTGCTGTCCTCACATCTGTAGGATGTGAAGCTCCACCTGGATCTCTGCTAGTTTCTGTGCTACAGCTACCATTTCCGTCCTTGCTGAGATTAGAGGCTGTGAATTTTTTTTTCCCAACAAAACATTTGAGCAGACAGAACTGCTTTCCCCATTCTTTTTCTTCACCAGAATTTAAGGTTAGATGGAGGAAAAATTGAAGGTGACCTTCCACGTTTGAATTCAGAGCTGAATTTAATTGCCAAAGTTCAGCCTTCCCTCGCCATCTGGAGGCTGTAGCATCACTGCAAAATGTGGATTAGTGTCAGGAAAATACTAGCAACCTTCACACTAATATCTGACTTTTCCTTCAAATGCACACCGCTGCTTAGCTTTTGTTCAACAAGTATGAGGGGCTGACTTCAAGACTTTGTAAATATTTTTAAAGTTTTAAATATTTTTAAATACTCGTAGCCGTATGCTTGAGGGAATAATGCCATCTCCCACCACTTGAGCATTTACCCTTGAGGAGACTTCTGAATGACACTTTGCAGTAATCATGCAAAGAACACAATTAAAACTTTCAACACAACTTTCAGCTGTGTTTAATTATAGAATCACAGAACCATAGACTCATTTAGGTTGGAAAGACCCCTAAGATCAGCGAGTCCAACCATAAACCTAACACTGACAAGTCCACCACTAAACCATGTCCCACAGAAAAAAGCCTAGATATCTTTTTCTCTCACAAGGTGTTTGTTGATGCTGAAAGTGAGGCAAGGTCTTCAATTAATCTGTTAGTATATCTAGCTTGCTTTCTTCATCGTGGTCTCTCTGCAGTTCTCTATTTTCATGAGCACAGCTGGTGACTGTGGGTACCTGCCATTCTCCCCAGAGTGTCTTACCAAATAGGCTAGAGACCAGTCTAGGTAGAGGGTGGGCACTCTGGGCCACGTGAAGACTTGGGTGCCAGTTGCTCCCATAGGCTCCCAAACTTACAGTCTTAGACGATCAGGGTGCCGCCTAACCTTGGAGCTGCCTAAGTGTCTGCTTAGAAGTTTGCCTAGCACTGCTTTGACCCAGACAATGCTGTCCCCAAATCTCTGTGCTCAGTCTGACATGTGGAAGTGAGACTCATGTATCCATCATTCACTATCAGTCTTGCTTCCTAGCCATGGTTCACCTGGCTTCCGCAGAGCATAGCTACTATTTTCCTTGCAAATGCTGTTTTTCTAGCAACCAGCAATTTGCTTAAACTTCCACTTGTGCCTAAAGGAATTTGAACCTGGGTCTTCCACTGCTGTGGTAAGTGCCCTCAGGACTATACTGTAAGGCCTTCCAAGACTGGGGCTAGACATGTGAGAGGAAAAGTGGGCATAAATATATTTTGTTAAAGAGAAGGCTGGCAGTGGTTTAAATGTGTATTCTGGTAGAAACAAATATCTGAATTTGTTTCATGTTGTGACAAGTGCTTAATGCATGAACGTAATGAATCTGGCCTCTGAAAATAACAGGAATGAAGTAATTGTGGTTCCAGGTGAATAGCATCTACTGCACCTCCTAAAATACCAGACCTAGGCATTCTGGGGAGGAAAAAAATTAATGCAAACTATTTAAAGATTAAGTAGAGCAGGGAGAGTTATCCTAATTTCTCCTATCCCAAACGCTGTAGCTGTGTGTTGTGCAGAGCAGGCTGTTGTCTGCCATGCTGAGCGCAGAGAAGACTGTGCAGGCTGCGGCAGCAGCCGGTGGCTCGATCTCGCACTCGGGGCTAGAAGAGGTGTGTCCCCATCCCCTCCACTTGCAAATGGAATTGTCTCGAGGTGTCCTGGGTCAGGAGGGAGTGTTCTGGGTAAGGGACAATCACGGCTGTCCTTGGCTTTATCTGTGGGTGAGCTGTAATTCAGGCAGCTCTAATTCTGGGATGTGGAGTTGTCCTCCCTCCAGACTGGCAGTGGGTACCACTCAACATGAGAGAGACGGCGCTCATATCCCAGATCTTCCCTTAGGATGTCCTACTCACTGACTTTAGAGCTGTGAACAGGATTTCTGGTGACAACTCTTTCCATAACGTGTGTAAAGCTGTTTAGGTGCTTGACTGCTCTTTGCATTCTTATTGGCAACCTACGTAACTGCATCTTCATTGCAGGAGTGGTAGCATTTACCTCACATGTCTTTTATGCTGATGAATTACCAAGGATGAAACTTCTTTTCTTTCTACACTTTGCCTAGCTTTGGAGAACAGGAATTTAGCTCAGTGTCCCTTAATTATTCTTAGACTGCTGTCCTCAATAATCTAGCAGGAGAAAGAAGCAAAAATTAGCAGCATACTTGATTCTGCCTGCTCTCAACAATAATTGTTCAGCACCAGAATAATTTTTAAACTGAGAAATGGTAGGAAAAGAGTAGGAGAAGCTAAGACTGTGGGAGTAGTTACTTCACATTGAAAGAAGTATTTTTATTTTGAAAAAGCCATTTCAGATCACTGTCAAAGAAAGAAGCTCCAAGTTGTCCACAGTATTTTACTCAGAGGGATACTCATGACTGGGACAGAATTTTTGCTGTCATGCATAAAGGAAAACTTGAAGGAAGCTCTGCTATGTTTTGTGCTTTTTTTTTGTTTCAATTTAGGTAAAAGCAGTAATCAGGACTAATTAAACATTTCTCAAAGGCAGAGGCTCGGGAGTCGGTGCTGTCTGCAGCCAAGCTGCGGGGACCGAGTTGCACGCAGGGCAGCGCTGTTCTTCTCGCAGGAGGGCTGTGCCAGTTGCACATCGACTGATGCTCTTGGCCAACCCCAGGAGCACTCAGAGCGCACTGAGCCGGGCAGCACCAGGACCTGCCTCCTGGGAGGCTCGTCCTGTGCCTGTAGGACTAGCACTCTCTTATTACAGTGCCAATTCTATTACTGCTTTGAAACACTGATTGCTGAAGATAAAATTGTTTTCTGTTGAAGGGATTCCTGCCTGTGGTCACAGGGCCATGTTTATGGGATGAAGGGGAAGTGATGTCACATGGCAGCAATCAGCAGGGGGGTTGATGAAGCGCGTTCGCTCTGTGTTCTCAGTAGATAGAAAGATACCTGGGCCTGATCCTGCAAACTCTTCTTGTGATACCAAAACCCCAGGACTGGGCCCTTTCCCTTCCTCTCCAAAGAGGTGGAAGGACGCATTTACCATGCTCGTGACCGAGACTTACTGCCCTGCCACATCGGGAATTTCTGTGTCATCTTGTGCATGCACAAGCTACATGGCAAGCTGGTCTGAAGAAAGTGGTGCTAGCTATCGCTGTTTGTAGGATGCGCAGTGTGCCATCTGATTCGATGAAGCCTACGCTGTTGCAGAGCAGCACAGATGACTTATTCCTAATAAACAGGTTTAAGGCGATTCTCTTCAGCAACTCTCCCAGAGCCTCACTCCTTTCCCTTCTAGAGACTGTTTAGCCTGACTTCCCCCGTGCAAGGTGGCCGTTCGCTACGACGCTTCGCCGGCTTCCCTCTGCATCTCACGGGGCCGACAGAGCCCTTCGCAGCCTTCCCGGCGCGCTGGGCGTCCTGTGGTGCCGCTGCTGCTGCACGTTGACATCTGAAGCCCTGTGCCGGGGTACGGGGCTGCGGCTGGCTGCAGCCCGGCCAGAAGGCTGCGAGGGGCCGAGCGTAAACAGAGGCAGCTGGTCACACAGCATGGTGTGGCGGGCCCACGGAACGTGGCAGATGCAGCTTCAGCTGTTATTGGGTACAGAGCATCAGCCTCCGAGCCTGGGTCACATGAAGGACCCGCTTCCACTGTGACAGTGCGGTGTCAAACTGCCATTCTTCTTCTGAAGTCTGCCACATCTCCTGAGCAGCAAAGCCCCAGCCTCTGGTTCACAGGCCAGGGGACAAAAAGATCACGTATATCAAGGATTATGCATTTACACTAAGCTCTGCAGTTATGGGAGAGTTCTACTTTTGGAGTTTAAGACTTCACTCAAAGCTCTTTTAAAAAAAAAAGATAATTCCACTACAGAGTTTAGTGCATACAAAGCGTGGCTTATTATTGCTGATATGAGCTCCGTGATATAGCAGAAAAGAAATCAGAGTGAACTAACGCTGTCTACAGCTGGTACTCTCTTAGTACATCAGTTTATTAATTTCTTTTAAAAAATTGCATTCTGTAAGGTGCTCAACATATCTGAGAGAGAGATGTTAGTGTTCTGGAAAATCTGCCAGAATTTCAGGCAGCAAGGTGATGCCAACAATCAGTGGCACCCCGCTCCGTTCTGTGCTGCCTGTTACAGGGACACTTCACAGTGTTAAATTTCTTTCTCATGTTGCTGTTGCCCGCAGAAGCCAAACTGAGCTAAAACTCTTTGTGGCTATCAGTGTAACACAGCAAAATTATGGCATAATTTTTATCATTTTGTGGCACACAGGAGATATAGATTACCCTACAGATTTTTTTAGTTGCTTATTGCTGTACCAAAACACCATGCTGCAAAAAGTTAGACATTTTAGGAAAGCCTTGGAATTATAAAAACAGTTTTTGACTTCACCATTTTAAAACTTTCTCCTGTAGAATTTAATCAAGAGGCTTAAAAACGTCCCAGTAGTCTTTTTGACACTGTGTTTTCACCAGAGATAGTATACAGTGAGTACACTCTTCAAGCACAAAATGATACATCCATTCCTATCCTAAAAAAAAACATAAAATGTTTCTAAAAATAAAATCTCTTTCTTTTGCTTTGTCAGGATAATCTTTAACTAAGTAAACAAAACCACAAAAGGAAAATAAAGAGAAATCCTAGGCAAGGCATCAAGAAAAAGCATTGTGATGGGCCAGCTTTAGGTCTGCAACTTAAAAGGCAATTTCTTTAGATCTTTTGCATTCAAGGGACTGTGGTTCTATTTACTGAGGGATCAGTGGTGGGCATTTGTGAATCGGTATGAATTGAAGCCTGTAGTAGCATTGCTTCTTTGCTGGTATGGGTGTCTATAGAAACAGATGCAAAAAGAAAGAGGAAAAAAAGGCTAATGTAATATGATGTTCAAAGACTATCCAGTAAGAGATGTTCTCGTTCAGCCCTGACCTTTTCTGCAAACCTGGGCTCGCCTGAGCCAGGGAAGCTTGCACTGTGACTGTACTACTGGGGTCTGTCACGGGGATTACTTCTTAATCCTGGGTGCACAAAATGAAGCACTGAAATTGCTTGTATTCTGATGCCTAAATAAAAGCTCTCTGATTTTTCAAGGTGCAGGGGGGACTTACATAGCACTCCATTGTTACCTTAGCACATCTGGAAATCAGGCTAGTGTTTGAGATCACCAGCGCGGTTCATTCTTGCTTAACTACTGTGTTTTAAGCTACAACATCAACTGGAGTTACGGCTTAAGAGCATCCCCCTCCACTGCAGAGCATATCCTTGACTATTAATGTTTTCCTTCCTGGTTATCATCTAAGAAATGTGGGGCTTTTGTTAGTAAAATAAGCCATCAGAATTGATTTTCAGAATTTATCTGTACTTCTCCACTTCAGAGGAAGAAGACAAGAAGTAAAACTTGTCAGAGAGCCCATGCACCGTTTCTCAAATCCCTTGCAATTTTGCCTTGCTGTACTTCCACCCTGAGCTGGTTGCATAGACTGCTTGATGCAGTCTTGGAAAAAGACCCATTCTGCCAGAGAGGGATTTGTCCTGTCTTAAGGCAGGGGCTTGAGACACATGGGGCGGTTCACACTCTGGTGGTGCCCAGTTCTTCCACTGACTGTGGAGGACAGCTGCAGTCAGCGTAGATGCTGAACCTTCAAGAGGCTCAGGTAAGGTGAGATGTCCTCATCTCTCGGACTGCCAGCCCCCCTGAAGATCGGTGGCTCACAACAGTTTTTTGCCCTGAATCCTTCACTTAATTTTGCATACAGGGGACTGCCTGGCTTGTAACATCCTGGGTGAGTTTTATCAGCGGGTTTAATTTAGGTTGGCAAGGTTTCAGGAGGTCTCTGGTCCAACCCCCGCCCCAAGCAGGGCCAGCTCTGGGATCAGACTGGGCTGCTCAGAACTTTGCTCAGGTAGGTCTTGAAAATCGAGAGTGGACCCTGCACAACCTCACCGGTCAATGGTTTAACCCAGCAAAAGATGGCCAAGGGCATGAGGGAAGGAATGGTGGTGGGTGTATGGAGTGCCCTGAAGTCTGCGGGCAGCACCTCGAAGCCATCTGCAGCAGGGAACAGAGGCTTGGGAAAAGGGGTCTGAAGGAGAAAATTGTGTTGCAGTGTATGCTGCCATGGGAAGGTTATTCCTGAGAGAGCAATTGTCTCACCGTTGCTTTAATATCTGTTTTGTGGGAGAATTCCCTTGTTTTCCGAGCTGCAGGGTCTCCATGGAGAATCCTGGACCAGGATCCGGGGAAAACCCTGAGCCCAGGCACAGGGGGATGCTGGTGGAAAGAAATCAATCCCAATGGGTGGAAAGGGGGTTGCGAGATCATTATGAGGTGGTCCCAGGTTCAGTGCATTCAGTACGGATCTCAAAGCCCTGAGGCTGTGCTGCGACTGAGTATCCGATGGCAGAACTTATCAATGTTTAAACCAGGTTTTCACATCATCAGAATATATTCCCTTGCATTTACAGATGTAGCTCAGAAACAGCCTGTTTTTTACACTATTTTGTATTCTTTAAAAAAGTAAATCTCAGAACACATTCACAGTATATCTGAAAATACCTTACCAAGTGATACAAAAAACCTCTTTTACAACTGATCACACTAATGTGCCACGCACAGAAAAACTCAGGAATTTTGCCCTGTTTTTCTTTTCGACATTATTTACTACTGTAGTTTATCTGCTTTTTTTAAGACTATTGTAATTTACTATCTGCTCTTTTAAGACCACCACTCCTCAGGACAGGGAACTCTTTTGCAATGTGTGGACAGCCTGCATATTTCAGACGTCTGTGGAAACCGCGAACTTCCCACTTACACTGCCAGCTCCTCCAAGATTTAAGACTGCATCCGTTTCGTATTTGCTCAGAACAAAATGCCCAGCAGCACCGGTTTATTCATAAACGCCGGAGATGTCAAAAACACAGTAGGTCAATTTGTCCACTCCCTCTCACAGCCTCATCCCTCCGGAATGCCTTTTTCTTTGTGCTTTGTCCTGTCTAGTCCTAGCGAGTGATGGGACTTCTGCTGTGGGATTTACGCTGTAGATTAATGAGCTGCAAAACTTCACATATGTTTAAATCATTGTACTTGCTCCCCCCCCCTTTATATCTCCATTGTCAATAAGGCGGTGGAGAGGCCGGCGCCAATCCATTTATCAAGTCCCCTTACCGGCGAGATGCGGCTCGACTTATCGTCTGACACGATAATAAACATCAAAGCGTTAGCACCTGATGTTAGCACAAGGTGCCTTTCGTCTCGAAACATCTGGTCCCCTGATAAATTGTTACACTCCGCGCCGCCGCTCGCCCCGGATCGCGGGAGAGCCCTGCCCGCTGCGTGCTGCTACGGGTCTGTTCGCAAGTTGTTGCGGCGCGCTGGCCGTATGATGACAATTAGAAGCAGTTAGTGTGCAGATGAGGCTCGCGAGTGGCAGGTGGCGGGAACGGGGCTCAATTAACTAACATGCACAAAATCCTTTGCTAATGAGGCTGGGCCACCCCAGATGAGCAGGAAAGCATGTGTCGCTGACAGCAACAGAGGATTTGAAACTGAGAGGGAGAGAAACCGGTCAACAGGTATCATCATCGGCGAGCGAATAAGCCTCTCCAGCTCACTGCGGTCAGATGAAGTGACGGGTTTAAGCCTGCGCACTGAAAGTCGGCGAAGGAGATAGATAGCTGTTTGCCAGAGAGCTGGGAAGAATTCCATTTCCCCTGCCTCTGAATCGGCTGCCGCCGTTTCACTTCCCTGTGTCCTCCCTGCTAATCTGCTCTTCTGTGAGAGCCGCGGCAATGATTACAGTGAGATGTAAACTTCAATATCATCCATCTGTATTGCCAAAATACTGATATGAAAGGCAATGCAGGTCAAAAAAGAGTTAGTTTGCTTGGCTTTCAAATTAGATCATTTTAAAGCAATGCAAAAGCTGTGTAACACACAGCTGGGATGTGTTACTTAAGCCCCTAGCCTCTTTAACAGGTACGTTCTATTATTTTTTGTCTTGCTATGTTAAGCAGCAGTTTGCAGTTAGAGAAAAGAGTCACAGATAACCCCATAAAGGTTTTTTAGTTTTAGCAGGTCATAAGTCAGCATTTTTCTTTGGACTGAAACTTACTGTGGAAGCTGTCACTGTGACCATGATACCCCTTCTAATCCAAGTCTCCAAATGCTGCCTCCTTTATCACTGTTCATTTTAAAATGGTTTGCAAGGGGATTTATAGCTGCGAATATTTTTGCATGTGTTGTGTACAGTATCTAAAATGCTGCAGTACGGAATTTTCTGTTAAACTTTTGGTTTCCCCAGAAATTTTTTTAAAGTAAAGGGTTTTTTTTTGTTGTTTGAGTGCCATGGGCAGTGTACAGTGACTTGTTTTCAAAATGTATCTGTGACTTGAATGAACCTAGGAACACACAGACATTTGAGATTTGGTATGACGGACTGATCAGAAGGCCCCAGTAAAGGTAGCACTCCGTACCCAGAAGCAACGAGGCGAACCCTGGATGAAGCACAGTCCAGACTGAATGCCCCTGGATTCCTTGACAGTATTTCCGTACATCAGGAGCTGTATCTGTTTCTCTAACTGTATATTTTCCAATGACAGAGTGTGGTGAGGCTTGAAGAAAGAAATCTCTCTAAACTCTTTCACTGTAGCAAGATAAAAGGGAAAGATTTTCTACTATGCTTGAAGCTGTAAAAAAATTTTACACATTTCAAGTAATGTGAAATTTGCGGTTTGCTCAGCAGGCCTGGCGTGATTTCTACTACATTTTACACTGCGCATTGGTACAATTTGTACCATTTTTACTTAAGTATGTCTTGCCTTGATTGCAAGGCATCCCTTGCATCAGACAAGAAATACGCTGTAGGTTTCTTTAGTGTCCAGCCCTGGCAGAAAGTTGTGATTATTATAATTCCATTGCAAGTATCAGCTTTGTAAGTGTCTGTAAGTTGCTTTGAACAAAATTTTCCATGCTTTGTTTCTGACTTCCATCTCCCCAGCCTCCAAACGGATACTTCATGCTGTTGAGCTATGAAGAGCTGAACAGCTTCTTCAATCAGTCTCTTGACAAGTGGCACGTGTTTTTTTTTACTGGGAGATAACAGTTAAAGCTTGTATGTCCCTGGGTCAATGGCTGTTACTCTTTACATGGCATGCCATTAAATTATCTTGTGTGGCGAGCCGACTCTGTATAAACCCAAGTATTTCCTCGTGACTTTAGGGGATTCTGCACTCTGGAGTATTTTTGTCTCAAAAGCCCTTAAGCACTTTTGTTTGTGTGAGGATTTCATAGGGATGTTAACCTTAGTATCCCAGGTAGGCTTTAAAGTAACCAACTTACCCTTGTAAAAGGAAGTGGGGGAGCAGACTGCTTGGACATATTTTTTCCCTTCCTGCCCCTAAGTCGCGTTTGCTGTTTCTGTGGGTTTCAGGGCAGCTGCACTGTGGGACCCGCTTCTGCATAGGGTGGCACGTGCGGTAGGGTCATTTGTAAATGTGTGCCCACTTAAAACAAAATGCTGGACACTGGAGGACCCCGTGACCATTAAATAACATACGACTATGCAGCTCTTTTGCAAATGATTACTTAATATGAGAAAATGAGAGAGAAATACTTTAAAGACTTTTTACATTCTGCAGACAAGAAAAGGGGACATGCCGACTTTTCCAACACACCTGTAGGACCTGTTGCAAAAAGATCATCAGAGGCTTTGTTCTTTTTTCTGGAAAATGAAATTATATAGAATGGTTTTGAAATAAAATTCTGGTTTAAGACTCCCTAAGTTTTAGATAATCCCAGTATAAAGTAGTGTCTGTATAAAGTCTGTCTTTATAAAGTAGTGTCTAACTTTAGGAGAAAACGGTACTCCTGGATTGACATATCCCATCTTACCTTTCACCCAAGAGCAAAGAGAGTATTTTGATTCAATGTAAAATTAAACTAATGAAGTAACTTTGGGAAAATACTGGAGGACAGACTTTGCTGACCGCTGCTTTTGAGAAGTAGAGGGAAAGACTCTGAAAGAGAAAACTCCCCCATGGAAACTTTATTGGACATTGGTACTTGGTGTGGCAGCTACCTACTGTGTAGGCCCCCGCATAACAAGAACAGTGATGGAGAGCTTTTGTCTGGCTTCAAACAAAGCTTGCTCAGCTGGCAGAAAACAGGATGTTTCATAAGGACAGCCACCAGGGCAAGGGAAAGACAGCGGAGGGGCAAAAAGACCAAAAAAAAAAAACCCAGAAAGAAGAGGTTCCAGAATGAGCAGGACGAGCAGGTGTCAAGCAAGGAGACAAAAGGAAAAAAATCCCTCAAAGATACTGTGTGAGTAGCAGTGTGGACTGCTGCAGGAGCATGGGGCCATCGAGCTGGTGCTGGAGGTGACTGGTGGCTGCTCCGCTGAAGGCTGCCTAGAAGAACAGCTTGCTGCGCAGAGACAGCTCGGGTCGCGCAGTGCCAAATAACCCAGCTCCCCTCCTCCAGGAAAAAGGCTGGAGGGAGATGACCCACTAAATGACATCATTTGCCAGGCACGAATAAGGGATGCAGGAAGAAGTAATATCATATGCCAGTACTGTAAAGTAGCCTTCTCAAAGGCAGTGGGTAATAGAGAGCAGACAATTGCAACATATCACAACATAACACACAGTACCATATACTGAAGTGTCCATACGTGCACTTAATTTCATCCCAAGCAGTCCAGGGTTTGCAAATCACCCCCACGAGGGTTTAGCCACACACCTTCCATTTGCACGAACAGACTGGTGTCTGCAGCCCGTAGATCGCTTTGCAATTCCCAGGCCTTTGATATCCTACAGTACAACCCACTAGGATAAAACAAGAACAGTCGGAAGTCATAGCCCTGCCTCTGTCGGCTGGGATCTGTTCCTACTTTGACATCCTAAGCTTGAACTATGGAACCTTTTCTGGAGGTCAGCATCTTCTTTACAACACAGATTCAATGTCCTTGGTGGGTGGCATATGTGCAATGGGCCATGAGAAATGTTCATAGTGGTGAGATTAAAATAACCTCCCAGGCTAGGAGAAATATAATTCTAATTTATAAGCTAACTGTGGAGATTATTAACATTCCCCTCTCCACTCGCATAGATTTTATTTCTATTCTTCCTCCAACACATCCTGTTAGAGTATTAAACAGAACGAGGCCACACACAATTTAAGGAAAATAGTGGGGATTTGGTTAAAGCTATTTGGTTAAAATAGCTTTTGGAGGGAAACTTAGACAGTTCTTTTTACTGTAGAGCTATTAGTATGTTACAGCATGTTTTAGGAAAGGAGAGGGAAGGGGAGAAGTGTGTACTGCCAGTATGTTGGGCTAAAAAGCCAGTGGCGGAAATTACTTTTAAAATCTCCTAATAGATAGTAATCCAACAGATTATAAGGAAGATAAGCTTGTAGATACTGAAGAATACCGCTATGTTTTAAGAAGCAGGTGCTCATTGTGCATAAGTAATTACAGATGTACTGGCTGCGATGGAGCAGTGCTGATTTACACCAGGTCTGAGCAAGAAGTCAGAAAGCTTGAAAGTTATTTGCCAGAAAGAGAAAACCAGTGAATGAGAGTGGGCACGCGTTATAGTGAAGAATTTGAATAAACAGCTGTGTGCAAGGGCAGTGTGAAATAAACTCAGCAGAGGGGAATCCAGAAGCTCTTACGAGAGACTGCATCTAGGAGGAAGGCAATTCTGAGGTCTTGATGTTATTTTTCTCCTTGTGAGAACTCAGATGTGAGGTTTCCATTTTGCAGTATAACCTTGTTAAATATGTTCTGGGTGATGTGCTTTCCATCCTTAGAGCCATCTCCCCATACATGCACTGTGCACTGACCTTGCTCATAGAGAAGCTTACCTTCTGTAAAAGATAGGAAGATGTACACAACTACGGATTTAAACAGTAAAAGACGAGGATTTAACCATCCCTTCCCCATCACTTCCTTTACTGTAGAGAGTCGAACACCACCTCGTGAAAACTCTGATAGTAAAGCCTTTTCTTTTGCAGACCTTGATTGTAGGTGACTGGGAAAAGAGAGCTATGTAAGTGAAGCTTACACAGAGCAGAGTCTGTAAAAAAAAACAAACACAAAAAAAAGGAAAAAAAAGTGTAAAATTTATGGTTGCTTCTATGCAATGAAAAATCAATTCACAGAAAGTTTAGGCTCAACTGCACTTCCCGCCTGCGCACTAGCTGTCAAATTATCTTGGTAGGAAGCTGCACTGAGGTATTGTCCTTAATTGCTCTCATAATGCTCCGTTTTGACAGCTGCAATACCTGGTTCAGCATGGCTGCTAACAAAAAAGTCAACCATTAAGTATGTTTTCTTAAATAGTGACTGATAAGTTGTTATCTTTCAGCATCTCCTGCTAATTAGGCATCACCAGTCAAAGTTAATTTGGTGGAAAACATTTCTCGACTTAATGACATTTATGGGCAATTAGGCACGTTGCAGAAAGGAACACACATTTACATTTCAGCCTATTTCCAGTGCTTAACAAGAACCCACCTCTCCCTCCACTGGAGATTTCTCACTCTCTGAGGAATAACTTCGATGCAGACACCACAGGTCCTCTTGTTTTTCTGGAAACCGGCAATGGCTTGCATGAAACAAGCTACCACACAGTAATGAGGCACACACAGAGATAAAATTAGGAGCAATAAAAGCATTTATGCTGTTTAGGCTCCTGTCTTGTCATGGCGAGAATTGCGCGCTTAACTCTGCAGCAGTAGTACATTGACTGTCTCTGAGAAACGTTCGTAGTCTCAACGCCCTTACGTGAAGTTTGACAGAGGATTTGGAAAAGCAGCACATGAACTTTTAACCTGTCCCACGCTCACTGAAGGAGAAGACAGAATGTTTTTTTCTAGTTGCTGTTGGCTGAGGAAGCCAGGGAGGAAAATGAGTCCTTGCTAGTTATGGGTGGGCACGGGCACCCATGTGCCCCTCTCTTGCCCGCAGAATTTGGGAGGTGCCCAGCTGTCATGGGCAGGGGGCTGGCTTCTGCCTCTGTCACTCAACAGAAAGCACCCCGTTGAGGCCGCTGCCTGCTCCTGACTTTCACAAACACTTGCGAAAACGTAGAATCTGCGTGTAGTGCCAGCGTCATGCTTAGCTGATATGGGTCAACGGCTCCAAAGGCCACATGGGCTGACAAATCCTGGTTATGACATCGCTTTCCCTCAGGCGTTCAAGCTGAGCTGCAGATGCAAGAGGCAGGCTGAGCGTGGAAACGTGTCCTTCAGCTCGGCACAAGCTGGTTGCTCTGGGTCCAGCCCTGGTGGGCCTGAGAGCTGAGGCCACAACTACAGAGACACGATAACTGAAGTCTTACATCCTTCCCCCACAGTGAGAAGCGTCTGCAGAGTGCGATGGAGGGGCCCTCGAGACACGATGCTCAGCAAACCCGTTTGGTGACGTCAGCATGGGCAGACACAGGTCAAGGCACAGCCTTCTATGTGCTCCCAGCAATTTCAGACAAATAACGTCTGCAGGGGACAAACCGAGCTTTTCTGGGGTCTCACCCTTCGGGATTATGTCTGGGCCCATTTTTGCTGGGCCTGGGCTTTTCCTCTAAAACTGCGGTGTTTTTAGAGTGTACATTGACTGCGCAAGAATTACGGTATACGGCGTCTACAGCCAAATGGTGCAACTGCCTAACTTGGTGTTACTACCTAGAAAATGAATTTATACAGAATCGCAGAGTGATGGGGTTGGAAGGGACCTGTGCGGATCACCTATCCCAACCTCCCTGCTGAAGCAGGGTCACCCAGAGCAGGCTGCACAGGACCTTGTCCAGGCGGGTCTTGAGTATCTCCAGAGAAGGAGACTCCACAGCCTCCCTGGGCAGCCTGTTCCAGTGCTCCGTCACCCTCAGAGGGAA
>Ga0065711_1032349_pt1 | contig 27511 bp, 9 predicted proteins | sample Hoacrofraction12_FD_59098 | JGI IMG/M metagenome (GOLD analysis project Ga0065711, IMG submission 59098) | Hoatzin crop microbial communities from Cojedes, Venezuela - Epithelial fraction 12 v2 (version 2) | ecosystem: Host-associated > Birds > Digestive system > Esophagus > Crop | place...
CGGGCGGTGGCGCCAGCACCGCGGACAGCGCCCGGCCCCGCCCCGCGGGATGCGCCGCCGGCCGGCCCTCGGGAGCGACTCTGGCACAGGCGCCCTGCCCCAGGCTGCTCAGACCTCACCCGAAACCCGCTGTGGGCTTGGGGTTCGTCTGCCTGCGCTAGTTTTCCTGAAGGAAAGAGCAGATGGGAGAACAAGCAGATCGACGTAATTACCATTGCTGCTGACTGGCTTGCTTTGAATGGCGGAGCAGCCGCTTTGTTTTCTGGGGAAAAGCTGACCAGAAGGGCAATATACGAGTGTGTAGGAGAACATGGATGGGATTTTGGATTTGATCGTCTAAGGTCACTGGCAGGATGACTCTGGGGATCAGGAAGGTTGTTCTGGGATGCTCGGGTTTGTCTCATTCCATGCCAGGACCACAGCGTCCTCTCCTTTAGGAGTGAGATCAGAGACGTCCAAGAGCATCAGAGTCAAAATGGGCTGTGGGACACGGCTGACACTGAGGTGTGAGAACAGGGAGTGACTAATTAATAATGACACTTCCCATCCTGTGTGTCGTGGCAGAAGTGGCTCTCGGATAGCTGATGCCATTTTTGTGGCAGTGGCACTGTAAGACACCTGTGAGGGGCAGTCAGATCTCACTCGCTACGCTTGTTTGTGTCCTGGCAGCCAGTGCTCGGGGTATCTCCCAGCTCCGTCCCTGTTTTCAAGAGGAGATAATCTCAGGAAGTGTCTCCACTCCTCTAAATCCCCACTTGCTATCGACAGAGTTATCCTCTAGAAGTCTACTGCCTGAAAAGCACTTGTCAATGAAACACTGACTTTTGACAAGGCAGATGTAAGTGGATGACTGATGGATAGTCCTTCAATAAAGGAATGTGATGGGAATTGACTGGGCTGAGAGGAAAAACAACCACAATCCCCACCAACCCTCCAGACAAAGAGATAAGCCATTTATTCCTGATCCATATTCTCCCATGAATATCAGTAACAGTTGTGATGCTTTTGCTAGACGTGAACATTTTCCAGACTCTTTTGATTACACCATGTCCCCATGCGTGGTATCTGAAAACTGTATTGTCTGCTTCAGAGACACTGCTTTTATGTTCCAAATGCCACCCTCATTAATGTCAGTGTCTTGCAGTCCAACTAGTGACAAATGTCTCAGGGACGTTCATCTGCCTTGCACGCTGCATCCATCTCTCCAGGTGCTCTGTCTTTTCCTCTCCAAGGAGTGGTTTAGTAATGTTTTCTTCCTTGCCCCCTGAGTTTGCTGTGAAATGATTTCTCCACTAGCTGGTCTCTGTCCTGTCCGTTTATATGTTATTTTTGCCAGCGCCCTCTGGGGTATCACGTCTCCTGTTAATCTGTTTCATCACTTCAATGACAGGTTGACCAATGCATGGAGAGATAATCTGCTCTTTCCACATCCGCAGATTGTTGAAGGAGGAGAAATTAGGCTGTTTTGCTTTCTGGGACCCTAACAAATGATAATGATACTAGTGCCTTATTTTCCTAAAATTTCATTTTCTAATCCAGGCTTGATGCAAAAGCAAAAGCTAAAGAATGAAGAGCCTGATTGTTTCTTTTTGTGCGTAGCCCAGTTGTTTCCAATTGTCTGTGCTTGTTCTGTTTTTTTGTTGAACTTTTGAAAAACTAATAAGGAAAATATGCCTATGTTATTTCTTTGTAGATTTCCTTGAACATTGGTGATAGCTGGACAGGATGCCTAGGCTCAGCAGACTTCTTTTAGCAGCAGAGCTGACAGCCAAAATAATACCAGGAAAGAAGTGATCTAGTAGACTCAGTTCTTGGAACCACTCGTAATTAATTTTTTTTTTTTAATATGTATAAAAGTTATATTAAATTTGTATTATTTATTTAGAAAGAAAATGAAAGAGTCACTTAAAATCTAACTAATACAACATCCTCAGTTGAAAAAAAAGAAGACGCTACGTACCTTCTTAGTTAGAACATCAGATGCTTTGATCCAGAAATCCCTAAACTCAGTGATGATTTCTACCAATTCTAGTAGTTTTGGATCTGGCCCTATGAGTAATGTGCTTCTCCCTGATACTGCGTACCTATGTCAGAAATAACATAAATGACACTAATAGTGATTAGTGACTAGCATGTCTTATGCTTCTGCCCATCTCACCCTCTCACATGTCAGCCCTGCATTATATGGCAGTGAATTTTCACCTGGCATAGTATTTCCTGCATTTGTCTTACAGGTGCATGTAAGCACTAGATAAAAACAAAAAGAAAAAAGAAGACACATTCTAGCCATATATTGAGAGTAGTGTTAAAAAACAAAGGCTCCTATAAGGCTTGATCCTGCAGTGTTATACAAGATAGGATTCCTGTGTAAACCAATGGTTTACTCATGCAAGGAGGACAGATTCTGTCTCCTGCTGAAGACGAAGTAGACCATTTGTATCACTGAGGATTGTGTGTCATTATTCAGATGCCACTTCAATTTGAAAGTGTAATTGGCAGCTCTTAAAAAAACTTAACTAGTGGCGTTTCTGTTATGGATAGTTCAGACCATCTGTACCATAATATTTATCTGCACACTCATTTTTATAAGCCGTTCTTGATTGAACTTTAGAAAAACAATTCTTCTGCTAGGACATTTTGTCAAGAAATGTTGTCATAGCCCTTCAGGTATATAAAACTGTTTGTATAAAATTAATGGACTGTTTTTTATATTTACAATCTCATCCAAAGCTTTTGAGGTCTCGCAAAAGAAGTTAAGGACTTAAAATAGGAATAATATTAAAGCTGTGTCCTCATGGGTGTTGCACAGTCAATAGCAATATTGTAAAATATTGGTCTGTTTAAAATCAGAATCTTAGTCTGTAATTTGACTCTAATTTAGAGTAATTTCTGTTGTTACTTTCTGCAGCTACTCTGTATCGCATACAGAGGTTTTTCTTAATGTTTATGTGGGGAACGCTTTACACTTGAGAAGATTTTGTAAGCAATATTGCTAGGTAAAACACAGCAATAATACTGTACCTTTATGGAGGACAATTGCTGAGTGAATAGATCTTTAAAGAGCAAGGAAATAAGAAGGAGTATAAATAGAGAGACGTGACACAGAAGATGTGCATAATAAATAGTACATCAAAACCTCCACCGTTAAAAAAGACGGGCTCCGTCCTACTGCCTTCAGGTGTAATGGATATTACCTTAACAATGCCTACAATTTTATATTCCCACTTATTTCCTCTCCCTGCTTCCAAAACAATCCCATTTGCTTGAATGGCTTGCTTGTAGTACATGACAGAGTAGTACATGTTGCAAACAGAGATGCAAGAGTATGACCATTTAGAAACATTGCTCTATAATACTTGAATTATAAAACATTGGGATTTTTAGCAGTTACTTGCACAAAGGATATCCTGAACTTCAGTGGAGCCACTTCTGTGAGTAGTCACTTGGAGTCAGTAAGGAACATCATTGTCTGGCCTTGATAAAGGGGCTCTGTGTGAATCGTCTGCTGTATCTTCAGCTTCTTTCTACTGGACTAAAAGATGGTACCGCTTGCTGTGTATCTCCTCACTCTATGGGCAGCTCTGCTGGCTCTGCTAGCACTAGTCATTGGAATAAAACACTACCCCACAAAACTATAAATATATCAGAATGTAGCTTGTGTTTGCATCTTAAGTGCACAGAATGTTTGCTAGCTAGAGGAGAGTGTGAGTCTTCAAAAAGTTACTGGGTAGATTAGCAGACTGTAATATTATGGTTTAGTCTTTCAGTGTAATGCAATCCAAATGAATATGGAAATGTGTGACTAAGTACCTTAGAGGAGGTGCAAGTACTGCTTTTATTCTTCACAATTTATAGAATATTCTCAAAATGTGGGCTTGTAGCAGACGCTTTAGAGTAGATCCCAATTGTAGCTACTTTTTAGCAGCAAAATACAAGCTTAACAAGTCAGGAGACTTGCTGTACACATATGCTTCAGCGCTTTACTGAACTAGGACCATCAGAAAGTGAATCCAGTATGGTTTTTGCATTTCAGTTTTTAGGATATAAAATTTTCTTCTTCTGTGCCAGAAAACATCACACATCTGTATCTTTATAAAAGTTAAGTAGTAATATTTTTGCCAAGAACTTGCTGAATTTACCTCTGTGCTACTTAGGATCTAGTCCAGCATTGTGCTTACAACCAAGCATTACACTACCTGCCATTCCTTACCCTAAACTTGTTTTATTTGTTATTATTGGATAATAATTAATCAAATAATAAAAAATATCCATTAATTATTGGATAATATTTTTGCTTAATCCTGAGTCTTTGGAATCATGATCTGTGACTTATTCTGAATGCTGATTGAGCTTCTGAAGAAATAGTCTGCAAAATATCTTTATCTTTGAAATGAAACCAAAGTTAAGCTTTTCAAATAGATCATTGATTTGTCCTTTTTTTTTTTTTTTGTAAGTATCAGGCATCACTACTTACTGTTTTCTAGAATTACAAAGAGATTCAAATGGTGGCGTATCTGAGAAATCCGTGTGTAGCCTGTACGCAGTATTATATCTGTGGCCTAGGTTTGAAGTCTAACTGCTACTGATGTACATTTTTTTGCAGACTACTGCAGATTTTTTTTTCCTTTCAGAAAAAAATATGTAGTTGAATGACGACCAAGTAAGGCAAAAAATGTACCTTTATTTGTTCTTCAGCAAGAAACTTTTACGTTGATTCAAGACCATTCAGACTCATGAGAACTTTATCATTGATTTCTCTGGGTATAAAATGGTGTCCTTAGCTTGGTAAATATTTCTGTTTTTGTAAGGTAGTTGGGAATGATATTTCACTACATTTTAGCTTGATTTACTTTGTGTGAATTGGCTGTTCATAGCTAGTACAGGAAGGAAGAAGTAAGCATTTCTAATAAATGTGGAAGAATATGTCTATGTGGCTATGTGGTACTCATAGCCTTCGGTCCGAGCAACTTAGTGTCATGTGAAGTTAAAAAGAGCTGCGTGGGCTCTATACACTTGTGTTTCTAGCATTATTTCTGTCATTGTGGTATGTTTTAGTAAATTTACCAAGAAGAATGTTGTCCTGTCTTTGGTCTGCCATGAAATGCCTCCTTTAAATCCAAATCCTTTTGTTCTCTGGCAGAATGGCTCAATGGCTACTGTAGTCCTTCATCTAGAGTAATGACCACATGATTTGTCCCTAAACTTTTATGTTTTGTTTTATCCAAGTGACACAGTGTTAGTGATCTAAGTCCGGCAAAAAAAAAAAAAAAGAATTTGTGCTGCCAGCTGTTACAGGTGGATGATTTGCTTTAGCTCAACAGGTGGAGCTGTGACTTCGCTAACCTGTTGATTCAGGCTAAAATTCAGCTAGCTGGGCAGGTTCCTGACTCAATTATGTTCACGTATTTCACGTTCCCTAAGTTTGCACCTACATTTCCATTGCTCTTGAAAAGTTTTTGACCTCCTGACCTGTGCAACACTTCAGATAACTGAAGGCATGTGTACTCACGTATTTGTCAGGAAATGTTGTTTCACTGGTGGCAATGTGATGGTTCTAGGGGCCCACTATGGAAGTTTTTTCTATATCTCAACAGTGCATATTAACAGAGAAATTAGACAGAGTCTAAAATGGTATTTCCACTTAGTCCCCTTTGACTATGGTCCACTTGCACAATTGATTTAAGATTAGTCCCTGAATGCTAGGAATTTTCTAGGCCCTGCCTTTTTGCTTACCTCAAAGACTGTAGAAATGTTTGGAATCATGATCTCTTTGTCATGTTTAAAAAAGGCTACTTACAGTGGATGTATGTTAATAACTTTTGTAAGAATAGTGAACTCATTGCTTGTACACCCATAATTCTCATTTCATAGACTACTTGCATCTCCTGTGGGCTGTGGTCCATATTGCCCTTTTATCCTTGCTTTAGCTGCAGCTGATCATGTGGTGGTTGGAGTAATGGATGAAGGATCATTCTGTGTTGGGAAAATATATCACAGAAAAACAGGGGAGTGGCTTGAAATGAGTTGGGGTAATAGGACAGGGATCTCCTATAAAAGTTCTTGCTCCTCAGAAACTTTCAGTTCCCCTGTATTCTCATCCTTTTAAATTAATTTTTCAACATACATCTGTATAAACTTGATTTGTCTGATGAATGTTTAGAGGACCATTGTTTCCACATGGATTTGTGCATCCCTTGGTAAGTCATCGATTCAAACACAATACTAGATGTTCACTAATCACATCAGAAGTGTTCCTGATACTACACTTAAAGTGGCAAAGTCAATAAGGGGAGCAAAGACAATACCAACTGAGGATTTCAAGTACCACCATCTCCAGTAAAGAAACAATCATTGTGATTAGACAGAGCAAAGAGCTCCCAAACAAACTCCAGACTAAAATATGCTGAAAGCATTCACTGAATGCTTATTAATAAAAAAAGCAGAAGTCAAAGTGGGAGCAGCTATTTCATGAACAGACCTGTAGGGTAAATGAATCAAATAAATTGTTTGCTATTAATAATGTGACCAGCTAGAGTCAAATTCCAATAAATATGCCCACTGGGGATGGAAAATCTACCCAACTGAAATTACACTGATAAATTTATCCTAGTATCCAATGCCTTCTGAGTATGCATTTAGGAAACAAATGCTGTCACAGAGATAGCCTGACAGAAAATGGACTCAACTATTTTTTTAAATTGAGACAGTTCTCTTTGACAATGGAAGTAATTTTCAAGTTACTTAGGGATGTTTAGTGTGTCACTGCTTAGGTAGAGAATTCTTAGCAGAAATGCCAGCATAAAAGAGACCTCCAATAGTTCTGAAAAGAAACTTGAGGTTCTGCTCTTTTGTTTGTTTTCATGATAAGTAAACACGATAGGGGAGCTACCTTTTTTAAAAATCACATGGTTTGACCTGCTTAGTACCTAAGTAATGTTTGCTATGGTCACCTCTACTTTTGCTAGAGGGCTTGTTGGGAACGGTAGGGAATGCATGTTATTAGCCCTCATGCCTGAAGAAACAGGAGGTTCATCTTCAATGAAATCCTGTTGGTTCTCAAATATGAATGAGTCACTGAAGCTGCACAGAAATAAGTACAGTAATCAAAAGGCAATCCCAACACAAATTCCTTCTTAGAAAAAAGAAAAAAACTCAAAGAAAACAGAATCTGAATAAAGATTCATCGTGTCCCAATTGCTTAGCTATCACAGTCTTTTCTCCTTTGACGTCTATTTTTACGAGAGTCTGTCTCCTCTATGCCTGGACCTCTATTTCATAGTTGCCTACTTAGGAACCATTTACACAGTGTCTGGCATTATTAGCGACTAAGCCAGTGTCACCCACAAACCTGAGACTGTGACTTCATTCACAGGCTTGGTTCAAGGCTGAACTCTTCACTTAGGGTTTTTTTGCTCATACAGTATTCCTGCCGTTGAGCACAGTAAAGAAACATTGCAAATCTATGATGAAATGACCATGCAGAAAGTTTTTCTTACATGCAGTACTCTTTATTCTTCATCTTCGTTGGCCTGTATCACAGCTTCTAGTTTTAACGGGTTAACTACTTCATATTCAACTGCTTCACAATTACTTCACATCAACCATGCACTCAAGTTCTGGCTTTATTTACTGTGATGATTTCAGTTCATGACAGTCTGAATATCATCTTTAGACATTTTTCAGTGCTCGTGTCCTCACTGTGCAGTACCTTTTGCATGGCTGATATAAATCAGACCATAGCAATCCTGTTTTGATCATCCTGGGCTCAGCTGTCAGCTTCAGTCACACATTCAAGCATCATATTAGTCAGTTGTAAGAACTAGCAACACGCAGCTAAGCTCTGCTCCCAGATAAATGACTGCACCTCACATTCAGGTAACACAACAGAATTAGTATCAGCTGTGATGGTTAGACTTCTGTGTTCTTTTTGAACTGAAATGCCACCACTGCAGCCTGAAATACCATAACTTCTCTGGTAATCATGCTCTTGACTCACAGAAGCATATGAAAGTGAAAAATAGGGTGGTGCTGGCCATTAGGAAATAGTTCCAGCTGGGTCTGTAACATCCTAGACTTACAAAAGATATGTCAGGGTCATAGGACTTGGAGTTCCTGTTTACCATTTCCTTTGTATTTTTCTCATCAGCCCAGTGGCTTAAGCCATTGTATGGATTTAAGAGATTCAGTTTCTTCCTCTGTTTAAGGAAGTGTGAACCCAAAAAACCTCACAATTCTGAGTAATTGCTTTAACCACTCCCCGGTGGAACAATCTGGGGGATTTTCTTGATTTTGTTTGTTCATTTTATTCTGCTTGGTTTAATACACTCAGGTACTCCTTCACCTACGAAACAAGATCTCCTTGTAGGTAAGTTCTGAGACATTTGTGATATTAAGTCGTTCTCTCTTGCTCTTTGGCCCTATGTGTATGAGTTCATTCATAGTGAAGCACTTTAGATTTTGAGAGCCCTATGTCAGAGAAAAGCTTCAGTCTGGTGTGAAAGAAATTTTTGAACCAGAAAATTGAAATTACGTTTCTTTCCAACTCTACCCATTGGATGTATTAGCAACAGTAAAATAAGGTGCCTAATTCTAGGAGCAGTTTATGCCTCAGAAATGCCAGAAAGTGTTTAAGTTAATTGCGTGTCTTCTTTTGGTTGCTTAGTTTGGACTGTTTAGTACCTTCTGTGAATTATGCTTTCAGAAAGCACCTCCCACCAGGAATCTGTGGGTATCTAATTCCAGGTTACGAGCTCTTTCAGGTTGCTGGGACAGGGAGAATGAGCACTTTGTTGTAGTGATTATAGGTATCTTCAGGACCTAGCCTGGAGGACCTTCCAAAACTGCTAATACTAAGCATATACAGTCTTGTTTTTTTCTGTTTTCAGTCTGCTGGACCTGCTTTATCTTTACAGCTACATCCAAGTCCAATTCTTGTCCTTGTATTAAAAAAAAGCCTTGTCATTCTGCCATAGTACAGTTAATTAATTACTTTCAGAAAGCTGTTTCTGTGCCCAAGATCCTGAAGGCTTTTATTTTTTCCTAAGAGCAATACTCGTGGTTAGCCATAGGTATATATTGTTAACTTGAAACAAGTTACCAGTTTGCAAGCCACTACCCTCACTCTCCATCCATTATTTTTAAGCTTGCAATTGGCTTTGTTTAATGATTTATATCTATGACTCCCTATAAAAATCTATCGATGAACTGCTGCATGCTCGCTTTATGTCTGGACGCCTCTTCATCCTCAGTGTGCCAGCAAGCACTGTCAGTAAAAGAATAGGAGGACTTGGCTCCAGCATCTTATTTTATTGGTCTAGGACAATAGGAACAAGGATTGCAGGGATGTTTTAGCTTGGTGCATCTAGCTCTCTGGGCTGAAGAAAGCACTCTCTTTCGCAGAGCTGAAACATGTATAGGTAATTCTACACAAATAGCTCTGAGGGTTGAGGCGTCTAAAGAATATTAGTGATTTTTAGCTGTAAAAGCTGAGGTGCTTCTGGGAAGAAGTAGTTAAGACTTGAAATTAAAAACACCCAAGAAACTAGACTGGCTTTGAATGAGCATTTCAGGAATTGTAAAAATTATATACCTGACAAAAAGGGCATGCCCTACCACAATTCAAAGGTTTTTCTTTCTCCAAAAAAGCAACATTAAGACTTCTCCAAGAAGAACTGTTTTTTTCAAAGCAAGGTATATTTTCCTGTAATCTTGTTCTCTAAACCATTTTGTGTTAAACTTTTCACAAAGACTAAACAAATATTGAGGTAGATACCTTGCAGGGAAAATTTTACTCCAAGTGGTAAAAGTTCAGCAAACTTATAAGCAACTGAGAAAAGGTCTTATTATGGGAAGTTTCAGGCAACCTTAATCATAGCCATTGCTATCAGAATCATCTATAATTTACAGACACATGTACCCTCCTAGGTGCTCTGTGTGACAGTGCTTTCCAACATGGTGTTATCCTATAAATACCTCTTGCTGTTTTTTAACGTTTTATTTTGGAGAAGCTCAAAATGTTAAATAGAATGGTTAGAAGAATGCAGTTATTGTTATTATTTATAATTTCTTTATAGTACTGCCTACTGTATAGTGGTTACAGACCACTTTTAGTAATAATTTTTTCATCATAAGGTGCTTAGAAAGGACAGAGGAGTGCTGGAATGTAGTGGATAGATGATTTTTTTTTTAATATAAGAGTGGCAGATAGCTACATTTGGTATGCATAAACCGAAAAGTGCTGTTCTTGAAACACTGCCGTGCAGATTGCATCAAATTATAAATAGCTTTAATTGTTTTCTAAATATACTGTTCTAGAAGTATAGACATTATAGTGCTGTTGGTCCCGAAGAGTGCAGTATATTTCTTTTCAAATAAGGCTTTTTCACCCTGCCATCTCTTTATGGGTAGACCTTTTAAACCTGTACAGCTGAAACATGTAGCTTGTTATAACAGCTCAAACATAATTAGTGATCAGTTTGTGCAGAAACAGCTGAGGGACAAAAGAAACAGTCTCTTATTATTTCTTATTTGTCTACCTTAACATAATGAGTCTTTTCAGCTCGTAAATGAAAATAGATTACCAGTGCCACCAGATCTGGGTAAATGTACTAGTAGCACGATTAAGAAAGTCTTGCTTCATTTCAGGCTACATGTGACCTTGGGAAAGCTCAGTTATGCCTTGGGACAAAAAAATTTAATGTTTCGTTTTGCAGCAGTACCATCTTTCACCTTTATGTGGATTTAAAAATGTAAATAATATTGCTTTCTGTCAATGGTATATGTGAAGGTCACAGCCGTATTCACCATGAGAATTCAAACTGCCATTTGACCCATCACTGGTTCAGTAGGTAACGATGTGTTCTATTCTCTTCCAGTAATCTAATTTGTAAGCGTTTTATAGCCCAATATTTTATGCCTAGTTGCTAAAAAGTAAGAAATAAACCTTTAAACACTTCATTGCAGATTTATTTACAGAATAACTGTGTATTAAATACAGAAGTTTTTTTGAACACCAGGACATCTTGTATTAGAGTCGTACCTCCAAAAATGGCAAGACTGAGTACTATAAAAAATGGAGTGAATGACTAGCAAAAGAGTTCAAGGGTTCTCATGAGCACATAGAAGTTAAAAGGAAAACTAATCTCACACAGTTCTCTCGCAGATCATCTTTGTGGCAGCTTTGGCATAAGTTGTATCCTTCTAAAACCGAACACAGGCAAAAGCCACTGTGCCTGCTGTGGGTGGGGATGGATAAAAACAGTTTGAATGTAGATGATATGGTATAAAAGGGATTCTTCTAGTTTTGGCAATGCAAGACCTGGGAATACTGTGAGGTTTGTTTGCCACAATGCAGGCTACCCAGGTGCCTGCAGATTTCTCTCTGGATATCTGGAACATTTGCTGGCCAGAGCTTTAGCTGGTATTAAGTCTGGATGGTTCACTTGATCTGGCCATATGTGACGATACATACCTTCTGCTGTTACTTCCTTTCTTGGCTAGCAGACCAATTGTTCTGAAAGTGTGTAAGCTGTCATGCTTTGAGACAGAAGCAAACCCTTAAACGTGAAAAGATAGCATGAGACTTTCCTACATGCAACTGATTCTGCATTTGCTCAGTACGAAGAATAGATACCTCTTTCACTGGAATGTGAACAGTATCTTATTCTTAAATATTTCGCTGCTGCATTTTTTAGAGCTTCCTTAGAAACACCTGATATTTGCCGTAGGTAGAATCAGGACGCTAGATTAGGTGAACTGATTTGGCCATTACTTTCTGTGTCAGGTGGGACACACCGAACAAGTTACCATGGGATTATCTCCACCAATTTGAGAGTAAGCCACTGTTAAACTCTACAAATGCGTTCTGGCAACAGAATTGTAAAGGAAACTACTTCCCAAACTTCCCCTGGATATCCATGGGTCTCTAACAAGATCTGACATGTAGTATTCAATGAAGACACTGGGGACTAAACTTTTACAATAATATTCTGAAGTCTCCTGTGAAGGCTTTCATATAGGTTTTTGCATTAGGAACAGAAGGAGTTATCACTCTGGCTGGTAGTGGGGAACTCGGCATGTATCATAAAGTAGAAGAGATGTCTGTAAGGAGTTAATGTAGAGAACATACTTGTGGCTCTTTCTTAAAGCAAAACTGCATAGCCAGATGCAGATAACTATGTGCTTGGTTATCTGTCATTTGAGCTAGGGGAACGTATTTGAGCAAAGAAGTCCTGTCTCTTAAATGGACTATTAGTATGGGTGTAGCTGTGCAAAAATGTAAATGGTTATAGCCTGGAAATTGCTCACACACAGGCAAAGGAATGCACTGTATTTGACCATATGGATATATTCTTGCCAAGTTCTGTCCTGAACCTCAGTGTAAACGAAGAAGATGAATATTGTATCTGAGACACAGGAGTAAAAGATCCATCTTCCTGAAATTGTCTCATTCTTCCTCTTGTCAAATATTTTTCTTGATCTTTGCTTATAAAGGCATTTCTAGGCTCAATGAGGGATATGAGGGCAGTGTTTATCTGTAGTGTAGTCAGACAGTTAAGTCTCAGCTTGAATGAAAGTATGTGAAAGCAAGCCCATGAGTCTAAAGGAAATGGTTCTTGTGTTTGTTAATAGAGAGGGAATAGTTTTCAGAATGGATTTGTTTAAAAGGAGCCTCCTGATAAGCTCAATGAGATCTAAGAATGCGTGCTGACAAGATTACTACGAGGTCTGGAGAAGTAAAGCTTGTTTTGATTTTTTTTTTTTAATTTAACATTTTTATGTCAGCCCTTTGAGGAAAGCTACAAGCAGAAGAGACCCCTAAGGGTTATAAACTGTACTCTTATCATGTTATAAAAAGCTGTAAATGTAGGAAGAAAAGTATGGTAGTTGCCTGTGCTAGACATAGTCTGATCTAAAGCCCATCAATCTAAAACTGGACATTTTTCCCACAGCCTCCAGACAAATTTAACAAAGTCTTCCATGCAAAGATTTTTGGAGCTTTGTAAAAAGTAAGAAAACACTCTAACAAACAAATGAGAAGTGTAGGGGACTAAATGGTACTACTCATTTTGGTCACCTCTAGTTTTAGAAGTTCAGGTCCAAACAACCACATCACTTGTCTGACTGACTAACCATAAGGGCACTGGTGGCGAAGTTGGAGGTGGATAGCAGTTCTCTGCAAGGCACACTCGAACCACAAGCACTCAACATAATAAGTAATGTTGGCTGCTGAGCAGGACATCATACTACAGCTACAGTGTCTCTGCATGAGGCAGTTGTCCTACCTACCATAAAGAAGGACATTCCTATATAACTAAGAATATTTCACCAGTTCAGAACAATTAATGATATGATAGCTCAACACATAATTTTTAACTGAAGTTGTAGACCTCATGAAAAAACAAAACAGTGAGGCAGAAATAGCAGAAAAATATATTGATTTGTCAGTAACTGATTTTTTTTTTTTAAAAAGAAAAACAAACACCCCATGAATCCTGCTCTCATTATGCCATCTCAGATTGATGTTTTGGGATATTATGTGTTTTTTGCAATTATCTGATTTGTAATAAAAGCCCCAGAGCAGAGAAATATGACTCAGAAAAGGATTTAAAAGCACCAAACAAACCTGAACTCCTTGTGATGCCTTAGAAAGCTAGTCATAGCTCATCATCATTGATAGAGGCCTAGCAGAAGAATGGTGAACAATCCCCCTTCTTGGTATTAGCTGATCTGTGCTGTAATCTTTAGATGCTGTAAGGTTTTTCTGTGTCTGACCTAGCTTGAATAGCTGGGCTGAGCTCTCTGCAAGTCTTTGCACATTATTTATGTGCTTTATGTATTTTTTTTTAAGAGAATAGCAGATAAACCAAAGGCTCTTTGTACATGTGTCCATTGTATCATTGCACATAAATCCAGGCTGAATTTTAAAGTTCATTTTAAAGTTTAAATTGTTCACTACTATGATGAAGAGGAATTGCTTGATGTCACTTTTTTCTGATACAGAAATTCCTGTTCGTGCCAGTCAAGCAAAACGCCAAAGTATGTGCTGAACTCTGAATATGCAACACAGGTTGCAGTGAGACTCTGCATGTGTTTAAACATTTGCTTTCATCCTCTGCTGGGCTGCGGCGTGTATTCTGCAGGAGCATCTCTGAGTACTGTAAAAATGGACTTAAGGCTAAAGTCTTGTACTACCAGTGAATTATTAAAATTAATTAAAATCTTCTATCTAAAAGATTACATTGTAATATATTTATTAGTATAATACCACCTCATTTTTTCTCTACTGCAAATTAAAAGCTAAATACCTGAGCAGTGCCAAAGTTCACACGACAAACCACTGCCTGAATTGTGTACACCTCTTGAGGCAATAACCTGAGGATTTAAACTAGAAAATAAAACTAACAAAGATAACTGTTTATTATTTTATATTGTTTTTTACGTCTTTGTTACACGTCAGTAAGCTAGTTATCTGATTGAGGGATAATGACGATTTTGTACGGTACCGAAGTTGAGGACCTTTGTCTTTTAGCAAGGCTCGCAGAAGGTTTAGGTACTATCCAAAGCAGGGTTTAAGTAGGATAAATGAATGGTAAGGGGTTGACTTTCTAGCTAGTCTTCAGTTATAGCGGATACTGAGAAATAGTTCAGCCCTCAGGTGGTTGGAAGTAAGTACTTTTCTGGTATCAGTAAAACCAGTTGTAATACAGTTTTAATGCTAAGCCTATTTTTTTAAGCTATTGAAATAACAGAGAAAATGGTGGAATGACCTTGTGTTACATGTTGGTGAAAGTAAGAGGTCCATTTCACTTGTTTTTTGGTCAGAATTCTATTTGGCTCTTGTTTTTCTAGTGTAAACTCTGGTGCGTATTACAAAGTAACTCTGCTCAGTGCTGGAGAAAGCTGATTGTCCACTACTTGGTAGGAGATTATGAGGTTACGCCACCCAGAGTCTCATCTGAGACTATCTGCTGCAGCTATAGCCTACCTCATCCCCACAGTTGAACAAGATGTGTCTGGGGTTCTTGGTTTAGAAAGCATGTCTTTCTGCCTTACGTACTTTTGCTGATGATGCTGGCCAAATGATGGGAAAAAAGTAGCCAAGATTTGCCTGCCAGCTCTGTTGCAAACCCTTGATGTCAGACAGTTACAGTGGCTTTTGGGGGTCAGCACAACATGCGTAAGTATGCAAGGCATTGTTTTGGCTTCCCGCAGTTACTGCACAGATTTGTGGTTGCTTCAGCTTTGTTGTGCCTCTGCTTACCTCACGTGTCAACCAGTGGAACCAGTCCTGACATTATTTATGCACGTATCAGTGTCGCCCACTGCCATCTGCACCCACACTTAAGCAAAAATCACTCAGGAGCTTGGCTGCACCTCCCTGCTGTGAAGCCTTCCCAGCTCCCTCCACATGGCTCCTGTTCTCCCTTCCTAGGGCTCTGACGAATACATATACAGGGTGGTTTAATTTGGTACAGTAGAGGACACTTGTGTAGGCAGTGAACACATTCCACATGTGTGTATTTGTACAAATTCCCCTATTAGTCTTTGCTTTAGCATAAATACTTATGCAGAAGACAAAATGTGAGTGACACCTGGAAAGATACATGACCTTGGTCTAGTAGTAATGGCTTCCCTTGTTACACAGAAAGCTGTCATAAATCTACTTCTGTGATTATCCTGGTCTTAGTTACTTTTGCACACTCTGAATCAGCATCGTGGGCTATGGCTATGCATCCGGCAGCTGAAGGGACTAAAAAAATCAAGATTCTAATTTGTGAAAGATTGAGGTATGCACATGTTTGGTTTGGCCTTGCTCCTCCCCTTTTCGGGGTTCTGTTCTCCCACTCTCTACCCCTGCTTCATCTTCTTGGATAACCATCTTTTGCTAGTCTATGTGGCCCTTGCCCGTGCTTTTAGATGCTTTAGATTTATCTTCTCTTCCATTGTTGCGTGGAGGAGGAAGGACCCTGTCCACAACTTGAGCCATCCAGGTGAATCCTACCAAGTCAGGCAATTGCTGTCCTGGGAACAAGCATGAGAGAAAAGGACTGCCTGTGAAGGTGGCTCCAGCGTAGGGTCAGACTTAAAACAGCTCAGGTGTTCAGTGTTGGAAGAACGTGGTAGGTGAGTGCAGAGGCTGGTGAAGAAGGCGGTATAGCTTAAAGAATATGTTTTCATGTGCTGTTTTTTACTGGGGATTTTCTTATTAGAAAGTGGGCTGCCTTGTAGTTTTTTTTTTTAATCCATATTACTGTGCATGATTTCTTGGTCAGATGGTAAACAGCTATGATTCAAAGGTCTGTCAGGAGGTACAGAGAGTAGCCTTCTGTGAGTAAAGATCCATGTTTCTTTGGGTCAAAATTAAGTGTGAAGAGCACATATGGTCACACACAAGAATACATATATGTATGTGTGTAAGTGACAATTACCTTGGCCTGCTTTTGTGAAAGTGCATACCAGAACATTCTGAGCACGGCCTGTCTTTGACAGAGCCTTCAGGTTAGGACTCAGACAGCTGAGGTGTGGCTCCTCATGAAACTCCATGTTTCAAAATATTACAGGGTGGGCTAAGGACAGAGTCCTTTGTGACAAGTACCATACTTACCTTCCAGATGAACCAAGAACACAGAAAAGCACTCAGGGTGCAGCTCCTCAAGCAGGGCTGTCAGAATTAATTCTCTGAACAGAGCAAAGTGTGGAGTGAGGTGAATGAAGGTCTCATCTTGGACAACAATGAAGATTTTTGGAAGAATGAAAATGGTGTGACTTGTTGACATGTGACTGATCTGCTGCCTGTATGACTTGCGAAAAGAACGTTGTTCTTGGTAGTATCTGTTCTCCTACTGCCTCCCTACCTCTTTGTGTACCCAAGAAAGTTGCATCCAATCTGTTCTTGCATGATCTGTCCTGTATGCTGTTTTTTCAAATCTTGGTGACCTCTGATGACTTGGGATCTTCTCAGAGGGGAAAGATTGCTCCATTCCAGCATGAGTTATACCCAGGAAAATAGTGTAAGCAGGTCATAATGCCTGCTGGAGTGCTCTGGCCTGGGTACTTGCGAAAACAGGTGCTTTTCTGCTACCCAGGCCTCTTGGGCTGCTGGCTACAATGTGCACATATGCCTGAAGCTGATAGCCAAGTCCAGCGCTGGTCTCCTTTTCCTTGGGCTATAAATTAATCGAGTCGTGAGATACAGGCAGGGCCAGTTAAGTTGTGTGGTTGGTCCCATGGTACAGTTGTCAAAGGCATGGAGAACTCTAGACAGGGACTCATGGGACGACAGCTGAAGGCCTGAGGGCATGTCAGGACGTGCGTCGTGTGAGTTAGTACAGGGTGGACAGGGATGTGGATGGCTGCCTACAGGTTTACAGTATGGGTTGCCTTTGGTGGGAGAAACCTGAGTGATGTAAATGGCATCACAATGTTCAGTTCCAAGGCCATGGGCTACAGATTTTAGTGGATTTTGTACTGCACGATAGCCAGAGCGTCACTATGGAATATGAGGGTAGTTACATAAAGGCAATTCATTTGCAGGTGGCCTCACAGGCTGGAGGACCTTAATGCCTGTTGGAGATCACATCTCATTATACTCCTTTTAACAGGAACCACATCAATACACTAACCCTTATCTGTGAAATGTTTCTGTGTTTTTTGCTTAGGATATAGCCTTTGGTCATGGAAGTCCAATTCATTAGGTAACAAATAACAACAACAACAACAACAAATCTCTATTTTTTAGTAATCATCATTTCATAATACCTACACTTTAAGCAGAACATGTTATTTTACATTTCTTCATTGTGGAAGGCTGAAAGGCCCCTTCTCACTCTTTTGAAAATCAAAGGGAGATTGCCACTAGGCAGTAAGCATGATAGATGCATAATTTGCAGTTACTTCCATTTTCTATCTGATCTGTTTTTCTCTGTGCTATTCAAAAAGTAAATGAATGGGGATATCAGAACTACAAAGGAGTTAACACAGCAGTCTGGGGTAAAGCTTTATCTGCCTACCAGGCTACCATGGCTCACAATAAATTGTAGCTTCTCTTCTTATGCAAACAATTTTAACAATTTGGAAGCCCTTTGTAGACCAAGCTGTACAGGGATGCAGGTATTGCCAGGCAGAAATCTTAATTTCAATCATATGCAAGGCCTACAGTGTTAACATTCATAAGGAGTTTATGAACAGGAATCAAGAGGAAATTACCTACTTCTTATCAATAGTTGCTGTTTCCTCTGTCTGCCAAGAGGGTTGGGGGAGAATATTTGGTATCTTTATTATTAAAATGTCAAGTTATTTCTTTCGGAGACTTTTGGAGTGCATGTGTTGTGTTACAGCACAAAGAGTGCATGTCTTCTGTGCACAGGGAACACAAAGTCTATTATATTTTTAATACTACTGTTATGTGGTGTGTGGAACAGAAATAACTAACATTCTTGGCTTTCTGCATATGGAAGGATTGCTCAGCTGTCCCTAGTCCTGTGGAGGAGGATCAGGGAGTGAAGTACAAGGCTTGCAGAGGAAATATTTGTAGGAACCCTATGATTGCCTAGCCATAGACACTGGCTACTCTACAATGGAAAAAGGAGAGGATGGGCCCTGGACTTCCCTTGTCCCCAGCAGTGATTACTGAGACATGTCGGTATCTAGGCCTGATTTGCCTTTCCATAGTCATTTTAGGAGTATGCAACATGCGTAGAGTAACTCATGACTTTCACCAGTGGAAAGCAAAGGAGGTTTTGGCCCCTTATGCCTACTTCAGATCACGTCTGTTCAGGATTTTTGCATCACTTCTTGTCAAGGCTGATGAATTCAGGACAGAAATGAGCACATTCATGATTATCATGAAATGGATGTAGCTGTTGTTTCTCTGTACCTTAAATTACCTGAGGTGAGACAATGGGTAGTTTTTTGCAGAAAGAGTATGTTGTGGCTGGAGGAGATCTCTGAGCCACAAATGGTTAGAGGCTGGAAGGATATTGTGGTGAAATGTCATTATAGACTTGCCTTGCTCTTACACTCTTCCCTTTAGTACCTTTTGTTTGCCCTTGTTGAAAGAAGACCTTTGGTCTCACCTATCTGCTTGTTCTTGTGTGCTTATGTGAGTAGTAGTGAATTTGCTTCATGTAATGATAGTCTGTTCTGACTGGTGGGGGAAAGAAAATGTTTTTCTGTGCCACATACTGAGACAGCTACAGAGTCTGAGTCTTCTGATATCTGCATCCATCCCTTGAAGCAGTAACAAGTATCTGAGCTGCTGCAAGTGAAGTATAATCAACTCTTTGCAGACAATTATCTTTTCTGCAGCTAAAATATGCTCATGCAGGTGGATAATCTAATGCAATTTGACTATATTTTCCAACTTAAAGGGAGCAGGTGTCTTATCTAAGAGACATCTGCCTCTACTCCTGAGATTAAATATTCTGGTTCAGCTGACAGAAAATAAAATTGGCAAGCTCTAAAAAATTAACATTTTTCTATGACAAACTTGAGCTTGAGATTGGCCACCTGAAAAATTAGAAGCTCATTGGGACTTAATTTTCATTTACCTTGTTATTTTGCTGTTCAGTCAGCTTCCTTTCCTTAAAAAGATTTTAAAAATGGGTATAGCTGAATATTCACTCACTGTCAAATTAAAATTACCTACTCTAATTTCATGCTGCTTCTAGTTCTGATATGTTGTTCATCTAGCAGATCTGCATGGTATTTACAATGACCGTGGGTTTCGAAAATCACTGTGGGAATTCTGAAATACACAAAGATATTTCATAAGATAGTATCTGTATTTCATAGCTTGAATGGAAGCTTCAATTGACTTTCTTTATAAAGAAGTTCTAGTGTGTAAATACTCATGACTCTCTCCCTGTTTTCATGTTCAGAAGATGACATATCATAGAGCAAATTCAATAAAATAGAAGATATACCTATCTAAAAAAAAATTCAAGTTCATTTTTTCATACAGTGCATTAGACATTTCTTTGAAATGTGTCTTTAATTGCATTAAAATAGATGGATCTGATTTTCTACTCTTTAACACCAATGCAGACTTATCCCTTTGTTGACCAAAACAATGATTAGAAAAACACCGGTATATTGCACTTACTTTGTGTGACCATAAAGGACTATCTGAAGCCCAGAATGATAAATCAAGGTCAGTGCTTATCTTGCAAATAGAAGACTACGGAGCAGCTGGTCACCATGATTGAGCCTAAAATGAGATTCCTCAGTCTGTGTTTAAACTGTTCGTGTTGTAAGAGGTGGTGAGAATCCAGTATTTCCCATTTTCTACAGTAGATACTTATGGGTCTTTAGTGCTTTTGAAATGAAAATCATTTATCTAAGTACCTTTTAAAATCTAGGACTCTCTAGGGATGTGTAACTTTGTACTCTATTTTGGTATTTTAGTACTCCTTGCAAATAAAACATAGCCCTAGAGTCTTTTTTTTTTTTTTAAATTTACTTTAAAAAAGAAACAAAAAGCTTAGTTTTCACAATATGGAATTCAAGTAGTTTCTGTATGCTGTTCTTTTTGAACACATCAGGAACACAAAGAATAGAAACTTCTGATTTCAGGGACGATCTTGTGTATGCTTCTATATGCAGCATGTATTTGCATCTCTGCATCTGGGAAAGATGTTGAAAATAATAAAAACAAGGAACATAACTGCTGTAAAAGTGAACAGAATAAAATCTTTGGACATCATTGTTTTTGCAGTATTCGCAATTTACGAATATAAGTAGCAGTTGCAGTTATTTGATCCATTTTTGCTTGCTTCACTTCTGCTTAGTAAAGGGAACTTTAAAAACATGAACAGTGTATCTGTAAAATGCTGAAGACTTTATATTGGGACATGTTGAGTGATCACAGTATTAATGTGTACAAGAATATAGAGGTGAACTCAGAACTATACTAATGTGTGTGGGGGAAACTGATGCAGTAAATTTACTTCAGGTTGAATAATTTCTGCATTGTCAGTGTTGGGTACCTCAATAAATGTTGCTCACCTTTCCTTGTCCCAGGTGGAGAAACTGAACTGGAAAAACTTCCCCCCCCTCCCCCCCCTTCTCCCACAGTATGTAAATGAAAAGGTATGAGATGTAGAATATAGATTTTTATTATGTGTGCAAATTATATTTTCACAAATTAACGTAAAAACACTTCATGAAAATTATTGAAGAAGTGGCAAACCGATTTATACTCCATTAATTTAACTCTATTGGGGTGAATCACAGATCCTGAGTAGTAAAACACAGAATTAACTAGATTGTTCAATAGTGTAACTATGTCTTTATCACCAGTAACAACAAATCAGTCCTGGTGTTTTCACAAGGTTTTGGAAACAAACCTAGCTATTTCTTTCACAATGAGGAGGAGACCAGTTCTTATCGCAGCAGTGGGAAGGGACAGGGAGAAGAAGGTGTAGTTTCAGGTGATCAGTAGGTTTGAGAGTGGGATTGTTCATAGTGAGGAAGAGCTCTGGAAGGGAAGAGCAAGAGATTTTTACTTGAATGTGTAGCGTACCACTGTACACTCTAGACACCTACTGTGAAAGTGGCCGACTGTTTTGAAGAGTATATTATGGTGGGCATTGCATCAGAGACCATTCACATATCTTTGTGCTGAACTGATTGCTCAGTGAGTTGATAGAAGGATATGTCAAGGAAGAGCAGAAAAGATATACATCAAAGGACAAAACTAGTTGCTGAACAAGGGCAGATGGTCTGAAGTGTTCATGGAAATATGTCATGATTTTCTGCTCGTATAGGCTGCATCAAATCTGTGGAACCTAAGAATTACTCCCCAGCTTCTGGATTTGTGTACATGACTCTGGCCATTTCCTGATTTGTTTCGCACCAGTTTTATTCTTCCTCTCCCTCCCCATTCCTATGCTCTCACTTTCCTAGAAGAAAGGCAACATGAGCTTTAAGGGAACTTTAATCTGCTTTGGGTAGATCTCCAGCTGACTAATTGTGAACAGAGACTATAAGCTGCTTCCTGGAATGCATTCATTGCAGTCTTTGTATAGTCTTTGCATGGAAGCCCTTGTTTTTCAGCTGTGTCACTGGGATGAACAATATAATTTAAGAGGAAAGGTAGGTTGTTTTAAAGAACTTCTAATCTCCCGTAGTTTTGGAGGTTGCTCGTTACCTTGACTTCCTTGACCATCTCTACAAGGTTCTTAAAAGCTGTTGTTTAGTTTAGGGGTGACCTTTTATCCTGGTCTTTATCCCAGTAATTTTCTTTACTCAGGTGATGAGAATATGCTAGATGCTTTCCTTTGTGTTTCTGGAAGTTCCCCATTACGACTAGTTGCCGGAGGAGAAGACTGTGTTGTCTTTAGGCGTGCTTTGCACTGATGGTGTGGCAAATGCTGTTCAAGTACAACTAAGGATCAGGGCCATATGCTAACTGTCAGACATGATTATTTTTCAGAACTATACCCACAGAAGTGAGTCCTTTAATCATATCCCAAAGGCAAGAGCAAGAGGGTCTCTCTGGTCATATTAATGTCATGCTGGTTTTAATTTATTTCTCAACTAAATTTTTTCCTTACTCTGGTGAAAATCCTCATAAATAAATCATGGAGCATGAAACAACTCAGTAAACACTTGCTATTGAAAGTATTTGCCTTTTAATTTTAGAATGCTTTAAAACTTATTTTAGATGACTCTCTGCTGGTATTATATCAAGTGTTCAGTGTTCAACAGCTGTGGCATTTCTGCTGGTTGCTGGTCTCTGCTGAAGAGATGCCTGAAACAACATTTTCCTGGAGAACTACTTTCCATAAAGAAGGCTGCTTACTCATAAATACCTTCTTCTAGGTTGTGGTGTGACTTGTCAGTAGATCAGAGAGGAAGAACTTGTACTTTAGCTGCCTGCAGTGCTATTCACACAAAGATAGATGGAGTCTACTTTTGGGTATTATACTATAAGCCCCTCCATGACTGAGAAGTTTCTTCTTCAGAAGATTCTCTTGTGACAGATACAGAAGGAAAATACTTCTATCAGGCAAAACATGATGCTATATTTAACATTAACACATGTCCTGTGATTGCCTCAAGGTCAATGTCACTAGCAATTTTGGATTAAAATTATGAAGTTGATTAATGTATATGCAGTCAGCGTGCTCTCTTCATGTCAAATCTAGAAATATGGGAGAACTCTCCATCTACTAACATAAAGTCCAAGAGATAACTCTTTGGAAGAGAAAACAAATGTACAATCTGAAGGTATAGCAGCGGCACAGCCGGCATGTGATTGAAGAGAAGGACATGGGGCTTGCTTTCTTTCTTCCAGTTGGAGAGAAAGTGGATGTAGTTTTTATCTGTAATCTTTTCTACGAGATTCCCCGGCAGAAGGTTCTCCACAAATTGCCGCAGGTTTTCTCGAACGACGGCATTGTGGAAGAAAGTGATTTTCCCCTTGATGAGCCCTAGCAGGGACGGTGTGCTGTGGCCACCCAGGTGATGGGTGAGGCGTCTTTCGTACCCAGCGTGAACGACGCCGATTCCCACTCCCAGCGCCTCCAATTCCTGAACGATGTCCTTCCACACGGGCTCGATGTGGATGCAGCTGAAACACCAGTCCGAGGTGATTTTAATGAGGTAAGTTTTCTTGAAGCTGTCTGGCACGATTTCTTTGACATAGTGGGAAAAGTGGAGCAAATACTTCCCGTTGGAGGCGTCTTGCCTCTCCGAATGGAAGGGGAAGTGGAAGAAGGACTCGTCAAAACAGAAGCCTTCGTGGAAGTGGTGGAACTGGCGATGCTGGTGCTGAGAGTAGCCCTGGCTTTCCCCAGCATCTCCGTAGTGATCAAAGTTTGCCCTCTTTTCCTTGTTGGAGAGAATCTCATAGGCCTTGCTGATCTGGATGAATTTGTCTTCGGCTCCCAGGTCCTTGTTTTTGTCGGGGTGCCATTCCCGGGTGAGCCGCTTGTAGGCCTTCTTGATGTCGGCCTGACTGGAGCTCAGGCCTACCCCCAGGACATGGTACGGGTTGAAGTCCGCCGCGGCCTGAGCTCCCAGTGCCGCCAGCAGCAGCGCGGCGGCCCAGGCCAGGCCCACCTGCCCCAGCTCCATGGCTCCGGACAGGCACTGGGGACCGGCGGCGGATGGGCTGCCCTCCCCTGCAAGAGTAAATAACAAACCCATATAGCTGCTGAGCAAAATAAACTCTTGGTGTCTGTATTTTGAAATGGCTGTCAGCGAGTTAGAGCAAGTTCAAAATCTATATGCAGGTGAAGTAGTGTAGTGACTGTCTACCTAGCTTTGGATAAATAGAGCTGAATGTAATGTTTTCCACGTAGTTCAGATGGGCGTGTCACCAAGAGGGCTTCTGGAAGATGGGGAGACTGTAGGGTGGAATGATGGGTGTCACAGCAATGTCAGCTGGATCACAGGTGTTGGGTATTTTGTTTCGTGTGATGGCTAAGAAAGGATTAAAATGATCACATCATCAGAAGCAGTTCTTCCGTGTAAATATGGCCCACAAATACAGAGGGAGATTGAAACTTTAGTATTGCAAATATCTGTATGTACCTGCACATGTGGAAGTGCTACCGAAATCAACAGCATAGCATGTTGAAGGTGTATGCTCATGAATTTCTGTGAAATAAACCAACTGTGATGAGCCTCTTATCTATAAGAAATCGGTAAGACAGCAATGTGTTACTGTTATAGCTTTGTATTTCTCTTCTTTTTTTTTTTTCTTTTGTTTCACCCATTTTCATTTGGAAATTGACTCTTTTTTTCCAAGGACTTTCACCATTGTTTTATATTCTGCTAGGCTAATTTATTGTATTTCTTTCTTCCCTAATCTCATTTTTTTCCTCTAAAATTCTTTCCCAAGGCTTTTCTCCTCATTTTTTCTTTTTTACTACCATTTCTCTCTTCAAGGTTTATTTTCACTCTTTTTCCTGGTGTTCCTGTTTCACATCTATGTATTTGTCTTGGTGTTTTGCTACTGTTTAACCCTTTCCAGTCTATTTCTTTTACTCCCACTTTCTCAGTCTTATACCATTCTATTGTCTATGGTTTTTGTCCCAGGTTTCATTACAGAGATATGGGAAATTGCAGGAAAGCAACATATAGCAACCACTGAACAGAATCAAACAATTTTTTTTTGTGAGAGTCCATATATTTCAACTGTACAAGTAATAGATTTCTTATATTGCAGTGATGAGAAAAGCAATACAGATAGACATGCTTTGGAATTTTTATTCTGTTTAACAAAATAATGTTTTCATAATTTATAGCTGAGAGTCCATAGAAAGTGTAGTATATGTTTACCAAAGCATCTAATAAATAGGATTAGCTTGAGCCAGTGGTTTAGGTTTACAAATTGCGTCAACATAAAGAAGAGTGAGATATTTTTCAGGCTGAAGGAAGAATTGCTGATGAAAACCCTTTAATGAGGTTAGAAATATACATTCTTCTGATTTGCTTTACGCTTGCGCATTTTTTTTGCAAGGCTGCTTAGGTGCGAACTACATCATTAGTCTTTAAGAAGTGGTCAGTTACTGGGAACTGCAAATTAGCTCTACCTGTCAGTGTCTCGAAAGGGAAATCTTTGTTCATCTGCAATATGGGAAACGAGGGGAACTGAATGTCATGGGAATCTCTAAATCAGCTGTGACAACAAGCAAATATGCCTTCAAAGAAGACTAAGCCAATAGCCTTTCCTGCCAGAGTGAGGAGCTTAAAAGGAAAAATGAACAAGTTCAGAAATAGCACTGCAGGACAGGACTTTAATATGATTACCAGGCCAAAGAAAAGTAATTTGTAGGAAACAGATGATATAGAAAAACTAGGAAATCAGCCTCCTTCATAAACTTAAGCCAAACCACAGGTTGTATTCCTAAACTTGTTTTGTCTGCCCTTTCACTAGCCGCTCTTCCAAACATTCTTCAAGGATTTGTCACCCTTGTCTTCCCCACATTGTTGCAGAGTGACCCATGCAATACAGTGTGTCTACCTCATGTTTGGTATCATATGGAGGCAGAGACAGAAGGCGCTAGGAAAATCTTGGGTCTTCTCTCATTTTGGCAACCTAAAATATTCTAACAAAAGAATGTACCTATGTGGGGTAGGAAGTGTTAGGGTTTTGTCTTCTAGAGTTTTGGCTAAACCAGCTAGATTAACCCAAATAGTTGGAGGTGTCTGTTTCAGTTTGGGAAGAATTTCCTGAGGTGCCACCGATCTTCTAGGCTAACGCTTCCTCAGCTGCAATGAAACCGGAGACGCTTGGCTCACATGCAGAGACCTACAAGCAGCCATCTAAATTTAGTTCAATATCATCCTCATTCTGAACGATTCTTGTGAACATTTATGTTAGTAAATTTAGCCATTGCTGGTATAGGAGGAATGCTTTTCTTGTTTTGTTACTTGTCAGTGATTTCCTCTAGGCTTTAAGGCAAGGTGAACAACTGGGGAGGTTTGTCTTGGGTGTGACCTCACACCAGAGCAAGTAATGCAATATTTCACGTCCACCTTGCTGTTGCAACAGGTAAAATCAGATAAGGCCAGTTTTCTAGCTGAAGTATACTGATGTAATTAGGTTGACTGAGCAATACCACTTCACACTCACTGAGGAACTGGCACAGTAAAATATCGAGATTTTCAGGAAGTTTCATTATTGTGATTCCAAAATTTTCAAGAAATGGGACCTGGAGGATGTTCAGCCCTTAGCCTGGAATAAATTTTGTCTTGGGAATCCTGAATTTCCTTGCTGGAAGGGTGCTGGAGTAATAGCAGTTCGTTTCCCCATTGAAACAAAGGCAATTTTTCATGACTGTGTCTAAGGACATGCTGTTACTTTGAAAATCTTCTTTTATTAGTCAAATATTCAGCAAACATTGACGTTCCATACTTGGAAATTATGCAGAGGAGTGTAATGAGTTTGTCTTGTATGACTTATATGTAAGGAGTTTGTCTTACATGCAACAGGATGTGGCTTTTGTAGGGCTGTGGAGAAAGTCATGGATGACTTTAAAAAATAACAAAACCCTACTGTTTGACACAATATGGTACACTAGAAGAACAATAGATTTGCACTCCCCCCAAAAATGGGAATGTTTCATTTCTGTGCTGGATTTGGTTGGGATGGAGTTAATTTTCTTCATAGCAGCTTGTGTGGTGCTGTGTTTTTAGATTTTTGATGAAAACAGTGTTGGTAGCACACCAATGTTTTAGCTAATGCTGAACAGTGCTGGTACAGTCTCAAGGCCATCTGTTTCTCACTCTGCACCTCAGCAAGCAGGCTGGAGGTGGGAAAAAGTTTGGGGGGAGACACAGTTGCGAGAGTGGGCCCTAACTGACGAAAGATATTCCATACTGTGTAAGAGATAGTCCATACCATTAAAAGTAATGTTCAGCAATAAAACTGGAGGGTAGTTTTTAGTTTTTCCAAAGTAGTTGTTGCTCAGAGACCTGCTAGACATCGTTCTGCTGGTAGGAAGTGGCAAGTGATTGCCTTTGCATCACTTGATTTATTTTTTTTTCTTCTGCTCTG
>Ga0065711_1032347_pt1 | contig 27510 bp, 10 predicted proteins | sample Hoacrofraction12_FD_59098 | JGI IMG/M metagenome (GOLD analysis project Ga0065711, IMG submission 59098) | Hoatzin crop microbial communities from Cojedes, Venezuela - Epithelial fraction 12 v2 (version 2) | ecosystem: Host-associated > Birds > Digestive system > Esophagus > Crop | place...
CCCCCCCAGTTGTACACCACACTAAGAGATTCATTCTTCTCCTTTTTCTCAGCTATCAAGTTCTCTCAAAGGTTGTATGCTTAGATGTTCCAGCTTTATAACTAGGTACTATAAGAACTAAAGCATTATAGCTGGTGATTCTGTGTATGCTTGAGGCTAAAATCATTCACATAGGTTTTAAAAGAGAATATCTGTAAAGTAATGTGAGAAATTTATCCTATCAGCAGAGTGTATTTCCTTGTACAGCTTTCCCAAACCTTACCCTTAAAAAAATGCATTCCTTGACACAGAGACAGGAGATTCAGTGATAGCTTAAAACATGAAAGAGGAGTGCTAACGTCCAAAACCTGGAAATTAAGAAATGCTTACTTTTCAATCTCTGTATGCGTAGAGGAATTTCACATCATGTTTCATAATGACTTTGGTGACACAGTTTCCCATAGTAAACTTCCTAGTGATGGGTGGCCAACCCTCTTTTCTATTTGAAACATCTTTTAAACCTTCAAATTACTTAGTTCTGGATGGTACATTTTATATACCTCAGAGAACTAAGAAGAAGAGGAGCTCTAAAAGCTCTTTGTCTATGGGAGCAAACATTGACTTCGCAAGGGCTCCAAACTGTTTTCACTTTGGGCAAGGGCTGAGGATGTAGTTAAGTCCTGGAAGACCAACCAGGGCCAGCCTCAGCCATATTCTCACCCTGATGGATTTCTTCTGAGCCACTTCCTAGACAGTTCTACGCCAGCTTCTACGCCAGGGCTTCCCTGCTTCAAAGCATGTGATGCAGCCCAGCTAAAGAAGCCTCATTTGAACTGACCACAAGATGTGTACAGATCAAGGGAACAGACTGAGAACTCCTGCTGCAGGTTGATTTGGAAAAAGTCTGAGTAATATATTTTGAAACAAAATGCGTTTGGTAGGGAAAAGTTCAAGAAACAGAAATAAGTTGGAAGTCTGACTTATGGCTGGTACTCTTATTTTTACAGAAGCAGATTTTGAAATGTGTGGGTAATATTCAGTCTTACAGTTGAAGTTTTTACCGCATCACTGTGTGCCAGAAAGACTTTAAGGTCACTAACAGTCACTGAAAAGTACTTCTGCCTCCTTTGAGCTCTGTGATGCCAGCTGCCTGTCCCCTCAGGGCCAGGCAGCTGAAACAAGAACTCAGAAAGAATACTTCTATATTTTGGATTGGGTAAAGAACATGCTAGACAGCTTATGCACTTCTTATGGTTTCTAAGGATAGCTCATACATTCACACATACTTGGATGAGGAATGTCTTATTATTATTCAGTCACTTGAAATCAGACTTAGATCAAGTAAAGTTAAGGAACATGTCTAACTGATCCCTAGAGCATTCCTTGTAAGCCTATTGTAATGGGCTAAAATAAATTCTTCAGAACTCTTGCAAAAAGCAAATTAGATCAGAGTACTATTTTCCACCCAGATTCAAACTTCACATTTCAGATCTTACAGACGAAACTCCATGTCCCTCACTTTTCTCTTAAACATTTTATTCCAGGCTAATACTGAGTTTTGAATTAGAATCATAGAATAATTTAGGTTGGATAGGACCCCTAGAGGTCATCTGGTTTATTCACCTTCACAAAGCATGGCTAACTTCAAAGTTAGACCACGCTGTTAAGTGTCTTGTTCAGTTGACTCTCTGAGCAACTTATTCCAGTGCTAAAATACTGCCTGTGGAGAATTTTTCTCTGATACCTAGTAATAATTTTTCCTTGCTGCAATTTATGACCTTGACCTCTTGTCCTTTCACTGTGAGCCCCTGATAGGTCTGTCTTCTGTATGACCTCCCATTAAGTACTCAACGACAGTACTCTTGAAAGACACCCCTCTTTAGTTTTCAAATCCTTTTGAAGACATTCCTCTTTAGTTTTCACCTGGCTGAACAAACCCAGTTGTCTCAGTGTCTTCTGCATGTCAGATGCCTGAGACCCCTGACCTTTTTGGTGACTATTCTGGGCTCTCTCCAGCATGTCTGTCTTTCTTGTACTGGTAATCCCAGAGCCTGAGGCAATATGATGGGCTTGAGTCACACAGGTGCTGCGTAAAGGGTAAGAATTTCTCTTTTCGACCCACAGGCTACACTCTTACTCACATAGCCCAGTATGTGGCTGGCTAATGCATCACAAAGTTGTACTGCTGGTTCATATTCAATTTCTTGTTTGCTATGATTCCCAAGTTCCATTCTGAAAAGCTGTTACCTAGTGGGTTCGTGGCCAGTGTGTAGGACTTGAGAGCATCTGGTTTGTCAAGGTTATTAGATCAAGAATCTTTTAAAAGGTGAAGTAACAGGGAAAGAGATAAACAAAACACACAAACACACAAATCTGGTAAGCAAGTAATAAATGAGACAATAACAAAGACCAGAACTCTACAGCTACTAATTGATGGACCGTTAAGAAATACCAGGCACAGCAAAATGTTGTGAGGTTTCTTTGGCACTGATGTCAAGCCATGCAGTTTGTGGTGACAATACATGAATTAAGCAGAAAGTAATAAGAGGGAAAACAGCAATTGCTACCTATCTTTTGATATAATGTTGTAGAAAGACTAGAAATATTTAAGAGAAAGTAAATACTTCTGCTGCTTGAGACCAACATTTTGACATTGTGCCATGGTGCCCATCACTGTCAGACTGCAGCGTGACCACAGACATTGTGATTCTCTATCATATGAATATGAAATACTTATGTTTATGATTAAGGATTAACCACCACTCCTCAAATCCATTCCGTGTCACAGTCAAAATCTTGTTATGGCAAAAAAGGGACACCCTGTATATAGGAAGACAACAATTTGTTATCAGTCTAATTAATTTTTTAACAGTCAATTTGAAACACAACAATCAGTTCCTATTAGTAGACCACTTGCACTAAAGCTCATACTCGTCCTAATTCATATAGAAATGACTCATGCATAGTACTCTTAAAATTGTTTAAAATATCTGTATATTTTTCTCTAGTGTTAACATCATCCTTCTAATATTGTTCTGATGTCAAAGGTTAACAACTCTCCTTAAGACTTAGGGTGAGAGTTACAGCAAGTCATCAGCACCCTGAGATATTTGTGAACAGTATGATGGTCGTGGTTAAGGGGGTCTTCCGTCTTCCCATCAGTCTTGGGCCTACTGAGTTTTATTTGAATGTGTTTTCTTATCACATTGTGCTTCTTTCTTACTGGTGCCCAGCTGAAGTTTGCAAATTGTACAATAGACACTTTTTCTGTCTCCAGCCTCAGTGTACAGCCTCAGAAAAAACCAAATAAAAATCAGCTCAGAATCAAGGAAAACTGAGACCAGTCCTTACATGCTACATTGTTAGGTATATGCATACAAGTAGCAATACAAATGCTATGGTCTTTTAGTAGTACCTGCTAGCTCATCTTTACTGTGGTACACAAGCTCACAAGTGATTGATATAAAAAAAGCAAAACACTGAAGACCACTGAAAAAAAGAAGTAATCAGTCTTTTATGCCAAGGTCCATGGACTTTATACATCTGCACTGCAGCAAGAAGAAATGCGTGTGTAAGAGACAGAAAGAGGGGAAGGTCGGAGAAGTAACTATCAGCATCCCACTTCTCTCACCAAAGGAGAGAGTACATGATTAGATTTGCTTGATTTAGTAAGTGAGACTATTAAACACTATTCATAATTTTTTAATTCAGAACAAATAAATCAACAAAAAAATCATTTGAGTTTTTAGATCTATTATGTGGAAGAAACCCAGAAACTTTCATAATGATCCACTAATTGCATCCCGGAGTTCCTCTTTCTCTGTTAGATGAAATTTAGTTTTGCACTCAAGATGCAAGAGATCTGCTTCCAAATTCGTCCCTTTCCTGTTTTCTTTAAACTTGGATACTCTACAGTGAGTGTCTAATGTGTCCTGTCTTTTCTGTCTCCAGTCAAAACATTTACATGTGTGTAACTAATTAAATGATCTATTCTTATCCAATAAGAATGGAACATTCAAGAGATTATTCTGACCCATTCAAGCAAGTATTCAGACCAATTAATTGTTACATAAAAAGTGGGTTCTGTCATTACTATGCAAAAAGAATAAGCTCTAGTTAGCTCTTTGAAAGAAAAAATGTATATGACTACCATCAGAAAATTATCCCAGTTTCAAGGGCTCTTTTTTATTTTGTTTTCACGTATGCGCACAAAAATAAATCAGACAATGATACTTAGTTTCATTGTGTATTGGGAAATTATGAATCCTAGAAAACTTTTCTAGGACATGAGAATAATTTCCTGCTCTGTTCTATTAGCAAGTCTTAATATTTCTTTGTTCGCCAGATCCAGGAACAAAGGATTTTAAAACATCTGAAGCTCTTCCTGTGGCTCTTCAAAACAGTGTTTGAACTTTTCCATTCTTCAGAATTGCTTCTTATGAGATTTAACCACAAAAGACATTCATTTTTTTTCAATTTCACTCAAGTTTTAATCAAAGTAGCATACAATTTTATTGAACATTAGGTTTGGTATAAATCTTGCTAAACATAGCAGTGGAACTGTCGTGATCATACATGTGGGTTGGCAGGCTTGAAGACAGCAGAGCCTGCTGGACTGAGACTTTCCAAGCAAAGGAGATAACTTGTCAGGCCTGCCCCAAAGCCAGTGACCTCAATCATAAAACAGTTTGTGGGAGGCAGTAAAGTGAAACTAAAGACCTTCTGAGCCTTCAGACCAGAGATGGCTATCTGAAGTAATTCATTGAAGTATCAGGACACTGGAAGGGTTGGAGGTTGCCTGTGGGCTGGGATACTGGGAGCGTCAGGGGGCTCCCCACGGGGTTCATCAAGGCAGAGCCTGGTAGTCAGGGCCCATCCCACCCCAAACAGCGGCAGGGCAACTGGAGGGCACTGGGGCAGATCCAGCCCTGGGCATTGGGCACCACACTGGGGATGGGCTGAGCCCAGGCCAGGCCTTGGGCCCACAGGTGGGACCAGCTCAGTGAGGCCCATGGCTGGGCAGGGCAGGGCTGTTGGGGCTGGAGACTGGCCCTGCTGCAGAGTCACGTGGGCGGGGGCTGATGGCACAGGGGGGCTGATATGGGGTCCTGGGCCATGGGGCAGGGTGGGGGGAACAGTGCGGGAGTGGCAGTGCCCATTAGTGAATAATCCAGGGACCTAGGGCTCATCACTTACTTTGACAGCTACTGCTTTCAATTTGATTTTGAAACATTCGTTGTCCTTGACTTCACTGGCAGTGAAAATTAAAAAGGAAATGAAAGTCTAGGTTACAGAAGTTGTGTTCAGCAGCCAGCTCAGATTCAGCAGGATACATCTCTTGTTTTTTCAAAATAATTATATTTTTAAAATATACAAGTTATATTAAATATAATATTATTAGAGATTATTTCACATTTTCAATAAGGTGTATGGTCCTTAAGATTCTTTATAGAATATTTACTTGTTTTACTCTACTTGATACACGAATTTTAAGTTAACAGTTGGAAAGCTCACTTTCTTATGTTAGACCCTCCTTGACATTTCCCTATCACACACCATGTGGCAATGCATCACTGAAAGTTAATATTGTACCACAGCAGCAGAACTACAGAAAGTCCTTTCTAGTACGTAGGTCTCCTAAAGGCATATTTCATACCTGTGATTATTTTTTTTTAATTATTATAACCATAGCTTGCTTATCTATTAAAAATATTAAATGGAGGGTTGGTCAGACACATATTTTATAGATCACACACATGTGTTAATTTTTGGATATCTGTTCTGCGACTGATAGCTAACAAGGAGATTCTAAAAGTGTGGTAACTTGCTTAAAGAATGGTCTTGATATTAGTTGACTTTATTCTATAATGGGTCTGACTACATGCTGTTTCAAGATTTCTGTAGTTAGTGTTACAATATTTGTTTCCTAATTTTATTTTCCAAATTAATTTTAAATATTGGTTAGTGTCAGTAAGTATTTCACTAGGAAAAGTCTTTTCTCTAAAAAATGGTTTTGTAAAATACAGTTTTACTGCATGTTCATCAGGATCATTTGTTATTCATGTTTTCACTCTTGTCAAGTTGAGGTAGACTAACCTGCAATGTTGATCGATGCTGGATTCTTCTTTTACAACAGTTGTCCATCTTTTGCCATCTTGCTGTCAATTCAAGTTTACAAGCAAACATTGACATTTACTTCTACTTTCTTTCCTTTGAGCAAAGAATAAAATCAGCTTGGATGCTCTGTTTGCAACAGATCTCATTCAGATCTTCTGTGGCTGTAATTCAAATCCAAAGAATCTAATCAATGTGTATAAATCACAGAATCATAGAAATATTTGAGTTGGAAGGGACCTCTAAAGATCATCTAGTCCAACCTCTCTTCTACAGTCAGGGACATCTTTCACTAAATTAGAATGCTCAAAGCCCTGTCCAACCTTGAACACTTCCAGTGATGAAGTATCCACAGCTTCTCTGGGTGACCTGTTCTAGTGTCTCATCAACAGAGGGGATGGAGGAAAGTAAGGCGACAGAGCCAGATTTTTCTAAAGTATCCAGTGATATCCAGTGACAGGACAAGAGGCCATGAATATCAACTGAAAACCAGGAAATTTTGTTTAAATATAAAAATCTTTTTAATCAGAATGGTAGTCAAACTCTGGAGCAGGTTTCCTCAGGTGGTTGTGAAGTCTCCATCCTTGTCTGACTGGACACAAGCTTCAGCAACCCACTCTAGCTGCCTCTTCTTTCAGCATGGGTGCTGGACTTGATAGATTCCAGAGTACCTTTCACACTCATCAACTATTCTGTGTCTCAGCGTGCCACAAACTAGGCATTATATACTTCTCAAAGGAGACTGAAGATCAGGTAATTTTATGTGTCCAGGGTGTGCCACTTAATGAAAGGTGATGGTCCGGGTTGCTGTGTTGTTTAGCTATATAGGAAACAGCAAGGATTCCAGTCCTTGATTTAGTAAGAGTTTATTTATTTACAGAAGCTTGAACAATAAAGACAGAAACAAGAATGCTAGTCAGTCTTGGAACATAGCCTCCCCTGATACCTACAACACCAGTCAGTGATGTAGTTTCAAATTTCTGTGAGAATAACAGTACTGAATTTGAGAATCATCTCTGAAATCACCAATTAATAAGTTAGCAACATATCCATATACCTCAGCTGTGTGCCTCTTCATTCAGTTTATGTGTTTGGGAGGAAGCCATTTGGCAATTTTAACCTTAATTTCAGGTAGAATGAAACTGAATTTTTAAAGAGATTAATTTTAAGGAAATATATTTAGCTGACACCTAATCTTACCACAAAGCTTTCTTCTAAAGTCAATGTCCACCATATTAAAATACTCAATTGTTTATTTGCCAGTGGATTTATCTAATTGTTGTAGCTGTAGGTTGCTTTTTAATTAGAAAATATTAAATGGAAGGATGTTCAGGCACACAATTAACAATTATAGACCATATATTTACATTATTTACTGAGTATCTATACTGTGGACCCAATGTGCAGATCCCTGACTAGTCCTTCCTTGTTTATAAGTCCAGCAGATCACCTGTCCTCACTGATCCTCAGTCACCTATGTCTGGAAGTTTTGGTCAAGCACTACAGAAACCTCCTGGACTGCTTGTGCCCTGCTATGCTGTCTATCCAGTAGATACTGGCATAGTTGAAGTCCCCCATGAGGATCAATGCCTGCATATGTGTGCCTTATTCCAGTTATCTGCAGAACGCCATATCTACTTCTTCCTGATCAGGCAGTCTGTAGCAGACACTCACCACAACATTGCAAACCTTGGTCTGCCCACTAATGCCAACCCACATATTCCCAGCAAGTTCATCACCTGTCGCTAGGCAGAGCTCCATGCATTCCTGCTATGCTCTCACATACTGGGCGACCCTCCCTCCTTGCTTTCCTGTCCCGCCTTTCCTAAATAGCCTGTGTCCATCCATGGCAGCACTCCAGCCATCTGAGCTCTCCCACCATAACATTGATACTGTGAAAAATGTAATGTAACTTTGTTCATATGCCTGTTGAGAATGTCTTTGGTACTGTTCTCCCACAAACCATGCTCGGCAGGGTCCCAGAGCATGCCAAGTGTAACAGATGGAAAAAATATCTGGGATTATGCCGATGATCACTACTGCTACCATTCTTCAGTCATCATTCCTCTTGCAAAGACATTTTACAGATGCAGTATAGATGGATTTGCTTCTCAGGAGGATATCCTACTGTCTGTTGCAGAACACAGTTCTTGTTTGTAGGTCTTGTCTCTTACTGATCATTTGGGCAATTTATGCAAAATGAAAAGACCTCCAGTAGGCAAGACAAAACAAAGGCCTGCATCTAAAAAGGTTGACAACCTAGCTTCACACCTTTCTCGTCTCTTCTAGACTGTGAGGAAACAATGTCATACTCTTCACAATTCTCCAAGACTGTGTTCTCCTAACAGGCCCTGGAATGTTGAGATGGTAGGACTAGAAGGCTGATACATTAAGGACTGTACTCGTTGATGTTTCCCAGAGAAGAGCTCCCCAGTCCAGTACATGTGCGCTGAATATGCAATGAATATTTAGCAATAGCTGATTATGTTAAAGATTAGAGAATTCTTTGCCTGTAGTTCCTGCTCTTACTGAATGTTTACCATTCTTATCCTGAGTTGTCTTTAGTCACTCCATTGATTCCACAGGAGCCATTTCTATGCACATTTTCAACAGTCAAAGCTAAAACAGCCAACATTGAGTGAAGTTCACACAATTTCTGCTGTTGTGCATTTTACTATCAACTTTTGTTGATTTAATGTGACATTATTATTTTTTTCTGAAGTTAGTTTGTCCTGGAATCTAAAGGACTAGGAATGTCTCATAATAAGGTATAAGCAAGAATTCCTGTGAGCCGAAATGTATTATTTTTCTAAAATAACTGTTCTAAAGACTACCTATTTCCATTTTCTGCCTCCAGATCAACAAGTGTTATGAGTCTGTGAATATATCAGGTAAAATCATTGTACATGTAAAACACATGTTGTATACATACAAGAAATAAAATGGTTATTTACAATAAATTTGGAAGGAAAAATTAAAAGTATAAAAATCTTGTTGCACTTAATAAAAATATTCCTCTTTCATATGTTTTATTTAAATCACTAGACAAAAATAGCTGTGTGTTCCAAAATCTATACCAACAGATGGCAAGCCTTTGTTTCGCCAGATATGTATGTACCTTGCACCTGTCGCATATTTTGTTGTAAAGGTGTAAGTACTGCTAGTGTACATATAAATGACTATTTAATCCTCAGGTCAGTTACCAGCATGTTAGCCATATGTCATGTGGGAGAACAAATGTTTTACTATAATAGGAAAAGAACATTCTATTTGCCATATGATTTTCCTTTAATTACAAGATTCAAATGTTCAGGCTAGACAAATGTCTCTGAGATTCATTGAATTTTTGTGTTTCACCACAGCATACTTATTTATCAGTATCCAAACAATGGAATTCTGTAATTAGAGGAATTAAGCTTCTTTTTAAAACTTTGTTAAATTTGTTATGAATGGGACTTCCACAACTGATGGGCAGTGACCAATAAGGAATACTGCTGAAGATGAAAATAGGTTTAGGTTCTAGGTTTAGGTTAGTTTAGGTTCTGTGGAACAAAACTGTCTTAGCATTTATACTACTAATGCAGAATAGGTTATTCTGAGAATCGTGGATGCGTCAAAAATGTTAGTTTGTTCTTCAGCTGCAAAAACAGAGTTCCAAAAGCAAATCTGGACGTACAATAGAGGTGACTTTACCTGGCCAGTATTGACATAGCCAAGATATTAAGTGCTGGATCACTAAAAGGCATAATATAAAGCAGAAGAAAGAATGGTATGTTTGGTGCATATTTTCCCATGTGGTACTTCTTTGAAGGTTTCCTTTGCGTACTGTTCTGAAATAGGAGTATTGTGTTGGAAATTCTGTTTCTTTTAGGCATTCAGTCTTTTGGTTTTATTTGGTGGCAATGTTTATAATTACATTCAGTCCAGCTTGTATGGTAGGCATAGTCTGAGCACTCAAAAATATTTTGTAATGCTTTCTGGGAATTAAACATATATGGAGAAAGCACAAGGTTTTATCCAGATATTAAGGTTCTACTTGGACAAAATTACTACTTGCTTGCTTGTTTCTTTTATTTTTACCTAGAAATACATTTGGTGTTGCATGATATTCACTGTTGACTATATATCTGTGATATGCATATTTACCCACAAAAGAGTAGCATTAAAAAATACAAAACTTATTTTTATTGTATGAACTTGGTGTATTTTTTTTTCCTATGGTATCTTAGCACTACAAGCAAATCCTAAGAAGTAATATGCAACTTTGCCTTTTGTTATTTTAAAAGACATTCTATGATATGTCTTTTACATGTATATGTGTATGTAAAAATACCGTACTGAATATTGTAAGAAAGGATACCAGAATCACATAGTCAGCAGATCTTCCTTCTTCCAATGTGCTCACTTCAGAGCTGGGTTAAGTTAAATTCAATAAAATATGTGCATGTTTTTCTCTTTTTTTTCTGACTGAAAATGCTAACCACCTAATTTAGAGATTCTGCTCTTTTCATGATCTGTCATTTCAGGCTCTAATGAGCCACAGTCATTAAAAATCTCATGGCACTTCCCACAAAAGTAGTCATCATGATTTGTTAAGTGCTGACACTGGACTCATCTTTATACCAGACACAAACTAAAACAAGAGCACTGTCCAGCTTAAGTATATATGTTCTAATTTCCTATGTTTTATAAATATTCACTATGTTAAATGCCATCCTAAAATGTGAGAAAGATATTTTATAAGAAACAGAAAAAAATTATTTTTGTAATATATAAAGTTGATTTTTTGCATGTGAATTAAACTCATTGCAATCTACTTGTGTGAAAACCATCACCAAAGCATGAGATTTCTGCTCTTTTTTTCCCCCAGTGTATAATATTTCATTCATTTTGATCTCTGAATTTTCTTTAAGACACTGTACAATTTTACTTTACTAATTTATTCCCTTGTAATCCTAAAGGTGAATAAATTATATTTAGGCACTTGCTATAATTTCCTTGACTGATTATTCACAGGATGTTAAATTTGGAGTCCTCTGAATGTGTTCTCTGTATCATGTGTTCATTATGTTTTATTTCATTCTATTTTTTTTCCTTTTTTTACTGTGTTTATGCCCCCTACTTTACATTATCTCTTTGTTTTTTCTATTAATTAACCCACATCTTTATTAGTTTTTTAATGATCAAGTAAATTAAACTCATTCAGTTTTGCTGTTCGTGAGTGTACAGCAATTTTATTTATTTTATGCTGTTTCTCACACTTAAACCCTTCAGGTTTTTAACTCAGCATGCAGAACTAAGGACAACCTCTTCTAAAAGGAGTAACAACTCCTTGATATTTATTAATTATAAGATATGCAGTCCACATATGTGGCCTATATGCTCCAGTTAATGGAAGCCTTGCAACCACACTTTGATTAGCAAGAACTCTAATCTCTATCTTACTGGTGGAGAAGCAGCACAAAGGTAGCAGCTGGAAAATATGTGTTAAGAAATGTGCCATAGAAAATGAATGTCAGAAATGTCATAAAGTTCAGCAATATTTAATTATTTGATTTCTTAAATATTTTATTCAGTAGTTTACTATTTCTCATATGAAATCAATTTAAAGTTTGAACCTAATTGGAATCAGTACTCTGAACACTGTTAAAAAGGGCCTGTGCCTAATATGATTCAGCTTAAAGTCCCAAAGCTCACCCTTTCCTTGATTCTAAACTCCATTTCTGGCTGCCATTCCTAGTATTATTTTTGTGCTGCCTTAAGTGGTGAATGGATTTAAAACAAACCCAAACTAACAACAAAAAACACCTGTGAATCCTGAAATATGAATCTCTTTACATCAGTGTTAGTTCCCTGATCATTGATGATTCAGTAATAATCCTTTTTAAGTTTAGCACGTTCATTCATGCATACAGAAATACATCTGCACAGAGTAGACGGTACCTCTTACTTAACCAGGTCTATAATAGGTTGCTATTTTAAATAAATAACTATGATTGAAATGTGAATGCCACCTGATGTCATGATAAAAAAATAAACTGAAGAATTTTTTGGATCCTAAATACAGGGGTTCTGAATCCTAAATATAGGTGCTTGCTAAGCCACTTAGATTGGATCATTCCTGCTAAAATCAACAACAATCAGGGATTTCGTCCAGAAATGGATTCAGAGGTGCTTCTCATCACACCCAAAGAAAGATATCTGCCTGTGGTCACCCCAATAGCTCTCCAGATTCCTCAGGGATCCATTTAAATGGCCGTACATAGGTAGGAACTGCTATATGAAATGTGGCCCATAGTTTCTGAGACATCTTCACAGAGCTTGCATATTTAAGAAGAGACCTCAGAAGATGCTCATGCTTTTGAAGTAACAAGTAAATGGCAGGAGAAATATCTCGCATCTCAAATGGTATTGCGTACTTATGTGTGGGCTGCTGAACTGCATCCTAGATTTCCACTGATTGTAATGGGAGCTTAGACACCAAACTCCCATGTCAGTGCTTACATTTAGTTGTCTAGCTATAACCTCCAAACTAGTTAAAACATCTACAGTCTGGGCTGCATGGGCTTGGTCTTGTCGTTTAGACAGAAGTGTCAGTGAGACACTCTGTGTTGTCCTACCTGGTTATCATGTTTCTGCTCAGGAGCAGAGCCAGTTTTTTATGAATGCTGGGTCATGCATTTCTGGCTCTATGCAACAGTTTCTAGGGCATCAAATAATACTATGCATCTATGGTTAGGAAGCACATCATTGCTGATTTCAGTTTGCTCCAGTGTTGGCTGATAATGAACAGGGATTTTTCAATCTCTTTCTTCTGAGATGCCTCAGTTCCACCTAAGTCCTAAGTAGTAATTTATGTACTTGGCTGAACCTTGTCTTTCATAATGTGTTGACATAGGACATTACTGTCACTTTAACAGATTAAGAAAATCAGCTACTTTTAAGTTATTGTTGGTAGGCATGCTTGGAATATTTTCATGGCTTTTTTACCTTCGAAGTTTTTCCTATAAAGAGATAAAAACCCTTCCATGGATTAGCATGTATAACTTCTACTTATGAATATTTGTTCATTTTTCATGTTATCAGTTAGTCCTTGAATTTACTAGAAATACATTGATTTCTCAATGAAAGAAATAGCGAATTTTTCAGATTGCAGTTCTTTTTTCTGCATTAAATTCAGATGTTAGGTTTTTATCAATATTTTGAAAGTTACATTTTCTCAACTCACCTTAATTTCACAGTAATGCCCTGTCACATAACTTGCAGAAAAAATAATAAAATAAAAACATTGACTTTTCCTGATGAAGAAAACAAAGTTCAGCTTGCTTGTTATGATACAGTTCAAAAGGATAGTAGACTCCTCACCATGGTACTGCTTTACAGGTTTTCTTTTTTGATTCCTTAAGTGTTTTTCCCTTATCTTTCAGGGGTTTATTCTGGATGTCAGAGTTATAATACTTCACCTGATAACAAAGCAGCACTGCACATAAATGTTGGTTGATTCATACACAGCTAATGAAATATATTACAGATAAAAATCTGCTGCATTTATGTATCAGTTCTCTTTATATCTCAGTTTAAGAAGGATGGGCCTCAGCAATTTGATACCTGTTAATGAGTTCTGTAAAACACTCAGCATACTGCATTTCATGTATTTGTTGAACCTTTATCATAGAGATAGCAGTTTACAAAACTGATTTAGACTGCTGACACTTTTGAAGACCAATAAGTCTTGCCTTTTTTTAATGTAGATGCAATGACTAGTGTTAGAGTAGATTTTGCGGATTGAAGAGTGGTACCTTATTTAAAATAGCACCACAGAAATGCTAACAGAAATTAAAATAGGTTGGATGATCATTAAAAGACTGGTGGAAATCATCCTAATAATGAATAATTATCCACTAAATTCCTAGATAAATTGCCTTTACTGCCTTGAACATTGTATAGCACACAATGGCAATTTAGCTGAAACCTTGAAATGGTTTTATATGCATTGTTTCTTCACTTCCTTTTCTTTTAGCTATCACTTCTATGTGTGACTTCAGGTATTTTGTATTTATACAATAAATAAGTTCAGAAATGCGCACCTTTTGGAAGATAGTCTGTGGAGGATGAAGCATTAAAGAACTGAGGACATGTGAGCAATCCAGCATTTTCTCTATGAAGCCATGAAGCCTTAGCATAAGGCCGCAGAACCTTAGCATAAGGCCGCAAGGGCATCTAGAGGAGAAACGGTGGTATAAACAAAGGAATGAATGCAAAGAAAAATGAGTCCGGAATACTGAAGCGGAACCTGCCAGCTGGCAAGAAAGCCATGAGCACAGCGCATGAACAAGTAATGTACACCAATCATAATCGGGTTGCTACGTGATTTAATTTGATTATTGCCAATGGGAGATCGCCGCGTATCTAATGGGGAATATAAATGTGAGCTATCTGGGGCTAATAAACGGCTTGTACCTGATCACATTGATCGTCGTGTCGAGTCCGGTTCATCCTCCGCGACAATAGTCCTTATCATTCTTTTTTTTTAATTACAAAGTAGCTATGTATGTTGTTCCAAAATGTTATAACAATACTGGACATTACTTTCTCTTGCAAGTATAGATGCCAAGTGCTTTCTTTTTCTTTTTTAACTATTAATAATATTCTTACTGCTGATTAAAAGGCACTTTCTGTTTCTGTTTCTCACTAGCTTTTCAAAAGATTCAGTGGATTTGTTTCCATTGTTGTAAAATTAATTCCTGTATCTAAGAAAAAAATAATACTTCCGTCTTCATATCTTCTCTGAATCTCTAATTCAGTGGGCTCTGATGAATCTTTACAACACTTAACTGAATGTCTTCAGATATGTACATTTTCTGATAACTTTCTTTGGCCTAATCTAGATTGCCAGCTGCACAGTTTCTTCCTTTCTCAGGAAACATATTATGTCTTGTCCAATGTCCTGTGAATAGATACAGTTTCAAGCTTCAGAGATTTTCAAGATCAAAGGATAAAGCCCTAGCAACTTGGCCTGACCTCACAGTTGACCCTGCTTCAAGCAGAGGTTGGACCAGAGACATCCTAAGATCACTTCCAACCTGAATTACCCAATGTTCCAGTGAGTAAGTGAGTGCTCTTGGATCATACTAGCAAATGAACTAGGAACACCCGTGCTACAAAGCTGAGCTGCTACGCTGAGATGAAGAGCTAAGATTCTGTTTCTGTGGGCTGGAAATCCTCTCTTCCTGAGCCTGACTTAGACTGATGATCTGCAGCACATGCTCACCCATAAGTTAAATGCATACAAGTACAGGGTACATTATTAAATATATGTGAAATTGTTGTCTAGTTCTTTTATTACTAACTTGTCTTTATAGTATATTAAAGAGGCTATAGCATTGTTTGCTGTGCTCTTGATTCATGAAATGTTTCTTATAAAATTTGCACTTCACTTTCAATGACCACCGCAAATGAACTTGTTCCCTATGTATCATTTTATATATCACATCAGATCTTATATATTGTACATCACCAATTTTTTTTCAATTGTATTGTTCTTTTTTGCAAAATGGATCTATATTCTTTTCATATCTGTTACTCAGAACCACAATACTTTCAGTGACCAAACATGACCAAGCATGTTTCTTGGATCTTCTCTATTGTGTCTTCTCTGTGGTAATATTTCCTACTATTCCATCATATTTTTATAGACTGAAATTTAACATTCCCAGGTGATCCCCTGATTATAAATGTAACAGTAGTAGATTATTAGTAACCCTTGAATTCATGTTCATTCTGCTCATTCAGCTCAACATTTCTCACATGTATCTGTTAAAGATTAAGTCAAGATCTGATCCAGATTTGTTCCTGAAGTTGTTCTAGATAAAGATGAAGATCAGTTTCACTTTTCTTGTTTTGTTATGTCTCTTTAATCTTTTCACTTAGCCCAGTACAATAATTTACATTGTGAAACTTCAGATATAAAGAAAAGTGAGATCATCAGATTGCTCATTAACACACTCAGAGCAAGGACCTTGTCACTGCCTTTGAAGCCACCAACTCCTATTCAGTTGAAAACTGTAATGATTGCACAGAAAGCTGGGAGGGTCCACTGAGCCTAGGTACAAAGAGAAGCCAGGAAATGAGCTGTGAAGATAAAAGTTGAGTTCTTCTTCCCATGTTGCTATGGGGAGGGACAACACGACTCCATACTTTTCTTTTCACTGGCATATCACAAAATGATGTGATAATATTTGATAAAGCTGAATAATGTGTATTTAGGATAAGAGTATAGTTCTTAATGGGAGAAGAAGGAATTATATTTGTACTCAGTTAATCTGAGATCAGTCAGCATTGATGGTAGAACCAAAGATGTTAGATTGTTTTGTTAATTTTGTTTGGCCACTTCAGGTAAACATCTCAGTTTAATTTATTGCATGGATTTTGTTTTGTCTTTGTCCTTTGCTCATTCCTTTCTCTTTCCATTTTCAGCTTCTTCTTACTAATTGAACTTTATACACTTGCTACAAAACCAAGAACAAACTTGAAGCATATTCATAGTTGTCCCATAGGAAAAAAAAGAAAGAAAAAAAAGAAGTAGCTTTATCTGTCACATCACAGGCTTTAAAGTAGCCTAGACATTTCATAATTCCCATGCACTCTTAATCTACTTTGTGTATATTACACACTCAGACTTCTCTAAATTTGTTGTAATTAGACCTATGTATTACAAAGGGACTTCTCATACTGCTCCTACCTAATCTCTAATTTATATGCAGAAGAGCAAAGCTAAAGAGTTTAGGATTTTCACATTTAATGCTCTTTTTACCTAATCAAGTTATACAGCTTAGTAGCTTCCTTCCCTGTGGTTCCCACTTTTCTTTTTTTTTTTTAATAAATCAACATAAACTCAGGCAGGCATTAATGCTACTCTGTAACCTTTCTCTACTCACTGATTGTTCTCTGGGGACACAATATATCATCACTCAGCAATAAATGGTGCATGGATAACCCCTTATAAATAATCAGTTTATAGTTGAAGTACTAGCGAATCCACATTCATTCACTATGTGTTTTGTCCACTTTTTTCTCTAACCAGTATTAAAATTTTGCTCCATAAGGCAGAGGGAGATGTATCTAAACAAAACTGGATTAACTTCGTGAACTCCTTCACAGAATCAGGACTTTACCACCAGAACTGGTTCTGATGGTCCAAGAGGTCAATTTAAAATTTGCTTTTCTCAACACAACATGTTCTGCTGAATCCTATTAACAAAACATCCCCCTTCACCAGCTCACATGATCATTTAGTATGAAGCATAATTTCCTGCTGGCTTCTTGGTTATAATAATTACTGACATACATTTGCAAAATAAAACTGATGCTTATCTCCTTCCTTTACCTTAGAATATTATACTCAGCAACATACAGTACAAAGTCGGTATAGACAGCTGTAAGTCTGAAAACACAGAAAGGAGCCCAAGACATTATTACTTAATTAACTTTGTGTTGTTACAAAAAATATATTTGCAGTTATTTATAATTTATCTTTGGATATTTGATGCTCCCTGGTCAAATTAAACTTTTTTCTTGTCTTTTCATGTCTTTTTTCTTCTGAAAATACTAAAAAAAATTATGTGTTCAGACATCTTTTTTTTTTGGAGAGGTGAATATTTTACATACAAGATGACTGAGGTCCTGATTTTTTTTTTTTTGAGAAATAGAATGTGTTTTAAAAAGAACATTATCAAGTCATCATCTGTCATCTTTCCTATATGTATAATTGAAATTCTCTCTTCAGAGTTAGAATTAGGCTTCTTTCTTTGCTTGTTCACTGCTTATATTTATGATCTGGAGAAAGATATATAAGATATTTACAGAGCATTAAATTTATGGAAAATGATTCAAGATGGTAGAATTAGAAGGGTTAAGTAAGAATACAGGAAAGAATGAAAACTTGCCTGTCAGAAAACATCCAAAGAAACAGCAAACAAAAGCATGGGTTTGTTTGATATTTTTATGCAACACATTTTTAATTATCATTCAAGCTACATAACAGCTAAAAAAACCATCCAGTATTAATATTTTACACTGTCATTACAGTAGTAACATGCAGACCCATTTCCACAGACTTCCCAGTAAAATGTGGAGTCCTGTCAGATTTTCCATAGCAGTAAAATAATCCTACAAATCTGAGGAGACTTCTTCTAATGGAGTCCTCACTCTTCTTTTTCACAAGTGCATGGTCAACAACAAACAGATTTCCAATTTGACTGATGTTTTTCTTTTACAATAATAACATACTGGATTATGCTGCAAAGATGGTGCCCTGTGTATCTTCAGTTATAAATAAATAGTAAAGTGTAAGCAAATAAGCAAATAGTAACATTTTAACAAATTATTTGTATTTTGAAACTTTTTACTGCATCAAAGATCTTCAAATATTTGTCTTTACTACTGCGAACATTAAGCTAAATGAAAACAAGCAAGGCTAAACCTTGAAAGGTGTACGTGTTGTTTCTATCTACCTGTAATTGCAATTCCGTCTTTTCTGAAAATAAGACAGGCATTTGTGTTTCAGTTCATCACATGCCAGTGACAATAGAAAAAACAAAGATGGGTTATGGTGACAGAAGGCAGCTTGGGAACATTTTTTTGTATTGGTTCATTCTTTGATTTCTTGAGCATGACAAAGCAAAGTTCACTTAATATTGCCCCTCCTCCCCCCCCTCCAATGATGAATAGAAAGCACCTGCTCAGAAGTGCAGTGGATTTTCTCAGCTATTATAAAAAGTAAAGAAAATGAAGACTTCGTCTACCTATGTTAGGACCCTTATCCTGTATGTTTCTAGAAGACATATAACAGGTGACAGTAGCTGTCTGGTTGCTATTTTTCTGTTGTTTCTTTTTTTTTTTCTAGTCTACAATAAAATTCTATAGAAGAGACTGCATCCTACAGGAAGGACTAAAGCTGGAGCATTTCTTGAAGAACAGCAGCCCGTGGGAAGGACCCACGTTGGAGATGTTTGTGGAAGACTGCCTGCTTTGGATGGGGCTCCACGCTGCAGCAGGAAGAAATTGTGAAGAGGGAGGAGCAGCAGAGACAAAGCGTTATTAACTCACCTCAACAAAGCCGTGAGTGAAATTCAGTCTGAGAAGAAGGGAGGGGTGAGGGGGAAGATGTTTTTAGATTTGTTCTTTATTCTCATTTTCCTGCTCTTTTTGATTAGCAGTAAGTTAAAAGAGTTTCCCCGAGCTGAGTCTGTTTTGCCCATGACAGTAATTGGAGAGAGATCTCCCTGTCCTTATCTTGACTTAAGAGTCATTAATTTTCTCCCCCTGTCCTGTTGAGGAGGGCAAGTGATAGAGCAGCTTAACCGGCACCTGGTGGCTAGCCAAGATCAAATGACTACACTCACAGATGGCACAAAATTGGGAGAAGTAATTAATACACCAGATAGGTGTGACGTCATTCAGAGGGACCTCAACAAGATGAAGAATTGGGCAGACAGGAACCTCAAGAAATTCACTAGTCAATGAGAAGTTTTGTATCTATGCACTAATTCATGTTGGGGGGCAGACCAACTAAAAACCAGCTTTGTGTAGAAGGACCTGGGAGTCCTGGTAGACAGAAAGCTGACCACAGTCCAGCAATGTGCCCTCACTGTCAAAAAGATCAGCAACCTCCTGGACTGCGTTAGGAGGAATGTTGCCAGCAGAGAAGTTATCCTTGCTCTCTCCTCTGTCATGGGGAGGCCACATCTGGAGTACTGGGGTCCAGTTTTAGGTTCCACAGTACAAGAAAGACATGGACACACTGGGCCATGAGCATGTTCAACATAGGGCCATGCAGATGGTTAAGGGTCTGGAGTATCTTTCATATAAAGAGATGCTGAGAGAGGTGGAACTGCTGAGCCTGGAGAAGAGAACGCTCAGGGAGATCTTATTCTTATGCATTAATACTTGATGGGAGAGTGTGAAGAAGATGGAACAAGACTCTTCTCCGTGATGCCCAGTGATAGGACAAAAGGCAATGAGTCCAAATTAAAAGCACAGAAATTTCCATCTGAAGACAAGGAGTGTTTTTTGATTGTGAGGGTGGCTGCACACTGATGCAGGTTGCCCAGAGAAATTCTGGAGTCTCCATCTGAGAAGATACTGAAAAGGTGACTGGAAACAACTATGAATATTCAGCTCTAGCTAACAATGTTTGAGCAGGGGTTTTGGACTAGGTAATCTCAAGAGGTGCCTTCCCTCTTCAACTGTTCTGGGATTCTATGATTTATGTTGTAGACATGTAAATTTAAGGTGATTTCAGATATGCTCTGAGTTTCCCTGTAAAGTGAAGGAGAAATCTAAAATCCTCTGTTGACTTTCAGAGTACCATCTTGACCTCTCTTTCGACTGTTTGGGGAACTTAAGCACCATCAGAGAACAAGTAGTCCACTTAAGTTATGAAAGGTTGTAAACTGAACACTCTATAGCGGAAGACATCTCTCCCCTAGGCTATAGTGCAAAGTCGTTCTGAACAGTCTTTGGAGTAGAGACCAAAGTCCCACAACACCTTCCTCCTTTGACATCTTTATACTTGGTTCTTCAGCCATCCAGCTTCGAAAAGAAAGGGTTAGGAAGTACTCTTGGCCAGGTTACACCATCGTTTAGTATTTACTGTGAACTTTTGGGTTATAGGGAAAATCTCTTGAGATTGAGAAGTACATAGACCAGATAAAAGTTACACTTCCTGGGTGACAATGTTGACATCTTACCTGAAACTGCCACGGCTGAGATCTCTATGCTTTACTATTATTCCATTCAAAAGCACAGGCTTATCCAAAATTTTAAATTTCTCCAAAAGTGTGCATCTTCTAACATTCATGGCTCAAATTCAAAGTAGATGAGGCCTGGACTGCAGAAGAAAGAAGGTTCATTAGCAATTTAGCAGGTAACAGGTGTTCAATCTGAAAATGAGATGTGGTTTTACCTCACTGTTTAAACAAAACATTATCTGTGTGAATGGTAATATTTTATGAATATCGAAAAAGTAAACTAAAAATATTTCTGTGTGAAGTAGTTTATAACATTAAAATCCACACTAAGATACAAGAGCTACTGTAAAGCATCTTTCTAAATGCTTTTCAAACATCACTGTTTAAAAGAATCTCATAGGATGTTTTTGATATACGTTGAAGAGGCAGTCAGTGATTTAATTCACAGTGGCTGCATATGCCTAATGTGAACAGATTCTCTTAATGCACCCGGCATGCTGGTCACAATTTTACAACCCCAAACTTATTATATATTTAAAATAGATTACAACACATCAAAACTAGACACCCCTGTGGTATCCTTCCACAGCTAAAATGCAGAAACCAGGGGACTTTTGTAAATGCATAGCATCTACACCCTTCTCTACTATACCTAGGTTCTCAGTTCACATCCATGAATTTAGAAAAGAAAATTGATAAAGGAGAAAGATACCTAGTACTAACAGTAATCTCCCACATCTTTTCCCTTGTTGTTGTGAGAGTCCTTTTCACACTTCGCTGCATTCTGCTTCAAAGTCAGATCATGTTTTTGGTATTGACCTGGTTACAGTGTAAAGAAATGTATCTGTGCTGTAAAATCTACCAACTGCAAATCATAGACTTTTTTAATGAGTGTACAATCTGACCAATAATAATCTTTTAACATGAATATTAATGTATGTATCTCAATAAGACTGCCAGACTTAGGAAATTAGACCTTTTCTTAATTATTTATATTCCAAAGTTACTTCCTATACTTCTTCAAATATTTGACAGGACTTGTATTTCTATTATCATATATTTATTTTATTTGAATTATTTAAAGGATTTGCACAGTAATAATATCTATTATCCCTAAAATATATATATTATTTTTATATTAATACGAATAGTTAGATAAGAATGGCAAACAGAAAACATTTATTTAGTTAGAGTGGAGTTGTATAGAACAAACACGAATTTTACTGTGATGACATTACATAAGAAAAAACATAGCTCCAAGATGCAATAGGTTAGATCGTTATAGGGGCTTTAGAATTAGGATTTTAGTACCTGACATTTATATAGCTATTCTCTGAAAGAATTCAAAGCCCACTCCATAATGGCTCAATTCATTTACCCCATCATCCCTCATCTAGTGTTATTTGAAATACCCTACAGTATCTGAGACATCTAGAAGGCTGATATATAATATTTTATTTATGAGATAACTGTGCCTTTCCATAGAAGTAGCGGCAAATATGTGGACTATCCTAAGGTATTTCATATGACACTAGAAGTATGTGTGTAGGCAACTGAATCAAAGGCCAGGCTGCGTTTGTACCATAGAAGAAAGTCTATACAACTGCCTAAAATTAAGTCTTCAGTGTCTGTGTGGGATATCCCACATTTCCTCTGTTGCTGCTCCATATGGTCTTCTGTAGGTCCTTAGCACAACTGTCAGCTTCATTTGGATACCCTCAGATACCCTGTAGCATGTCAGATGCACTGGTGTCATGGTTTAACGCCATACGGCAACTAAGCCCCACACAGCCATTCGCTCAGTCCCCTTCTCCAGTGGGATGGGGGAGGGAATCAGAAGGGTAGAAGTGAGAAAACTCATGGGTTGAGACAAAGACAGTTTAATAGGTAAAACAAAAGCTGTGCACGCAAGCAGAACAAAATAAGGAATTCACTCACTGCTTCCCATTGGCAGGCAGATGTTCAGCAGGCTCCAGGAAAGCTTGGATCCATCACACATAATGGTAACCTGGGGAGAAAAACACCATCACATCAAACATTTCCCCCCCTTTCATTCTTTTCTGCCAGCTTTGTATGCTAAGCATGATGTCATATGCTAATGGGGCAGCTTAATGTTTGTAACCTATTTTTATTTAAAACTTAAACCAGTTTGGCTTGTTGATTTATCTTTTTTTAAAGGGCAAATTAAAAAAAAAAAACACAACACACGTGGACCTGTGCTTGTGTTATACAGAATTAGAACCACTGCAGTCAGCCATGCCTATAATTAATTAGATACGTTGCCCATAGCTAATGTTGTCTTTGAATTAGAAGTCTTTCTTTGATTATCATAAATTATATGAGGTTTTGGGTTTTGTGGGGTTTTTTTCATTTTCTGAGATTATTCCACAAATAATTATGAAAAATCTTGTTCATTTCTGTAAATACAGCTATTTATTTAAGCAAAACTAGAATCTCAGTTATTGGGATATGCAGCTTGGCATTTGGTAGGAAGTTCCGTAGTGTCAGCACTTTACTGATACATAATTGACTGATAGGCAATCATTTAATTGAAGACTGTACCAACAAGTATTTTCTAATTTTAGTAGTTCATTTAACACTCTTAATAAAATTTATTTTGCTTTTTAATATAATAATGAAATTACTTTGTATTGCATAGGTAGCAGAAGTGAGGAGCATTCATGATTAGATAAAGCTGACTAAATATTCAACTATGAAACTACTGGAAGGGATATTCTGATAAGACATTTGAGAAAAAAATATGGATTACACACATTTAATTTTATGAATTAGTAAAACCATTTTTCTTTTTAAAAAATTATTTTAAGGATAATTGTTTCAATATAAATGTCAGTATAAATTGATTTTTTTCATAATCTGAATTCAGACCATATGTGAAGTGAAGATACACGCTAAAGGGGTCCATCTATCTGCATTATGTCTAATCCATCACTAAATCTTCCTGTGAACATATCAATCAGTGTGAGGCATACAAATATTCATTACACCAAACTGAATAATGTTAGTCATTTGCGAGAATGTGAAATCTGAGTATACGTTTTTGCAAGGTGCAACACTTCAAAATTGTTAGTCAAAGTCCATGTACAATGAAAGAGTCAAGAGTCGGAAGTGACATTTTTTATAAATGACCATGGAAGATTGATCAGTTTGAAAGCAAGTTGAGACAGGAGAGATAGTGTGGGATCTCAGACAGAATAAAGATGATACGTAAGAAACCAGAAAAAAGACTGAAAGAAAAATGGTAGATAAAACCAACTTTTGTACCAGAGAAGGAAGATGCAGGCCTATATTGCCACAGGCACCTTACGAAGAAACATCAGTAGGACTTTTTCTGACATTGATAATGACACTAGAAAAGATCTGAACTGTGGCAGCCTCTGTGGTGGTCAACTGACTAGGTAAGAACTGTTTTCTCTTCCCGTCTTTTCTTCTCCCTCTCTAAAATGGCAAAGTTATGATTATGAACTACAGTAAACAATACATAGCAATGTGCGAGCTCTTTTCCAGAATACCAAAGTAGTCAGTAACAAAGGCTGCAAGAAGTTATTTCCACACAAGATTTTTGTGCAGTTAGGGAAAGAAAGCAGTTTGTTAACAAAGGGAAAGCCTTGGGGAAACCTGCAGTTCCGAGTCTTTTGAGGTATGCAAATAAGGCAATAAAGTGGTACAGAAAGTCTCTACTGAAGCTGAGAGACTGCCACCATCACTACTCATGGCCGAAAGGGTTGAGCTTAACTGAGCTTACAGCAGGTTTGTTGAAGTTTACAAAAATTAAGTTTTCAGGCAGAGAGCATTAAAAGGACTCATACAGTTAAGAAAAGATTGAAGTTAAGAATGAGGGAACTGAGGTAGGTCAGTGAGTGGTGATGTAGGAAACTTTCGGAGGGGAAAAAGGGCCATTAACGGAATCGAAGTAGAAAAGGGCTAGAACTGCTACTGAAATGGAGAGTAAGTGATCTGCAAAGTCTGAAAACTGACTTCTTAAGGAGAGAGAAAACAGTAATACAAAGCTTTTAGAGACCAGTAATGGGAAAAGACTCTTTTGACTGGAGGCCTGTAACTTGATACCAATCTAAAAGTGCTGTCAGAACTGCTATAGATGTTATACCTTATTACAACATAAAAAAAAAACCCAAAACACCTGTTAATAAGTTAAAACAGAATACAGTAATAGGAAAAGTGCAAGGCCCTGCACCTGGGCTGGGGCAATCCCAAGCCCAGATAATGGCTGGGAGGAGAATGAATTGAGAGCAGCCCTGAGGAGTAGGACTTGGGGGTGTTCGTTGACCAGAAGCTCAATGTGACCCAAAAGTGTGCACCTGCAGCCCAGAAGCCCAATTGTAATCTGGGCTGCATCAAAAGAAACATGGCCAGCAGGTCGAGGGAGACAATTCTGCCCCTCTACTCCACTCTGATGAGACCCCATCTGGAGTCCTGCATCCAGCTCTGAAGCCCTCATCACAGGAAAGACGTGGACCAGTTGGAGCAGGCCCAGGGGAGAGCCACAAGGTTCTGAGGGCTGGATCATCTGTCCTGTGAGAAAAGGCTGAGAGTTGGGGCTGTTCAGCCTGGAGAAGGGAAGACTTCGGGAAGACCTTCTAGTAACCTTCCAGTACTATCCAGGAGCCGGATAGGGACTTTTTACAAGGGTATGTAGTGATAGGACAAGGGGTAATGAATTTAAACTAAAAGAGAGTAGATTTAGGTTAAATGTAAGAAAAAAAAATCTTTACTGTGAGGGTGGTGAGGCCCCTGGAACAGGTTTTCCTGAGAAGATGTGGATGGAAATGTTCAAGGCCAGGTTGAACAGGGCTTTGAGCAGCCTGGTTGAGTGGAAGGTGTCCCTGCCCATGGCAGGGGGGTCTGAACTAGATGGTCTTTAAGGTCCCATCCAACCATTACCGTTCTATGATTCGAAGATTCTATGAATAAAAAGATTAGAATGAGAACAATAGTCAAGATTGCTGATATCGTTTAAGTCGTGCTTACTTGACAAAATTTGATGAAAGAACAATATTTGAACTGTTAGAGTAGTAATGCAAAAAGCACAAGGCTATGCACTGTTGGTATAACACTACAACAAGCACAGATGCACAGAGGTTTAATAAAATACAAATATTGATGTGAATACGATCAGAAACAAAGAAAGGGTGTACATGCTGAGACAATATGTAGAGAAAAGAAAGAATATGTAAAGAGAACAAAGTAATGGCATGGAGAATTGTAAATTGGTTAGGGTCCCAGTCACCTTTGACACCAAAAGAAGATCTAAGTTCTCCCAGTGGAGTATTTCTGAAAAGACCCTACAGTGGAGCTGGTAGAGGACAGAAATTTGTTTATATTATTAAAGACAAACACTGTCAGAAACTGTGTTTTCATAGTGATGTTTGTTATCCTTAATAGACTTGAAAACATAGCACGAGAAAAACCTTTGTAGAAATTTAGATACAGACAAACTTCTTTACTAACATTTATAGAGTAATTGTATTTTTTACTTTGGTGAACAAAATCCTCTTCGCAAATGAAATTATGATATACTCCTTCATGTCATGTGGTCATAAGCTACTTTTAAAATTCCATGAAGTTTATTAATTTTTACTTACTAGAAGAGAAAAAAAGACATAAATGAAATTAATTTGTAATGATTTTTTAAAAAATCAATGTTGAGAAATCAAAATATTTAGAAAATCATTAGTGACTAACATTTCATTTTACAGGTGATTGTTAAGAGCAAATTCAAAAATAAACTTCTTGTTCTTCAAAAAAATAAACTATTGGTCGATATTAGGATTTTTACTTTGTCTAGAACATCTGGGAACTAAAATGTTATGTTTTTCTTTTTAGATACTTTTATGGATAATACTTTGGGTTTTTTTGGGTGGACGTGTTGGTAAATAGTGACAGTACATTTCCCTGTAGTGGCGAGGAATAGGAAAGTAACTTTTGCTAAATTCCTCCCTCTCCCTTCCTGCTGATGTTCCTTAAAAATGTTTAGTTTAAATAGATGTTTGACTTTCATGTCCTTCTCTTGCAGGCTGAACACATCTAATTTTCATTAATTTTACTCACTTAAAGCTATTAAAAACCCACGACAAATAAACACTTGTGTTTGCTGCAACAAAGAACAAGTTTGTGCTTTCTGTGAGAAACAAAAAAGAATAAAGATTTCTGTACTTGCTGGTAAAGAAGTTTCACAAAGACATTTATGTATCACCAGTAGCACAATCACAGTGTATTAGGGACTTTTAAACAAAATTTATTGGTTTGAGAGACACCTTTCGCTTAATGAAGACCGGATAGATCTACGCTGTATTTGTTATTCACATTATGTTTCCTTTCAGAGTAAAACCTGTGACGTGACTCCTCTGTTAAAGCTTAAAACTGAGCAGACTTGAACAGCCAACCCGAGGCCACTCTGAATCACAGAATCACAGAATCACAGAATGGTAGGGGTTGGAAGGGACCTCTGTGGGTCATCTAGTCCAACCCTGCTGCCGAAGCAGGGTCACCTACAGTAGGTTGTAGAGTACCTTGTCCAGGTGGGTCTTGAATATCTCCAGAGAAGGAGACTCCACAACCTCCCTGGGCAGCCTGTTCCAGTGCTCCGTCACCCTCAGAGGGAAGAAGTTCTTCCTCATATTCAGAC
>Ga0065711_1032350_pt1 | contig 27509 bp, 18 predicted proteins | sample Hoacrofraction12_FD_59098 | JGI IMG/M metagenome (GOLD analysis project Ga0065711, IMG submission 59098) | Hoatzin crop microbial communities from Cojedes, Venezuela - Epithelial fraction 12 v2 (version 2) | ecosystem: Host-associated > Birds > Digestive system > Esophagus > Crop | place...
AGTCCGATGTGTACCTCATGGGGATTTGATTTTGGGGGAGAATAGTCCATAAATAAATTGTATAAAGTTAATTGTTAAATAACCCTGTCACTGTCTGTTATCACTGTTATAATTGTTATATTTTGTACCCATAGTAGCATAGTAAGAATCGTCCAGATTAAAGAAGGATGGACTTTTTCGATGAAAACCTAGCAGAGCACAGCGATGATGGGACTGGACCTGTTTTTCAACAACTGGTATCCAGCAACTTCATCAAGATCAACATCTACAGACTGTGGGCACGGGCCGCACCAGATACATCAGCCGTGAGCTCCGGATGCAGCAAGTGACCGCCCATCACCACACATCACCTCTCCTGCCACGGAAGACCATTACGACAGATGGAACCTGAAGTCATGGATTAAATGAACTCAATGGACAATTTAGAGTGATGATCCATAGACTAAGGGAATGATATCTGGAGACAGGAGAAGTGGTGGTGATCAACTGGACAATGGGGGATCTGGGCATGAAGTAGAAGGTATGGAATAAGGGGTGGATAATGTCCTGGGTTTGGCCAGGACAGGGTCAATTTTCACCGGACTCCAGAAAGGGGCACAGCCGGGGGGTGGGGGCTGACCCCACCTGGCCAAACAGAGCCCGGTATTCCATACCATGTGCCGTCATGCTGGGTTCCGGTTGCGGGGGGGGCAGCACGGCGTGGACTCACTCGCGGCTCGGGAGCGCGTGGTGCCAGTCCTGTCTGTGAGAACGGGTCTGTTGTTCAAGTTTGTGCCATATTTTCTCCTTATCTGTATCGTTGTTGTTACTGTTCCCTCTGTTTTGCTGTTCTGTTAAACTGCCCGTATCCCGACCCACCACTTTTCTGCCTGTTTATTTCCATTCTCCTCCGCACCGCGGCAGGGGGAGGAGCGGCCGCGTGGCTCTTTTGTTGCCGGCAGCAGCCGAAACCAAACAAGAATTCAAAGTCAGAATTTTTTTATTTCTTAGAGCATCCATTCTTTTCAGTAATGAAACTTCCTTGTCTGAATCTCCCTCTGTGTCTTGTCACTCTTCTTAAGGCCCTTATCTTCTAAGGACAAGTTTAGTAAATCTATCTCCACATTACATCCAGGCTGTGAATGAATGTACTTCATTGTTAAGTATATTCTTTTGTAAGCAGGAATTTTTATTTGTGGATCAGGGCTAAAAAATTTTAGCATTTGAACTATAGATTGCTGGATAATAATCTTTTCATCACTAATGTTCCATGACTGAAAACATTCTTTCTCCTCACACATCAAAACATCTCAAATATTTGTTTCCCAGGGATTCAGCCTCTACTGATGCTAATAATATAGCTACATTTTATTGACTGATTTTGTTGACTTCTTGTTTATTGGCTATTTTGGTGCTTTAGAATGTTTTGTCTCCATGTGTGGAACTGGAAAAACAGAAAAACAGGATCATAAGTGATAGCATTTTGTAACACTGTAATCAAATTATTATTTTTTCTTTGCTCATTTCCTGCTTTTCATTGATTTCCATTTGTATGTCTTATATACTCTTGCTTTGTACAACAGCAACAATAAAAATCCACCTACTCTGTTCCTCCAGAACACCACCATTATCTTGCATGGCAAAAATTTCCGGGAGATGAGGGATGCATCAGTTAAATCTTTAAGTAAAAATATACTAGTACTTCAAATGACTACTCTCATATTCACTGTAAAGAATATGTGTGGTTTAAATTCTTTTATTCAGCTTACCTTTCCACTTTATTTTAGAAGGTATAAGGTTTAAGGATGTCCTGTTTATCATGCATAACATTGACTCTTTTAAATTCTGATAACCTTGAAAATCTTAAATTACATTATTTTGAATTCCAGGTTTTTAATAGTAGTATATTAATTATTTAAGATAAGAATGATCTCGATATGTCTTGCTTATGATTTACACTTCTTTTTGGTTTTATGTACAAATCTTCCTTATATTGTGTACACATGAGAAACAACTAAGTAGTCTACTAATTAGGTTACTTGCAAAAAAGAGGCAATTGTATAATTGTTTTTTCTTTATGCTGCATTAAGAAATACAGAACATTTTAATATTATTTTTAAGAAAAAATTGACCTGTCCTTTTATTCTTATTCTCGCACTTTTCACCTACTATTTTTAAAAGGCTTACAGTATCGGGAATAACAGAGTTTGCAAGTTCTGTGCTTCAAGAGGTTAATTTGCTATTGATATTGACAGTTTTGTCTCCTAACAGAAAAATTCGTATTTAATTTTTGACAAATTATCCATAATAAAGATCAGTTCTTCCTGAAATATTTTTATGTATCTATATGTTTATTTATCCACTGTTTCTGGGTTGACTGTCTACAGGATTTGAGGGCATACATAAGTTCAGAAAAAGAAGATATCATTTGGCAAGTACTCACTGAGAGGAGCAGAGATTTGGACACATACTGCTGAATCTAAAACAGTGATGTGGTGATTTGCACAAGTACTGGAACCCAGAATACCCACTAATTGACTTTGGCTTGCTCTATGTGATATCATTGTTCCTCTTAAAATTAATTAATCTGCTTTATTACAACAGAAACACTGATGTACCTTGCTCTATTCCTAAGTCATTACCAAAACCTAATGTTTAATTCAATTTAAATCTGTGATGATGAATTTCAATCCTTAGTGAACCTAAGAAAGTTCAAGAACGAGAAGGTGTTCCTGGGAAGTATCATCATACAGTTGTCTAGTTTTGACCTTTCTTAATCTTAAACTGACCACATCAGGGAAAGAATGAAATAATTCATCCATGTTGGATTAAAAATAATGTTTGGGGAAGTAAAAAGGAAAAAAAAAAAGACTAGCCTCAAAACTAATCCAGAGGACTGCAGCTCAAGTATGTTGAGGTTTTGTCTCTATTTGCAACAAAAGAACCATGCAGTTACTCTCTCGTTCCTTCCCCCTCCCTGATGGGATGCAGAGGAGAATAAGAAGAAAAAAAAGGCATTTTTTGGGATGAGAACATTTTAACAGAATGGCAAAAGGAGAAGAAAACAACAATCAATAATACTAATAAAAGTATATACAACGTTCAGTGTTCTCACCAACCGATGCTCAGCTTGCTCCTGAGTAGCAAAAAGCACCTCCTTTAGCCAGCTCCCCACTTAAATACTGAGCATGACATCACATGGTATAGAATAACCCATTTGATTGGCTGTTTGGGTCAGGTCAGATTGTTGTGAAAATTAACTCTATCCCAGTTGAACCCAGGACAAAATAGAAGAACCTTCTTGCAGCTCCACATGAAGAACTTTCTATTCCCAAGAAAGAGCCGATTTGAGAAACAGGTTTTTCCCATAACATTTCTACTAGTTACAAATCAGTACCTCTCTTAATTCTGTAACTACAAAGGACTTTGAGAAGTTGCCTGTGTCACTCCTTACATACAACACAAAGACGCAGAATAATTGAATCAGAATCTGTATTAGGGCTCAGCTGAACCCAGTCCTTTGTCATCTCAGTTTCCTGTTTGGTCAAATGACCATATCCCTCCTCTTTAAAAGCTTCTTGCTTTCATTCCATTTGGCCAGTCTCTAGACAATGCATTTGATCAAAAAGAAATTAAACCCACAAATGGATTACTAATCATTACACAGAATCCTTTCAAGATGCCAGATAGTTTTACTTACCTTTATATAGTCTTAAAAAGTTATTATAATAAAAAAAAAAAATTTGGGCAGATGGTGCAATGAACCTAAGACTTGGGTGTTTTTCATGTGATTAAACCATCTGGCTGATATTTTTGTAAGTTAATTTAATATATTTGAGAAAGTTTTTGTTATTTTCTGATTTAAAAATATAAGTAGTTGAAGCCTAGGAGGGAATTGTCCTTTTCTGACCAAAAGAAATATGCTGTTTCTCAGTTTCACAGGCTCTATGACTGTGGTAGTATTTACACTACATCTGTTTTGTAATCAGGCAGGAAGTTAACATCTTCCAAGCATTCTGAAGTTTCTCTTTTTGACCCTAGTATTACCCCTTTTTCTATTGTTTCAAACACCAGCTCATAAGTAAGTGTGCTGGTTTTGGCTGGGATAAAGTTAATTTTTTTCAGAGTAGCTCATATGGGGTGATGTTTTGCATTTGTGCTGAAAACTGTGTTGATAATACAGGGATGCTTCCATTGTTGCTGAGCAGTGCTTACACAGAGTCAAGGTCTTTTCTGCTTCTCATACCATCCCACCAGAGAGTAGGCTGGGGATGCACAAGAAGTTGGGAGGCAATAAATCCAGGACAGTCGACCTCAGCTGACCAAAGGGATATTCCATATCATATGATGTCGTTCAGCAAGAAGACTAAGGGGGAGGTTGGCGGGGCTGCTACTCAGAGACTGGCTGGGCTTCGGTTGTTTGATGGTGAGCAACTGTTTTCACTAGCATCACTTGCCTTTCTTGGGTTTTGTTTCTCTCTCTTTGCTATTTTCCTTTTAATTACAATATTATTATTATTAATATTTTTTTTCAACTATTAAACTGTTCTCATCTCAACCCATGAGTTTTCTCACTTTTACCCTTCTGATTCTCTCCCCCCATTCTGCTGGGGAAGGGTGATTGAGCAGTTGTTGGGGGTGGTGGTCAGCTGGGGTTAAACCATGATAGTAAGCAGAAAATTGAATAACGTAACACAGACAATGATAAAGGCAAGGCTCATCTGTGCCTTTTCCTGAACTGAACCTCATTTTCAGAAGAAATTACTGGAACTTGAAAAAATATGAAGTTAAAGGATAAAAGATAAATAAAATAAGAACAATTACTACGTTTTATGAAAACTCATTTTTAATTTCCTTATATTTAAAAATTTAATTTGATATTTTTCCAAAAATTTCTCTTTCTTTTTAAAAATATTTTATTCAGAAAAAATGAGTGAACTCCTCTTCAAATTGCTTGTAGCCATTGATCTGGTACTTAATGAGACGATTTTCTTCTTTAAACATTTTAGAAGATTTTCAACCCTGCTTTATGCCATTTGGGTTTGAATAATACGTGATCAAAAAAACCCCAGTTAATTGTATAGTTTTAGAGTATTCATGAATATAATCCCTCATTAACAGAAAGATCATGTTAATTTTATACGAAATAGAATCTTGACACTACTCTTGCTCTCATATTTGGGAAGAAGACTTTCATTGTTGAAGATACTTAGTGTTTTAAGTTAACTTTCATAGTCCTCACAAAGAATTTACTGAATCTAGGAACAGGTCACAAAAATATGAAGACAAGTCATTGCCATCCAGCAGTTACATATGAAGTAACTCTACAGATTTCAGTTCAACCATTCAACAATCTATTTCTATCTGCCAATGCTTCAGTTTATATTTTTTTTCCCATTATAGTGGTGCTTTCCTGTGCTGAAGACTACTACATTAAAGACTGCCTGTGTCTTCAGCACTTCCTGTTTCAGTAGCCAGCAACCTTGGGTTGAATGGGGATCAAGACTATGTTCTTTTTTCCCAGATAAGAGATTAAGTGTATTTGTAGAAATGCAGTGGTGGCTTGGTCCCACTGATGAGCCTCCTGCTGTCATCACTGTCTTTTGTCTCAAAGAAGCAGAAGCTTTTTCTAGCAGTAACTTATGGGATAGGTGTCTTCTCTGGGAAGACCCACAGTCTTGTAAGTTGAGCATGTGCCATCCCTGAACAGACCTTAACACCCTATGCATGCAAGGCAGGCAGGAGTTCAGTGAAGAATGGGGCCAGGATCAGTATCAATAGGTGCCTTGGTCTGTACAGGACCTTGATATAAATGTTTCCCCTTGACATGACAGGGTGGAATTCAGCATGAGACTGATACCTTTTTTTTGGATGTTTACGGTGGCATTAAGTGTCTTTCCACCATTGTAGTTAATGAAAATCTGATCAATAAACAGAAGGATGCCTGCAGCACAATTCAGTTCACCAGCTACAAAAGGATCTACTTTAAGGTAAGCTGAATCTCTCTCTCCCTGGGCTCCGTTTAGTGAACTAGATTGGCATTGAACACAATGAGACTACAGCCCTTTAGCCTGGATATTTGTGGACTGAATGTCAACCTACTGTAATTCAAGTAATGGTTGTTGTATTATCTCGGTAAAACACACCAGATCTGAAGGTTTATCCTCCTTCCTATCTATTAGTGCTTCTTCACTTAGCACTTCTTCAGTCAAAATTACTTTTACTTTTGCTTTTTATCTCCTTGAATTAAACTTCATAGTACTAGCTTTTTCCCTGAAATACTCTATATGTTGATTTCCTTCTTAGTATTTATTGTCATGATTTGATCAGGAACATTCAAAAATTATTTATATATGGAGTACAGCATGTATGACAAATATTTCCTAAAGTGGTCACTGAGGTCTGCTATAAGTTAGACCAATGGAACTTCTAGGCAGGTTTGTAGAATTTAAATATGCCTTCTGACTATGCCATGTTTCTCAGCCTCGTATGTATTAAGCTATGCTGGGTTTTCCTTTTCTCTCCCCCTTCCCGTCATGAGGAATTGTCTAGTACTTTTTTTCATCAAATTCTACAATACGTATTTTTTTGGAAGTGTATACACAGGATCCTATCTCCTATCTTACCGAGCAATAAAGATTATCCCTCTTGTAATTCAGTATCTGGGGCCATAAATGTGCGACAGAGTTACTGCAGTTTGAAAATTTCTTGTGTGTCCATAGAACTGCAGTAACTTAACTGTGTGTATCTTCCTAACTGCAGAAAGACCAAGGAAAATCAAGCTGGTTAAAAAAAATTATTGAGACTGACGTACTTCATTTTGCCCTAAATTTGTCATGAGGTGTGTTCACACACGCTGTCACTATGGCTGTTAACATGTAATAATGTCTCCAGTATCAATAACTCAATCATATGTCTGAGCTGTAGGAAATATTCCATTCTCAGTAGTTAATTACAGTAAAAAAGTGCCAGAAAATGGAATCGAGGCATCCTCTTCTGGCCGGTCATAGTCTACTCTGAAGTTCTTGTTCCTGATCCCAGTGTCACAGTAGATCAACTGATGTGATTTTGCCTTTTTTTCCAGAGTTGATCATGTCGCATGGCAGAGAAGGATCTGGGGTATATTCCAGTAAACTCCATTTTCCAAGTCTGTGAGTGTGCTGCAGCATTCCATAACTGATGATGTGGACTCCACCTATCATAGATTCATAGAGTCATAGAATAGTTTTGGTTGGAAGGGACCTTTAAAGCTCGTCTACTCCAATCTCCAGATTATTTGGAAAATGGCCTTTCAATTCATAATCACGAATGCACTTCTAAAGATTTTTACCCTGAGTACCTCAAAATAGTGAATTGATTTTGTTCCCCAACCTTCCCCTGCAGGATAGATTGGCTGACTTGTCCAAAGTCAGAAACTCAATGTGTTGTTAGTGAATCTCAGTATGGTGCCCTGCACACTAGAATATTTTATGTGCTTCAATGGACTGAGTTTTCCCATATTATCTACAGAATATACACATCTGTATTGATAATAAATCAAAATCTCTATGTTACAAAATTTTCAGAAATAATTCTGAAGACATATAAAAAATGGCTGTGAGAAAAAAGTCAGGCAAAACAGATTCCATAGTACAAGAGTATATGTAAATGAGACAAGCCAAGGAAAGATAATATCATTTGTCAGATAAACTGTTATAACCGGGTAGAACAGAAAAGTCTGATGAAAGCACTCTGCTGAAATGCATGCCTACTTTTAGTAGCTTTATAAACTGGACAAATAAATTATCTTAACTCTGCAAATATCTTGCTCCAATGTTTTCTTTCAAATCAGTCCAGTTACAAGTCTTGAAGGAATGAGCCAAATACCTTTTCCAAAAGAGAAATAAACTTTAATTAAGGGCAGGGGGAAAGCTCTTAGCTCATTTCACTGTCAGAGCAATGCCCTCTACAGTCCAAAGTACTCTGCTAATCACATCTAACAGTCTAGACTCCTTGAATGACATTATCATAGAATCATAGAATCATAGAATCATAGAATCATAGAATCATAGAATCATAGCTTGGAAAAGACCTCTAAGATCATCAAGTCCAACCATCCACCCAACACCACCATGCCCACTAAACCATATCCCAAAGTGCCACATCTACACGCTTTTTAAACACCTCCAGGGATGGTGACTTAACCACCTTCCCGGGCAGCCTATTCCAATGCCTGACCACTCTTTCAGTAAAGAAATTTTTCCTAATATCTAACCTAAACTTCCCCTGACACAACTTGAGGTCATTGCCTCTTGTCCTATAGCTAGTTACCTGGGAGAAGAGACCAACACCTGCCTCATTACAACCTCACTGAATCCTCCAACAGCCCCTGTTCCTTCAGCCGCTTCTCGTAAGACTTGTAGTCTAGATCCCTCACCAGCCTCTTTGCCCTTCTTTGGACATGCTCCAGCAACTCCATGTCCTTCTTGTAATGAGGGGCCCAAAACTGAACACAGTACTCCAGGTGCAGCCTCACCAGTGTCAAGTACAGAGGAATGATCACCTCCCAACTCCTGCTGGCCACACTATTCCTGATACAAGCCAGGATGCTGTTGGCCTTCTTGGCCACCTGGGCACACTGCTGGCTCATGTTCAGCCAGCTGTCCATCAACACCCCAAGGTCCTTTACCTCTGGGCAGCTTTCCAGCCACTCTTCCTGAAGACTGTAGAGTTGCATGGGGTTGTTGTGTCCCAAGTGCAGGACCTGGCAGTTGGCCTTGTTGAACCTCGCACAGTTGGCCTCGGCCCGTTGATCCAGCCAGTCCAAATCCCTCTGCAGAGCGTTCCTACTCTCAAGCAGACTGGCACTCTTGCCCAGCTTGGTGTCATCTGCAAACTTACTGAGGGAGCACTCCATCCCCTCATCCAGTTCATTGATAAAGATGTTAAACAAGACCGGACCCAAAACTGAGCCCTGGGGAACACCACTTGTGACTGGCCACCAGTTGGATTTAACTCCATTCACCACCACTCTCTGCACTAGGCCACTGAGCCAGTTCTTTATTCAGTGAAGAGTACACCCATCCAAACCACGAGCAGCTGGTTCCTCCAGGAGGATGCTGTGGGGAACCATGTCAAGGGCCTTACTAAAGTCCAAGTAGATGACATCCACAGCCTTTCCTTCATCCTCCAGCTGGGTCACGTGGTCATAGAAGGAGATCAGGTTGGTCAGGCAGGACCTGCCTTTGATGAACCTATGTCAGCTGGGCCTGATCCCCTGGATGTCCTTCACATGCCCGGTGAGCGCACTCAGGTTGAATCACTCCATAATCTTTCTCGGCACCGAGGTCAGGCTGACAGGCCTGTAGTTCCTGATATCCTCCTTCCAGCCCTTCTTGTAGATGGGTGTTACACCGGCAAACCTCCAGTCATCTGGGACTTCCCCTGACAGCCAGGACTGCTGATAGATGATGGAGAGTGACTTGGCCAGCTCCTCCGCCAGTTCCCTCATCACTCTTGGGTGAATCCCATCCAGCCCCATAGACTTGTAAGTGTCCAGGGGGCATAGCAGGTCATTAACTGCTTCCTCCTGGTTTATGGGAGGTCTATTCTGCTCTCCTTCCCTATCTTCCAGCTCAGGGGGCTGACTATCCTGGGAATAACTAGTCTGACTATTACAGACTGAGGCAAAGAAAGCATTAAGGACCTCAGCGTTTTCCTCATCCTTGTTGACCATATCCCCCCTTGCATCCAATAAGGGATGGAGACTCTCCTTGGCCCTCTTCTTGTTGTGGATGTATTTGTAAGAATATTTTTTGTTGTCCCTTACAGCAGTGGTTAGCCTGAGCTCTAGCTGGGCTTTTGCCTTTCTAATTTCCTCTCTGCATGACCTAACGAGACCCCTGTACTCCTCTTGAATCACCTGCCCTTTTTTCCATAGGCGGTAGACCCAAACACTTTTAACTTAACTTTGGGTATCTACAACCATCTAATTATCCTTCTTCACAGTCAATGGGGACAAATAAGCACTTCCAGGCATGGCTGATTTTGCTTGATTTTACCAGTCACAAAATTACTCGTGGTCTAGAAATGACTTTTCCTTTTTTCTCTCCCTTCTTTCCTATTTTCACATTGGGCTTAGATGACCAGCATGAATATTTAGTCTGTAGACATCTAGAGTAAGGTGGGATGAAACACCCACCCTTATACTAAAAACTTCAGTGATCAGCAGTAATCATCAATAATTGTAAGAAAATGACACCCAAAATCTGAGTAATCACCTGAGTAATTGTCAGTGGGGTTTTTTGTGTTAATAAGACATTTTGGTTACCTTGATGCACAACACATATTCAGAGATGCAGATCCACTTACCACCTGCTGTAGCATCTTTTAACCAGAGATCTTCCTATCTCATCTTGCATTTACCCATGCAGCTAAGATTAGGTAGGCAGGCAAAATGAAGATAGAATCTTATTTGACATTATGGTGACATCAGTCGCTGGTTTCTTTGGCTATGTTTATGCTGGTAGGTTAAAGTTGTTGGGAACATTGCTGAGTGCTGGACTTCAATTGATTATTATAAAAGTATTCAGGATTGACTTTGGCATTCTTTTGATGTCTGCCAATTAGAAATCTTCCCAAAAATTCTAGGCCATGGACAATTCCTGGTAAGCAGTTTCTGTGGGGTCCCTATATTTAGGAGGTTAAGAATTTACATGAAAGTCCTCTGTGTCAGCTGTCCTTACTACTCTGCATTTTTTAACTTGCTGATAAAGCTGGATTCACTAGCAAGAAGTATTTGCTAGAGGTAGCAAGTGGACAGAAATATTCTGGAAGTGAGTAGTAAGGAAGGGGATAGTTTACCTTTTTGATCAGTGCTCTATTAGAATGATGACCTATTAAAATTGTTACATGTTGAATCTCATTTCTACAGATCTACATCACACTGTAGATCGTCCTGACATATGATTGTCTCCTCGGCTTTTGTGGTATGTTTAGTAGCTGGCATTCAGCTTGCAGTGCTGATTTTTGAAAAACAATCTAAAATTTTAAGACTGCTACTGGTTTTCTTGCATTTAGTCTGTGCCAAACTGCATGTATTACATCTTACCATAGGAAAATGCTGCATAGCACAAAAGTAATCAAATGATAAATCCTGCAAAGGATTAATCAGAAGGAGATTAAAATAATTTCCCACTTTTTCTAAATAGCAAATAGACTTGAGGCTGTATTGCTTTTTCTCTCAATGGCAAAAGGAAAGAACTGGAAAATGTAACTGTAAGAGAGGAAACTATTCTGCAGTTCATGTCTTCATAGCCTCCTGGAGAACATTCGATGCAGTAGATAAATTATATCCTTTTGTATCCAGTGTACTTGGGGATGATCTGTGGTTCTGTAAGAGAAGAACTAAACTGAGTTTGTTATTAGATAATTTAGACTGTTGAATTGGTCATGGAATTAGGAGCTAGAGACTTTAACTTTGTGATCTTCTACAAAATCCTTAATAACCCTCTGCTGACGTCAATAGAATTTAGTCTTTGGTGTTCTCTGCCTTATCTATAAGAGAAGGATAATACTTATCAGCCTCACAGGGACGGCATAGGATTAGTTATTGAATAGTTACACAGTGATGTAAAAGGCAAAGCATTCTACTGCCTTCACAAATACTGAAAGATGACACTGTCAGCTTGTTATACCTGATCAAAGGTGGAAAGAGACAGTGTCTATTGTGTCAGCAGTAACGCACGTGAAAAACTGCAGCATTAAGTGTTTGCTGAAGAAAAAAATAGGTTTCCACAGCCGTAGCTTAACTCCACTTCTGAGCAGATTTTAAACCCTATGTGCAGTTAGAGTAAGCTGCTCATCGGAAAAAGTTGGAAGAATGTTAAGCAGTAGCTAGGGAGTGCAGTGCAGGTCATACACAAGAAAAATAAATAAATACATTTGGGAGATTCACAGATTTGTCATTGTTCTCAGAGGGACATTTCTGTGGCAGACATACAACAAGGATATGTTAATTGGTTGAACCATTGTCTAACTTTCCTCCACTTGATGTGAATACTGAAAAAAGTCCTGAAATGCAGCTTGTCCCCCAACAACTTTTATACTGAAATCTTTTTGTAGTGAAATCTTTCTAGAACTGGACAAATGTCATAATGCACAAAATACAAATTTGAGTTCAGAAACTTACTTTTTCTTCTGGTAAATGAGCAACTGACAGTTAATATCTGTGCTAAGAGTAACGAAAGTGTTCCCAAGTCTTATCCTGTAAAAGACTATGATCTTTTGAATTTGCATCATTTGAACACTAGAACTATTGAAGAAAATGATATATTCTTCAAAGCAGCTTGTTCTAAGTAACTGTTTCTATTCTGGCCATTTTGCCAGTGTCAAAATGGCATTGCTACCTTATACAATGCAAAGTATGCTAGCAAGTACTGATTTTGAACATCAACAGGCATTAAATTTTCAGATTCCAAATTGATTCGTGGATTAAATTGTAATAATTCATTTTGTACTAGAGAAATATGTGAAGAAGAAATAGGAAGTAAACAGGTATACTCTGCAAAAAGCAGAGACATTCATTGATGCTCTCATTTTGCGTATACTCTGATAATTGAATAATACATAACTAAGTATATCCATGAGAAAATGGGATGTTGAACAAGATGCTTTTAGCGGCAGATGAGCACAGCAGCCAAGTTTCCACGGTAGGGAAAAAGGTCCTGCTCTGCACTTCATGTGATAATTATAAAGATGCCTTGTATCCTCATGTTTCAAGAACTTTTTAAATTTTAAACTTTAAATTGTGTGAGGTATTCTTGATAAATTAAATAAGTAGAGATTATTTCAATTTGTAGAATTTCTAGCCTTTTTGGAATATATGTTTTCTAGTTTTTGCCCTTTCTCTTTTTCATATTTCCCTTAAGTGCTTTTTAGGTGTTTCTCTGTTTTGGAAGAAACGATTTGGAATTTTAAAGAAAAACAAATAAATTGTTTTGACACTAAGTTTGGTGTTGGAAACTTGGTTAAAAAGAGGAATGCAACACAACAATAGGCAGCCATTGTGCTCTTGAGTGAAGCTGTAGGAAGATCATTACTAGTAATTCTAACATCTAAAATACTAAACAAACCTATTAAAGTTATTAATTTTTAATCACTTCTCTACTATGTGTGCAAACATTTAAATAATTTTAAAATATCCACCAAATTTATTTTATTCATCACTGTGCACCAACTTCTGAAAGGACGTGAGCCATACTTCAGGGACAGCTGGGATCCCAGGAATGAGAAATTCAAAAACATAAGGTGATTTTGTGTGTTAATTGATTAGCTGAACAAGGTCATAACTGGACAAAGCCACAAACAAACAGAAAAGAGAACATGTGTCTCTCTAGTTTTGTTTCCAGCTTCCTTTACTGGATTCTACTACTCATTTTCATGCTGCTTTGAGTTATTATTTACATTTCACTGTAGCTCGCAATAGATTTTTACCATTCCTCTTTAACCATTTAGATATTCACCACTTTTTGAAAAGCAGCTAGAGAAGAAACTGAAAATTTTTGAAGATTTAATCGCCAAGGACATTCCACTGGACGACTGAAGGAATCTGATCAAGAGAGTAACAATGAAGGTGCTAGCACACATGCGACATAACAAAGAAGCTTTCTAGCATAGACAGGAATGACAGAGTTCTATCCTATCCTAAATAGGGAAATAGAAAAGCTTGGACTAAGTATGAAGTGTAGCCTGCCTACAGCTGACAAGCAAGGTGTGTTGCATCCTTCTACAAAAGAGACGTGCTTTGGCCTTTGACCATTAGCTAGGTAACTGTCCCCCACTTCAGTGGATAATCTGCAGCTACTGACTGCCTTCCACATGTATTCTTTCTGTTTTACATTAGTAATGAGAAGAGTTCATTCTTATTTTCCAAGATCAAAGTACTGGAAGTAAGACCAACAAGGAATTATGATTCTGACCCTGAATCTTCTAATATATGTGGGCAAATTTACATATCTGTGTAGCTGCACTGACTTCATTATGACTATTCACGAGTAATGCAAAATACAGATGCCTTCAGATCAACCCTAAGGCAGCATTTTCTGCATTATGAATTTCACTTCACTGAGTGACTAAAGGCATAGTGTAAGTCAATAGTCCCACAGTTGTATGCAAACAGAAAAACAGCGTTAGTACTCACATGTTTTTTACTTTCCTTTCAAAGTGATGTGAATACATTTGCAAAGTAGTAATTGGCAGATCGCAGCTTCATGCAGCCTTTTGTGGTTTTACCTACTTATCCAGTCCCAAACTCATCATCGTCTCACCCTATGTATTCATAAATGACATATAACTCTAATCAGATTTTCACTAGACTTTCTAAACAGATAAAAAGTACAAAAAGCTACAGTAGCACTAATACTAGCCACATCATACCCATAATGTGCTGCTGTACCTTTTTATGAGGCAATAATGTAGTTCCAGTCTTGGAATAAAGTGTTCATCCTTCAGCCTCACGGTTTGGGAACAGGATTATAACCTCATAATATACCACAATAGTACTATTATCACTTAATTAGAAAACCAGACATTCCAGTGTACCTTTTTATTGTAGTTTTATTAGATTTCTTCTGTACTACTAGACTTCCAGCATCACAAAAAGTGTCCACATATGCCATAAAATTGTTTCCAAAACTTACTATTTTTAATTTGTTTCATACCAGGGAGAAATCAGATTTTAAATACACAGAAATCAATACAGATAATACAGCTGGGACATCTACTGGAAACAATATGAGTTTAGTCTTCGGCAATTATACTGTTCATAATTACTTTCCCTGCTTTGCATAATGCCATGTGGTATTTAAGCCATATGACTCCAGCTGAGAAGAATCATGGAATTGTAGGTTGGAAAAGAACTCTAAGACCATCAAGTCTAACCGTCAACTGACTTTAATGGAAATCAGATGGATAAAACCATTTGAAACTGAGACTTTGGGAAAAATGTATAAAATACAAGACACGATGATAAACCCATTACAAGCTCATTTACCTTTTCTACCCTTATCATAAAGATGATTGTTGTGATAATTCACAGTCCTGCTCCTGCTCTAGGGAGTTACTCCTGAACAAATAATGCTTTAATCAGAACCTAACAAAATTACATTCAGTTTGCATTCACATTGCACAGGTATAAATGGCTACTCAAAATGCCATGCAATACAGAACCATAACCAAAGCTTTCAAAAGGCATTGAAAGAGAGCAAAAGACACCATGAGTGTGAGCAATATTATGGAGACTAAAGCTGATGAGATAGGGATAAGTTGTTTGTTCTGACTTTCATTCATATACTTTAATATAAAAAAATTAAAATAGTGTAAGACAAGCAAGCAAAAGGGTATTAAAAAGACATCTCTGACCTCTAACAGCCTTATTATGTACAGGATTGAAAACCCATGTACAGTGTTCTGGTTTGGCCTGGATAAGTGCCAGGTGCCCACCAAAACCGCTCTATCACTCCCCCTCCTCATCTGAACAGGGGAGAGGAAATATGATGAAAGGCTTGTGGGTCGAGACAAAGATCACTCACCAGTTACCATCATGGAAAAAACAGATTGAACTTGGGGAGAAAAGGAAAGTTTAATTGACCCGCCTTCTCCCCCCGAGCAGCACAGGGGGACAGGGAATGGAGGTTGCAGTCAGTTCATCACACGTTGTCTCTGTTGCTCCTACCGCCTCAGGCGGAGGACTCCTCACACTCTGCCCCTGCTGCAGCATGAGGTCCATCTCATGGGAGACAGTTCTTCACAAGCTTCTCCAACGTGAGTCCTTCCCATGGGCCGCAGCTCTTCGCGAACTGCCCCAGCATGGGTGCCTTCGCACAGGGTGCAGTCCTCCAGGAATAGGCTGCTCCAACCTGGGTCCCCCACAGGGTCACATGCCCTGCCAGCAAACCTGCTCTGGCGTGGATCCATCTTAGAGGTGGCTGGCACTGGCTCTATCAGACATGGGGGAAGCTTCTCACAGCTTCTTACAGAAGCCACCCCTATCGCCCCCTCAGCTACCCAAAACCTTGCCATGCAAACCCAGAACACACAGTCAAACTGCTCCCTTTTCAGGTTCTTCTAGACATGACAGTACTAGCCAAGATGAAAGCACAGCTATACATAGACTGACCACAGGTGTTTAAAGGTATGTACAAATTTACTAAATGTTCTACTGAGAATATTCTCTGCCAGGTTTTCTTTGTTTCCAGATTTGTTCTTCAGTGTTAATGCTCCTGACATCATCAGTTTCACCATTAACCTGAATCTAACTGATTACTACATAGGTTAGTCTCAAAGGAAGAACTCTTTAATAGAATCAAAATGGTTCCAAATATATGACTTTGACTGAAACAAGGGAACACTTATTGATTTTTTCATTAATTTATTCATATGACCTTGCTTGTAGATGAAGTCAAAACTGTTTAGAGAACCTGGAGAAAACCTCATATACCCAGGCTTAAATAGATTTGAAGATACGGTTAAGCAATGTCCACCTTTTTTTGCATATTCTTTATGCAAGGTAGAATTTCACAGTCTTCTTCCACTGTGTCTTCTTATGTTAATGAAAAAAGGAAGCTGTTTATTTTGATTTATTTCTTTGCATTTTCAACTCTGAAATCAATACTTTGGATTTGCTTCAAGGTTGCATAACATCATAAGATTATATTAGTCATTGAGTTATTTATCAAATTTATTGCACTCCAATGCAAGCCAGTCAGTCCAGATTAAGGTCTTATGTTCATATACCAACGTGAGATTCTCAGAGAAGCTGAGCTTCAGATAACTATATGAATGATAGATAATCTTGATTTGTAAAGAACTTGTACCTTATATCACATACATCAGTTTTCACTTCTGATTCAAGTATTTCCTTGTTACTGCAGCATGGATAACATGAAGGTTTTTTTCTTTTTTAAGGGTTAACTTCAAGAATCCCTGTGGATAATTCAGAGTAGTTGAATACGGCTATGAAGAACTTTAATCTTTTCACTTTTAAACTGATTGTGTTTGATATGGAAGTTACGGAAAATACACAAAAGCCCACTGTATACTTTTTAAGAGGTAAACTCTAGTGATTTCTTAAGAACTGATAAATTGGCTTGCTAGGTTGTTGAAAACTGTTGAAAGATTTCTGGATAGAAGGTTATGTAACTGTGACTTGTGATCGCCATTCTCTGACTTCTTATAAATTCAGGTCAGATATGTTTAAGTTATTTTAAGAGACAAGTTCTAAAACAACTGAATTCTTTAGGGAAATGAATGTGATGCTTTTTGTTAGGAAGTTCAAATTTTAACCACCATATTTATGCATTTAATAACAAGCTATTTCTTGTTGAATGTTACTCTGTTGATAAAAATGCATTTAGTAAAATAATAGAACATACCTGCAACTAGCATATTAAACTAACATATCTTCCTATAACATATTATAGATAATACAGAAGGAAAAAGACCACAGTTTTATTCTTACGCTGTCAGGGAGTAAGAGTGTAACATACTGTACACCTTCCCAAATATATCAGTTTATTTTTTAGAGAGAAAAGAGGATTATAATTCTCCCTAATGGGAGTGATGTTATATTAACTGATAGAAATAAAAAGAGCAAATATTGATTAAAAATAAACTAAATGCATAACACTAAGGATGTTACTTGTGTCAGCTGAAAATATCTCATATAATTGAATCTGATGTGTGAATTCCCTTAGATAACTGAAGTCCTTGTATAAATCTACTGAAAATTAAGTAGTTCTACATGTCTACTTATATAGTTAGTAGAGCATGAGTACTGTGTGGTTGCATAGGTCAGTGTGGGCAATCATTGTGAGCAAATCAGGCTCACCAGTGAGTAGAATAAGAGCTTTGGGAGATAAGTACTGGGGAGGCCATAAGCCTGGGCTGGGTACCAGAGGGATCATCAGGTTTGACAGCTGGCTGCTAAAGGGACCAAGGGGAGTTGTGGTGGATTAATCTTGACTGGCTGACAGTCCCCTACTCAGCCACTGTCTCAATCTCCCTTCTCAACAAGATGGAGGGAGGAATAAAATGGAAAATATCACGGGTTTAGATAAAAACAGGGAGATCGAACATCAATTAATGTCATGAGCAAACCAGACTCAACTTATGGAAGATTAATTTCATTTATTTCTTATTAATAACAGAGTAGGATAGCTAGAAACAAAGGCAAAACTAAAAGTGCCTTCCCCCTGCTCCCCACTTCTCCCCAAACTCAATTTCATTCCTTCATTCTTCATTTTTCTACGTCCTTCTTCACCAAGTGGCTCAGGGGAATGGGGAATTGGGGTTGTGGTCAGTTCATAACACTTTTCTTCCGCTCTTTTCTTCCTCATGCTGTTCCCCTGCTTCAATCTGAGGTCCCTCCTGTAGGATACACTCTTTCATGACCTTTTTCCTGTTCCACATGGAATTAGGTTTTCCCTTCATTTGTTTGTTAAAGAAAAAATAAGATGAAAAGAAAAGGAAAACTATTAGGGACTTTCCTCCTAGGACAAATTTATCCATTTGTGTTTTAAAAGCAATTATTTGATTTGCTAATAAGTGGCTGGCTTGCTTGCCACTTTATCTAATACTCAATGCATTATCTCACATAAAATATATGTAAAATTGTTGTTTCAGTCAACATTGTGAATTTTGTCCTCAATAACAGTATCGTAATCATAAATATTAAAAGATGAGAGATCTGCACACACACCTCCCAAAGAACAACAAAAAACAAAAGGAAAAAACACTATTTATGGCCTCCTGAAGAAATCAGATTCTTAGAAATTTAAACAAGGACAAGTTTATAGCAAAGCCTTTAGTAAGGACCCCAAATAAACAACATGAGATTTTTAGAATATTAATCTGCTTGTAGAGGACACAATCATATAATAAGATCCAGTAGTTTAGACGTGATGTGACTTTCATTTTCATTGTGTATTATTTTATAAGAGCTAACAGAATTAGGAAAGTTATAGACTAAGAATAAAGAGAGCTTATCCCCTGACTGAAAACATAAGCTTCCGGTTGCTGTAGTTCTGGTACTTGCATTAATTGTGTTATCAGAAAGTGTTTTTATGTTCTATTATTATGTTTATATAACTTTCCGTCATAATATATGTATCAGTGTTTACATATTAATTGAATATATATGTATCGAATAATGCATATTCTTATTTTCATTATAGTATAATATAATGCGTTTAAATATTTCAGATATGATGTCCTTTTCCTTTTACAGGGAATACAATGATCTACCTCAAATTAATATTATTAAGAGTGGCTTGTACTCTCTTCTCTGTTGGTTTGAAATGTTCCACCCAGAGTTACACGGGCTGGTTATATTTATAATTCATGCATACTTGCTACCTGTGCAATAGTATTGAAGTAGTTAAGTACTAAAGAAGTCCTTCAGCTGTTTAAAAAGTGTACAGCCACTGGTTTCCAGGCAAGAGTGCTGAAATCCATTTCATTTCATAGAAGTTCCTTGACTTAATAAGAAGGATGCCAGTAGCAACATTCTTAATACACTGTTTAATAGCTTAATTTTCAAAAACAATTCACAGATGAATTCTGTAAAGAAACATATCTTACATCTTGGCCTTTCCAATGAGCTCAAAAAAGATCATTTTGTATAATCTTGGCTCCAGTGAATCTTCATATATCTATTACATTCCTCTTATTTACTTTTTCACAAAATCATAGAATGGTTTGGGGTGGAAGGGGCATTATAGATAATCTAGTTCCAACCCCCCTGCCATGGGCAGGGAGACCTTCCACTAGACCAGGTTGTTCAAAATCCTCCACCCTGACCTTGAGCACTGCCAGAGAGGGGGCAGCCACAACTCTCTGTGCAACCTGTTCCAGTGCCTCACAACCTTCACAGTAAAGAATTACTTCCTTATATCTAACCTAAATCTACCCTCTTTCAGCTTGAAGTCATTACCCCTTGTCCTATCACCACATGCCCTTGTAAAAAGTCCCTATCCAGCTTTCTTGTAGGCCTCCTTCAGGTACCGAAAGGCTGTGATAAAGTCTCCCTGAAGCCTTCTCCAGGCTGAATAGACCCAACTCTCTCAGTCATTCTTCACAGGAGAGCTGTTCCAGCTCTCTGATCATTCTTGTGGCACTTTTTTGGACCCGCTCCAATGGGTCCGTGTCTTTCCTGTGCTGAGGGCCCCAGAGCTGGATGCAGGACTCTAGGTGAGGTCGCACCAGAGCAGAGTAGAGGGACAGAATCACCTCCGTCAACCTACTGGCGATGCTGCTTTTGACTCAGCCCGGGATATGGTTGGCCTTCTGGGCTGCGAGCGCACACTGCCGTTGAGTGACTGTCATGTTGGGTTTCTCATCAACCAGCAGCCCCAAGTATTTCTCCTTAAGGATGTTCTCAATCCATTCTCCGCCCAGCCTATATTTCTGCTTGGGAATGCCCCGACCCATGGGACAGACCTTGCACTTGACCTTGTTGAGCTTCATGAGGTTCCCACAAGCCCACCTCTCAATCCTGTCAAAGTCCCTCTGGATGGAATCCCTTTCCTCCAGCGTGTCAGCTGCAACACAGAGCTTGGTGTTACTGGAGAACCTGCTGAGGGTGCGTTCAATCCACTGACCACGTTGCCAACAAAGATTTTAAACAGCACCATTCCCGGTTCTGACCTGTGAGGAACACCACTCGTCACTGGTCTCCACTTGGATATCGAGCCACTGACTGCAACGCTTTGAGTGCAACCATTCAGCTAATTCCTTATCCACCTAGTGGTCCATCATCAAATCCATGTCTTCCAAATTTAGAGATAAGGATGTCATGCAAGACAGTGTCAAATGCTTTACACGAGTCCAGGTAGATGACAACAGTTGCTCTTCTTTTATCCACCAATGCAGTAACCCCATCACAGAAGGCCACCAAATTTGACAGGCATGATTTGCCCTTGGTGAAACCATGTTGGCTGTCACCAGGCACCTCCTTATTTTCCATGTGCCTTAGCATAGTTTCCAGGAGGACCTGCTCCATTATCTTGCCAGGCACAGAGGTGAGACTGACTGCCCTGCAGTTCCCCAGGTCTTCCTTTTTACCCTTTTAAAAACAATGGGGTTATGTTTCCTCTTTTCCAATGTGTGGGAACTTCACTGGACTGCCATGACTTCTCAAATATGATGGATAGTGTCTTAGAAACATCATCCACCAGTCCCCTCAGGACCTATGGATGCATCTCATCAGGTCCCATGGACTTGTGGACCTTTAGGTCTTGAATCTGAGCTTATCCTACAGTGGGCAGTTGTCCATTCTCCCAGTCCCTGCCTTTGCCTTCTGCAACATAGGCTGTGTGGCTGGAGCACTTGCTGTTGAAGAATGAGGCAAATGAGTCAATGAGTATCTCAGCCTTCTCCATATCCCAGGTAACCAGGTCTCCTGTTTCCTTCCAGAGAGGGCCCACATTTTCCCTAGTCTTCCTTTTATCACTGAAGTACCTATAGAAGCTTTTCTTGTTGCCCTTGACATTCCTGGACAATATCTTGACTTTTCTTCAAGTCATGGTATATGAACAATGTGCTCATCTGTACACATATCTGTACAAGTAGCACATGCATACAATGTTCATACAGAAGTTCTAATATTTGAACTTTTTGTGAAAGACTAATGGAAGAATTAAAACAGAAAATTTTCTGACTCAATACCATTTTTTAACATAAAGCATTTTAGATGCATTTGCAAAAAAAATCAATGTCAGAAATGAGAAAAATATTAATATGAGCCTTCTTGTATATGTTAAGATAAGAAAGACTTAGAAGGATTTCAGTCAAGACTCAGTGTAGAGGTTCGGAAACCTGATTTTGCAAAAGAGGCAAGACAGTAGTAGTGGAAAGTTTTTGTCCCTCTAGAAACTAAGGCACAGTACATATTCATGTGTGGCTTTTCCATTTATCATTAAATGAATCTTGGACATACTTTGAACCATATACCTTGGCTGACTTGAAACTGAATGACATTTTTTACCCTTATGGATTGGTAGCATTCTCTCTTGTTCTGCATTTCTCTAGCTGAGTTAAACTTCATTGGCAACATATTCCTTGGCTTCTCTGGCTTTTACTTCCACCCTACAGGTACTAGCAAAGCTTGTAAACAAAGACAGGTTTTGAAAATTCATACTGGTGTCAGATATCAATGGTATCAACTGATTCTTGTTTATTTTAACTTTATAATATTTTTATATTTTCAGTAACAATGAAATTAAACATCGTTGTCTTCGAATTGTCTTATTGACTTGTTCCACATATCTGTTGGATAATTCTTATGTTATTGTTATCTCTTTTGCTCTCTACTACAAGAAATGGGCAGGAACAACAGATTTTTTCTCTTCATCTCCATCTTCTTACTTTTTATCTTCTTGTCCTATCTTTGGTTGACACTGTCTCTCTATAGCTACTAAGGAGTTAACAACAGAAATTAATGAAGTGGTGCTTGTATCAATTAGGTATAGACAGAATATTTTCCATTTGTGATGCAACAAAATTGTACTAAAGAAGGATGTTAAGATTTCACAGCCACTGTTTAACACAGTGAAATAAAGAGACTACTCACTTGGGAAACCATCCCACTCAATATGTTCTGTGTGTACGCGCTGATATTCAATGTCATCCACAGTAATATTTACTCGATGTTTGTTGTTCATGCCAATGTAAGTTAGTCTGCTGCTTTTAAAGATTAATTGTTGACACAGGTTATGTACACTTCATTGGTGTTTTTTAACAATATCTCACTATGTAGTTTAGCAGTTACATGCAGTATGGTGTAATTGTGCTGACAGTAGATACTTTTGTAAAGGCTAAGAATGATCCAGAAGTATCTTTTTTTTTTTTTGATCTTTGGTATAATATTATTTCCTTTTAGAGGATCATGTGGTAATGCTGTCACAGTTTACTAGTTTTTTTTTAATACAGACTTTCACACAGAGAGATATTTTAGGCTATTTTATCAGGAATAGATTTTACATTGTTACTTTTTAAATGAAACAATACTCATACAATGTTTCTAAATCAAACGCTGTTGAAAGCACCTACACAGACCCTATGCTATGAGTCAAGAGATAGGGTGTCTATTGTATGCATGACAAGTAGATCAAATATGCTGTATATAAACCTCAACGGATAACAGAAGTTGTTTTCATCTTGGAAACTTTTCTTTCAACCCATGTCTAAATGTCACTATTTCACTTCCCTATCATCTACTACAATTTTCTTGGATAAGATCACACAGAACTTCTTTTACTTTGGGTGCCATTTGATATTGATTTTTTTTTTTTTACCAAGTCATAAATCTGTATGAAAACTATACTCAAATGCAGGATTGTTAACATTTGTTTTGGTACGACATTTATTTGTATCAAATTTACTTTTACGCTTCTCTTACCTAGTTAGCTACTTTTGTATTTACAGTCCCAGTGTCAGCTCTTAACAGCTGGGACAGAAAGGGTACAGGACTCTTGTGGAATTATTAGTAAAATTAAGGTTTACATCTGAAAATTAAAGTTTATATGAAAAACGTAGCATTGTTCACCCATTGATGAAAAGCATAAAAACAAAACGAGCTCTGAGGATGGGACACAGCTGCAGCAGGCATGTGAGGAATCCACTAACACAGCAACTCCCTGCAACTTACCATAGAGGATGGAGCGGAGTGAAGATTCCGTGGCCATGTTCCGTGATGATAAAGTGGGAAGAAATGGTCCTCTAGAACAGATGAGCAGCTCATCTGGCCCCCTGAGCCAACAGGCTTTTAAAACCTTGCCAAAATGCTATCCTTTCGTGAACTTTGCTCGTTTTAATACAATTTTAATACCAAAACACACCTCCATCCCAAAGTCTACCCACCTCTGAGGTGCAACCACTCCTCTTCGAGTCTGCGCCCTCGATTTTTTGTAAATGATACCTTTAAACATGAAGCAAGAGAATTTTACATGAATCATGATAAAAGGTATGTATGACTACAGTCACTCAAACTCCACCTTGAATGTAGAAAGGATATAAAAATAGCCGGGTAAATAGGGGATTTCTGGAGAAGAAGATAACACCGTGAGCAAGTTAAGGGAAACTCCACCTCAGAGTGCCTCTGACTACCGGCATTGGCCGACGGGCTGAGCCTTGCTTCTCCCCACCTTGGAATGCCTTGGGAGGCCTTGGGTGAGACTTAGACTAAGCGCTTTTCTCGGGAATCTTAGAAATCTCTCTAGAGAGTTACTCCCTAATGTTTATAGCCAGGCTGTATTATTTATAACATTTTTCATGCATTTTTTACTTAATAACATCATATTTGCACGTGCTTTCTTGCAGACAGTCACAATCACCGGCAATTCAAAAAACCTATATACCTGTTGCACAAATAAAACTGCACTGTTTAAGTAGCCAGTTGTCACAGTTTCTCACTGAATGCGACCGAACCCTAGAGCGCGGCCGTGCTAGTTCATGAGCACGACTGGACTATTAGTGTATCCAGAATCATGGTAGTTTAATATACATATTAAAGGCGACTGGACTGGTAGTGGCAAGTTGGATATCACTCAGAATTTAAACCTAGCCTCACCTAGCCTCCCACTCCGGTGAGGAGAGTTAGAACACAAGGGGGTTTATTTTCTGCCAAATTCCTCCACCCCTTATAACACAACAACTCTTCAGCTAATGAATTGTTCACCTTCAGCTGAGACTTTCAACCAACCTGGGCACTTGCTCCTCCAGATATCTACACTTCAGGTCTGAACATGAGGAAGAAACTTCTTCCCTCTGAGGGTGATGGAGCACTGGAACAGGCTGCCCAGGGAGGTTGTGGAGTCTCCTTCCCTGGAGATATTCAAGACCCGCTTGGACAAGGTCCTGTGCAGCCTACTGTAAGTGACCCTGCTTCGGCAGGAGGGTTGGATTAGATGACCCACAGAGATCCCTTCCAACCCCTACCATTCTATGATTCTGTGATTCTGTGATACTGTTGCGTTATAAATTTGTTTTAGTGTCAAACAGCATTCAATGACCCAAGAGATGAGATGACTTTCTACTTATTCATTCATCCATTTTGTTCAGAACAGATAGGCAGAAATCTTTAAGTCCCATAGAAATAATACTTTCCAGAGTGAGAGTACTAACAGCTACAGAGAGATGAGGAAAGAAATTGTGAGAACAAAGTGCTATTTCTGTGCATGAAAGAAATGGTCCTTTTTCTGGTAAAATTTTATTAGGCAAAAACAAAAGCTGATAATCATATTAACTGCATTGCAGTAATATTTTTCTTAATTAAAGTTACACTCTTATTTAAAAAAATGTTGAATAAAAAAAATAGCATGTTCACTGTCAGGAAAGGAAAACCATACATCTCCCCTCAGATCTCTGAAAATAGGCAAGTAAGTACCATGAGGTTCAGACATGCAAGTAATCAAGTCTACTAAGACAATCAGTGTGCTTTACAGGAAAGGGAACATTTTAAAAAGGAAGAAGTATTAATGCTCATTTTCTTTTTTTTTGCCTTAATGATTACAGATATTAAACTGGAAAAAACTCAGCAGTAATTATGTTATAAAGTTCACACAATGAAATATAAACAAGAATGGAATGTTCTTATTAAGAACAGAATGAAAGTAAGAATGGTAAATATACAGCAGAGGTTTTAGAAAAAAAAGTAATACGACAGGAACATAAATATCCCAGAAACAGATAAATATTACTAACCCAAAAGTACAGCTAAAAGAAATTAAGGGCAGTAATATCATTGTTATACTATAGGAAGATCTTTGAAGAGTCAGCAGACACATTCATGAAAACAGTATTTACATGCTAGATATGTTAGCAAAAAATCCAAGAACCACAAGTGAAAAGATAAATCTAGTGATCTGATCTTGGAAAAATATTCATTTATTGAGCAAATATATAAATGCAATATTCCTTCGTCCATGTTATCTAACTTAAGTTGTCGATGAATTAAGTACCTAAGATCAGAGAAAGACAGACATCACATCTATCTCTAGAAAAACAGAAGAAAAAGGCCACAGGCAATTATAAACCAGACAGCTCTGGTTATTAGAAGATATGTGAAGAGAAGAGTAAGAGGGACTATTAATCAGCATTTGAACAATCATGATGAGGTGAGTATGACTCAACATGGAATTCTCAGAAATGGATTGCAAGAGAGAGACATAGTTATACAAGAGAGTCATACACCTTAAGGTTATGGAGGAAGTACTGCACAGAGATGCCTTTCATATGCTATGTCTGTTACAACTTAACATTGGTAATGTTTTGACACTGTATTACATAGCAAACTTAAAAGCAAAGTAAGGTGCTTTAAGTAATATTATATGTTGGGTATGAAACTGAGTGTCTATTAAAGAAAAAAAACACACTGGTTAGAAACTTTAATAATTTTATAGACAACAAGAAAATGAGCAGAAATCTTACCAAAACTATTGGATTTTGACCTTGCCTGTTGGAGAAGTCATTGATTTGATGTATATCCCATTTCACCAGTGTTCTTCTCTTAGTCGTGCAACTGTTTAGGAAGCTCTAAGAGGAGAACTGGAGATGAAACCAGACTGTAAAATGTTAAAGCACAATAATAAGCTACCTTTTTATGCAATGATAAACACATAGCACTAACTAAAACATTATTTTTGCAACCTACTATTTCAGAATTGGAATTTTAATGAGTTTAGTAACTTAAGCCATGTAAAAATTCTGGGTTTAATTTGTTGAAATATATCTAATTCATAAATCAGTTACATCAGCTCCCTCCTCACCCCATTTTCTATTACCTAGGAAAAATATGCACAGCTCAATATCAGAATTATTGGTCTTTTTAGTTTTATTTCTAGTGTACTCTCACAAAGCTGATCTCCAAAACCTCCACGTCATTCATTCAGGGAACAAACTAGCTATTCATTGACTTACATTTGGTCTAACAAATGTCTATTAATTGTCTTATATTAGGTCTATCTATCTTTTTAAAGAGGAAAACAATAACATAGTGAAGCTTGTTTGCTTATAAAGGGTCCTGTTGTCATTGTGTTTCTGTTATAGTTTGGCTGTGGCCGGCAACATAAGCGCCACGTGGCCTCCCCTCCCCCCACTGGGATGTGGAGGAGAATAGAAAGAAACAGGCAGAAACTGGTGGGTCGTGATAAGGGCAGTTTAACAGAACAGCAAACAAAGGGAACAGAAACAACAACCATACAGATAAGGAGAATACACAAAACAATACAGAGAGCAACTCTCACTACCCACCGCTGCCACGCGCTCCCGTGCCGCGAGTGAGTTCCCGCCGCCCTGCTCCCCCCCAACCGGAACCCAGCATGACGACACATGGTATTGATGTGGGGAATTGACAATTAGTTCGATTATGCTATAGCTTTAGTTTAATTTTGTTATATAATTTTGCATCTATGTTAAAGTAAGAGTTAAACACTGTTATTCAGTTTAGTTCTGTTCTTTGTAATCTTGCTAACAAGGACTGTTGTGGCTCAAATGTA
>Ga0065711_1032351_pt1 | contig 27506 bp, 9 predicted proteins | sample Hoacrofraction12_FD_59098 | JGI IMG/M metagenome (GOLD analysis project Ga0065711, IMG submission 59098) | Hoatzin crop microbial communities from Cojedes, Venezuela - Epithelial fraction 12 v2 (version 2) | ecosystem: Host-associated > Birds > Digestive system > Esophagus > Crop | place...
GATAGTGTTACTGCTCTGAGTTTAGGTGTGTATATTAGATAGTTTTTATTTCATGTGGATTTGTAAAATGTGTTTTTTTTTCTTGAAATGTGAATGTTGGGGCAGAAACCATAAATTTTCCTTCAACAAAAGGCTTCTATTTTGTATAGGCATATAAAAAAGGACATCACAGAATAGAGTCCTAGAACATCAGTTCTCCAAAACATACTTAGATCAAATAGGGTATTTCCAGATTCCAACACTAGTCATGGTGGTTTTTCAATAGATGATATTCTTCACTGTGAGTCAATATTAATTAAATTAATGTTCCTGCATAATGACTCATGAAGTTGGAGTAAAATTTTTTGGTGAAAAAGTATAATCAAGACATTCATTACTTGTGAGGGTTAAAAATAGTCTTTTGATGAAATTTTCAAGCGGAAGAGGGATAGCTCTATTGTTCTATCCAAATTCCAGCTCTGCTAATTGCGTTATGCTTATCTAAATTATACTGGCTGTACATTCAAGTGGATATGAAGATTGGCTGTTAGCAACTGATATGTTCCAACTTCCATATTTTCAAGCATTGCCAAATTGATGTCTAAATGCTGAGGTATGTTCTTGGTCCCAGTCCAGCTCATTCTGTTACTCAGAAAATGGCACCTGGCTTCAAGCCTGCAGAAGCTATTTCTATGGCTAACAAAAGACAGAGCAAAGTAAGAGTTATTCCTCCACTGCACACATTAAACCACAGCAGTTACCCAAGGTAACTTGTAGCAGCAGAAGAGAATAAAACAAAAACCACTCTCAACCTAGGAGATTAGTCTAAGGAAAAAAAATCTTTGATAAACACATATGAAAACTGTAAAATATAATGGTTAAGAAGTATCAAATGTAAAATTATGCCTGTAACCTTAATTCCTCCTCTAAACAACTGCTTTTAGTTCTTTGATACATTTGGCGTGAAAAGTGAGAAGTAAGCAAAGCAGCAAAAGTCAGGAAGGTAAGAAGGTTTCTGTCAAGTTTAAGGCTACTGGATATTGCAAAGGTCTTTTGCATTTTCCACAGTGTTCAGAAATATACACACAGTAGAAGTGGTGCATGTTTTCTCATCACACGACCTGTGTTCAGCCAAACAGTCACGTCTTTTCAGCTAGATGTGTTGGACAGGATTTTCTAGTAATTTCCCTTCATATGAATAGGTTGGGACCATTAACTCCCACTTCCTAAATTTTTAAAGCAGATTTTTCCCACTTCAATATATAACTTTAATGTAACTTTATATCTATACTTGTAATAAAAATGAAACAATTTTCCTAACTAAGCAAAAAAGTGATCATGCTGACTACAACTAATATATCAGTAGGAGAAAAATATTAGATTGACAGATTCACAGTCACCTGCAGATCACCTCTGTAATGGTGTTTCATAATGAGAAACTTTGAACAGACAGCTTAAACTAGCTAGACTGCTTATATGATGTTGTCTCCTTCAAAAATAATAGGAATATGGTTTAAAGCTACTGCCATGATCAGGACACCTTTGCAAAAATTTTCAGTATTCAGGATATTTTGCACAGACCTTTCCACACTTCTCTGTGTACCCTTGAGAACACCAAAGCAAAACTGCAGAAGCTTCTAGGGAATACACTTCAAATGCACAAAATGACACAGGGGAAATACCTAGCTGTTTGCATATTTGAAAAAAAAATCTACCTTTTCCTGTGTGTGTTTAGTACATGGAGATGTTTTTGCTATAAATAAACATAAACCAAAAGCAAGAATTATACTAGCACTGAGAAAATGTGAGAAGACTATTTTAAATCCCTAAAGATCTCCAGAAAATTTTGAAGCCCTAAATAATTATAGGCAGAAATGAGGCTGATGTGGCTTCCAGGCACTATTTTCTGAAATAATTAATTAAAAATAAAAAATCTACACTTCCTCGAAACATATCTTTGTTATTATTAAGCATAACATTAATATTACTTGGTTAAAAGGGTAAAAACAAAAACAGATCAGGTGTAACAGCCTGCAATATAATTTTTTCAAGAGATGAGTTAACTTTCTGCTACACGCTACGTAGTTGTTAAACAATTTTATCAGGTTTTATGTCCCTTCGTACTAAATCTTCTGTTCCTTTGGGTGGCTTTTAATAATCAGTAAATATGCCAAACAATTTTGGAAAGAACTATACATGTACGCACGTACGGACACCATCAACACTATAATTTCCCAAGACAAATTCTAATTATTTCATTGATTTTTTTAGCACCTGGCTATCAGCTTCTTCCTTTTACAGGTCCTGACATTTCCTTCTGTTATGTTCCATGAGGAAAAAACAAAACAGCAAAGAAGCTTCTTCCCATGCATCTCACTTCCTAACCTTTGTGAAACCCTGGCAAACAGAAGAAATTCCAGCTCAAGGTTTCTGACATTCCTTCTGAGTCATATCCATACTGATTTCTTTTTTCTCATGCAGATGTTGCAAAAATATGAGTGAGAGATTTTTGCTCATTCAAAAGAAGAAAATCTCTCAAAACTTGAGGGATTGTGACACCCGTATTCTTTGCCTGCCTCCAAATCTCCACATACCTTAATACCTTAAAATCTTTGTAAAATTTTTAGTCACCTGAAATTCCTGGCCCTTTTCCAAAAGTTTGCTGGTTTTAGCTAACCAAAGCTGAAACCTGGGGTGCGTTTCTGCTAGACTTCTTCACCAGAGAAGTGGAAGGGCTTGGATAAACAAATTGAAAAAAGGAGAGAAAAGGGTAACAGGATAAGGCTATTTTCACTGCAGTCTTCCACTGGTTCTGGATTGGGGATTAGTGTATTTCTAGTGAAGCTACTGTTTGATAATAGTGTATTACTAGTGAGCTACACTTTGATAATAGTTCATACCTCAAGTTTAATACAGGGGACTGAATAGAAGTGTATATAAATAATACTCTGTGTCCTCTTGCACCAGTGCTGGCCTGTGCAGTGGTTAGAAATGCTTATAAATTCTGGTCCCAACATCCCAAAGCCCACTTTGTCCAGGCAGTAAGTTACAGTGCTTGGAAAAGGCAGTTTTACACTACTGGAATCAAAGTAGAAACAACTATTTTGCAAATGCCTTTCTTTTTCGTGGCTTCTTATTTTAAAATTGTATATATATTTTATATCGTCTATATTTAAGAAAAAAAGTGTCATTAATTTGCAATGGGTAAAGAAACAGAACAGAAAATAAGGACTTAACACTAGGATCCAGACAGTGATAAATGGGCTGTTAGTAACTTGTTCCTACATGAAAGAAAAGTTTGAACTCATTTGATTAAAAGCATGTAAGTATAGGCATAATTGCAATTTCTATTTTTTTTTTCTCTCTGTTTTCTTACCTAATATATCAGTAGATCAGGCTCTAAGACTTTTGTCCTAATGAACCAAAACTGGCAAACAACCCAGGACTTCATGTTAAATCTAAATTGTGAAATTCGGCTTTCGTCTATATTCTCATTTCAGTATAACAATCTATTATTTCTCAGAAATTATTCCTTTTCATAAAAACTTGCACCTGCTTAGCTTTTTCTACACCAACTTACTTACCACTATAAAAAATACACCTCCGTGTCTGGTAGTCTGCAGCACAGACTATTTGAAAGGTATGGACACATGATGAATGTAACTGAGTTAGAGCTACCGAACAAATGAAGCGGTCTGCCTGTCCACCATTACACTTTTATCTTGCCTCAGCTCTGCTCTAATGCATTTTGCCTCATAACCAGGGCAGGATAAAAGCATGCATAACTGCTCAGTTACGTCAGCTCAGCTGCCAGCGTGCAAATGGTTGAGATAGTGAGATATTTAGCTGCTATTCCATAAACTTAGTTATGAAAATCTGGATATAAGACAGATAAGGCAGAAACAGTTTTACAAAAGGCAAATAAACACAGACTAGTATTTTAGAATTATTAAATCCAAAATAGATTTTTGTGACACACAGATTAGTGAATGGATTGCTCGTTTACCTGCCAATCAAAGAAGTGTGGGCTTTTTCGTACCTTGCCCCCATCCACATTGACACCTGCTTTTTTTAATCTGACAGGAGAAGGAACGTGCACCTTTCAGAACTATTGATTGTCTCACCTCTAGCTTCCACAAAGAGCTGTATTTACTAAATACTTTGAGAATAATAATAACCTTTGCCACAATGTTTGACGTTCTGTTGTGAAGATCAAGTTCTAGAAAAGGAAACTGTGCAGTAAAACCCTTCACTGCCTCAGTGTCCTCCGTGGGCCTGAGCTTGTTACTCAGCAGGTTTACCTCACTGACAGTGATTTAAAGCCAGGCACTCCAGCGGACTAAAATAAAAGCATTTTGATAGAATAAATACAAATAAAGTGTGAAAGCTGAAATGAGTATAAAACATTATGTTGCTGCTAAACTGGCTGTAGATATTAGAATAAAACATGTTTGACAGTGAAAAAAGTCCTTAGGTAATGTAGCTAACACCATGTCAAAGGGAGAGTGAAACCATCTTTCTGTTACATGTGGTTATTGATCACTGAGGCAAAATTTCTGTAAACAAAATACATTGACTCTCTTGGCCTCTGCTGCCTTATCTTTTACAAGCAGGCCACTGACATCTCTCAAGAGCATGTAGTTTGGCACGCAAAAGCTATGTAAGTCTTCAAAGGAAATGTTGCACTGGAAAAGGGTCTTGGGAAACAGTATTAGAAAAAATCTGAAAAAAATTTATGTGTCCAGTTTCAAGAGCAATAAGACACTGCATAGCTTTTCACTTCTGTTTTGATGATTGAGCCGTTCTGTTATGTTTTGAACTAAGATAGGATGCTGTGTGTGTGTGAGGTGTGTGTGGAGAGAGGGTGAAGAAGACAGAGAGAGACAGAGATTGCTTCAGGGGACCAGAACCAGCAGGTTTCCAGGTCAGGAGAAAAAGCAACTTGTTGGGACCAGGAAAGGACTGTCTCCCCTTAACAGAATAAAATAAAATAAAATTAACTTCGTGAAAGGCAAATTCAATCCCCTAAACTAAGGATGTGGCTTTAACATGTTTATTTTTAAATGTTCACTTTTCAGAAGGCCTCTGAAAGTCACACAGAGTTAAACCACGCTTCATCGTCAGACATACCACTGGAATTTTTGTGGTTAATTAGCAGGTGATATTACCAGAGGGAAGGTTTTAGAGGTCTTTTTTTTGTCCTAAGCAAGCCAGGGATGTTGACATAAGTTATCTTTTACCCATTTTTTTCCAGATACTTTAAAAAAATGTTAATTGTTAGTGTATGTTGATAAAAAATAATTTAAAGCACATTCATATTGTCTTTAAATAAATAGAAATCACAATCTATTTTTAAGATCAATGATAAAATAAAAATTCAGTACTTTCTATTTCCTAATTTTAATATATTCATCACCGGACCTGAAAAAAAATTCAGTTTCCTATAGCTCATTAGCTACTGCTTCATCCATACTTTTCAAACTATAAATCAATCTGTTTTCCATGTTGTTCATGAATGCTATTGTGGAAAAACTTAGAGGTTAACTCAATCTTTAAGGATAGAAAGACATTTAAGTAACGTTTAAATAGCAGTTGTCAGATTTTCTTCTTTTGAAATACCTTTTCAACAATTTAAATTACACAGTTATTCAGTCATAGTCACCAAAATGGCTATCATTATATGAATTAAAAATTTTCAAGGAACACTTCTTACTTCATGCTTTATTTGTTCCTCTTCTCTTGTAATATGCAAAGAATACAGAAATCTTCTGGCTAATGTTCTGCGCTTTTTTTCAGACAAATTTTCTATTCAAATCAATGTGAGGTTTTCCCAATGAAGGAATTCATCAACCATTAAAACAAGGTTGAACATGTGGTTTAAATGGGCTAAGCTCTCAGGTTCTACGAACTGTTATTTTCCAAAGACTGAGTCTGATTGGGCTCAAAAACACCTTACAGTTTTTTAATTAGGTCTGTCAAGGACATCTCAAATTCAAATGAATGGATCTGACAATGATATGATATGATATGGTATGATATAATATGATATGATACATTTGTACTCGCATAGGCAGCTTTTCCCTTTGTACCTTGCCTGTATAATGAGAAATTGCTACCAGCTAATGCCTGTTTACCTATACTGAACAAGGGGACAATCTGAAATAGAATTACTCCATATCAGCATACAAATGTTTGTGCCATCATAACTGGCACCAACATGCATTTTTTTTAGCCAATTCGTGAGGAAGATTTTGGGCAGAACCCCCCTCCCCAAAAAAATAGATTATATTATTGTAATGTTGTTACTTTATTCCCTCAGGATGAAGTTGAAGACATAGGCATGGTAGCAGTGAATTAATATTTTGTAATTTCTATTTATTCTGCATTCATTTCTGTGAATAAATCCAAATTCAGAACTAAGGATCTGCAGTTTGACCTGTTTGGAAAGTGATGGAATTCAGCAAGGGGGTAAAAGGTTACATTAGATTAACAGGCTGTCTTTGTATTTCATCTCAACATCAGTACTTGTACTGTTGTTGTGTCAGATATTTTCTGGTGAAAAGGAAAGAATCCTTCAGAAAACTAGGCAAATATAGTTTATTTTAAGTAAATTATTCTCAGATAATATGAAGAGAACAAATCAAGACATGCAAGGAGATGGAAAGATTGTTTACCAAAGGTTGACTGTATTTGACATAACTAGTAAATTTTTTGTTAACTTATTTTCTAAGTCAATAAAATATCATATATTTATCAGTAATTATTTCACTTAAAGACTTTATATTTAAACTGGACTTTAGAAGAATTATGTAGAAGAGGATGGAAAAGTTAATAGGGAGGAGGCATTGGAAAAGAAGCAGCCTGCATGCATATGTTACTTTGGAAAGCTTTGCAAAGTTGGTTCTTGGGGCTGACTGGATTCAAAATTTCACTAAAGACTGTACCACAAAAAGTAGAAAAGTGACAATAAAACAAAAATAAAAGGCATAATCAGGTCTTTATGCAATTCCATAAAGAAGAACTGATTGACCTAGTGGACTGAAATAATTCACACAATATGACATTCCATGAAATAAAATGCATGGTCATGTGTGTTAAGAATATATGCGTTTTAATTTATGGAAGGTTTGCTGTGAGCCATCAACATGATGCAGCTTTGAAAAGAGAGTTAGAAGACAATGAAAAGAGAGGCTTTTCCACTAGACAGGGTAGTGCACGATATAGGTTTCAGATCAGACAAAAAATGTGTGCAGTTCTGCTGTCCCATGTTCTGAAAGAAATTCAGACTCTTGCAAATATAGAAAAAAGCTATTGGCTGATTATTAATTTGGAGAGCTAATTTTATGAGAGGAGGCTAGAACAGCTTTTCTTAATTATGGTAGTAAAATTAGAGCTTAGAAAATATTTCTTATCTCTGCTAAAAGGTAATGAAGTTAAACACTAGAGAGTAAAAAGATGACTATTTTAACTGAAAAGCAGTATTTGGCATGTGAACAAAGGTAATCAGAGTGGTCATGAATAAATCAAGAGTGGAAAATAGTAGAAAGGTTTTTAACCACCTGACGACAGAGGTTTGGACCAAACTGCTACCATGTAGCAACGGGAGCCAAAAATGCCTATATAATTTTTAGGGGGAGCTTGAAGAGACAGAAAAAGGACTGCATCACGTGATTTACTTGAAAAGGAATAAAGTGTATTTGATATACTGGGTGGATCCTTGAGTTTTTTGTTATCAACATCTAATAGGAACTTAGTGTTTCTAGAGTAGTGCATGTAAAATAACTGCTCCCCATCAAATTGCTTATGACTTCAGTAACCAAATACTGGCTTTCCAGGCAATAAATGACAGTGTGTTTTCCTGAAGTTGACAGAAAGGCAGCATGTTTTGCATTGTACCTAGGTTTGCAGTAGAAACTCGGCAAGAAAACCACAAGCCTTATAGCATACGTTCTTTGCAAGCCATCAAGTTTTAGGTTAGAGGCAGTTTTGCATCTGTAGTGTCTGTCAAATTGCACCTTGATAATTTTGTGTTCATTATTTAATGTATACTTCTTCAAAGTCGAGGCTTTACTTGGGAAAAAATATGAAAATAGTGCACAAATTGTATTTGTACAAACAGATTATACATTTCAATTTTGTGCTTTGCTCAAGCAAGCAAGAAAGTTTTCATATGCAAACGTAAGTTTCTGTATATGTAATACTAGGGAGGTTATCAAATACAAATTTGTGACTTTTTTTCTTATCTTCACACCCAATTAAAGATGTAACTTCTGTATAAATTTTTTACTAAACAAAGCTAGGTTATAATACTTCAGAGGATTAGAGGATTTTTAACTATACACATTATCCAAAAGGAGATGTATGCATACAGTAATGCTTTTCAGGGCAAATGAAGTTTTGTCCACCCAGATGAAATTCTCTTGATCTTTTAGAGAGCAGAATATTTACTTCAGATTACATGCTTCATTAACTATCAGATACAGAATTTATCTGAAGTCTTTGGGTGCATCTGTAACAAACAGAAGATCAAAAGACTTTCCAATTCCTTCATCTTCACCTTTTTGAATACAACAAAAAGTATATAGTTCTTTAGTGATGCCATTTAACAAATATTTCAAGGTCTTTTAAATCAGCTATTCTAGCTGATTTCGTAGAGTGACTTTCATAGTTCTCCAAAGCAGTTTATATTTTTCTCGCTTGAAGAAGTATGCCGTAACACTTCAACACTCCACCTTAATTCACTTTTCATTTCAACTATTTGAGTGTAAAACATTTATAGTATCTCTCTGTCTTCATTCCAGGCTCAAACAAATTGAAATAATCAAGGAAATAAAACAAAAAAAGAAAAAATATTAGCAAGACATTAGTGACCCTAATATTTATTTTATATGTTACGAACTGTTTGAAATTACTCTAACAGATCTTTTTAAAAGTATAATCTAGCAGTATTAAAACAAACACTCTGAGTAAAAAGGAAGATATTGACAGATTCATGATGAACACTAATGTTATCAGTTCTCTAATCAGATTACAGCTACTGTGGACACCATTAAAATGCATAATTACCTTCCGAGGGTCAAAGGTCTTCAAAATCCATTTGTTACAAACACATTGTGGTGTTGTAAGCACACTTATTTTTCCTGAACACTATATTTATGCTAGGGTGTGTACAAGGATGTCGCAGATATTTATTGTCTTAAAACAGTATAACTAGTGGGGTGGGATGTGAAAACAAGGTATATTTCTCTGTTTGTGCTAAAATTAAACCAAACTGAATTCAATTAATTTCATCAGATGACATATAAATCAGTATTTTCTGGTGAAATAATATAGGGTGATTCTTCTAATAGAAATGATTTTGTGGTCTCTGTGAGTCATAAAACTCCCTCTGTAAATGTGTAATATTAATTAGACTTCTGGCAATAATTCATTATTGTGTTTGTCAGAAGACTATAAACAGGACAAGAAAGCAAAGTAAAGCCCAGTGTCTCCTAACTGCATGATACGTAGGCAAAAATTTAAAACTAAATTTCCAGTATATACTAAGTTACGAGGAGTATGCCTCTTTGTAAGCTGACTTGTTTTTGTGAATTGACTTTTGGTTGATGAAAGAGCATAGAAAATACTAGGATATTCAGTCTTTAGGGTTTAAGTTCTGATAAAGTGGTTAGAGTTATGGACCGAGTTTCAAATAAGGATGCCATCTGATCACATGAAATAGCTAATATTCTCTGAATGCCAGTGTATACTGAAGGCATAGTCAGGGAAGGTGCTAGACCATCAGAGAAAGCCTGCCCAGAAGCTTATGCTAAATAGTTTGGTCTTAATCTATTATGAACAGTCTGAGCTCACTGTCTCTTCAAATTTCTTACTTCACAACAGGTGATAATGGAACACAAACAATTTGTAAAGTTGCCTCAGAAAGTTTAGGGAAACTTTTCCTTGTTGGCTTTCTCCAGCTGTGCTGATTCATTATCATTGCAAGTTTTTTGTTTCTGCTCCTGTTTAGCTGTGATTAAAAAAGGAAAGTCAGTGTGGTTTTTAATGCCAGTTGAATTATTTAAGCAAGGAAGTTTGAGCCTTGATGTGAAAACTTAAGGAAAAAAAATTGGTAGTCCCCAACAGAAAACAGGTATTGTAACTGTTTTCTTCTCTATGAGACAATTTCTCTTAGGTCCCAGTCTGGCAGAATACTTATCCCATGCGTTATTTTAAGCAAAAAAGTGATTCTAATTGACTTCAGTGGGACTACTCTTGTGCTAAGGAATCACATGGATTTAAATGTCTTACTGGATCAGACTTGTAAGTTTTGGAATTTTCACTGGCTGGATGGGGACTTGCTATTGGGTCATTGTTTTTACTACCATGGCAATAAAATTTGAAACCCCTCTGAATACACTGAGGAGGGGAGTTCCAGACTAAAAATGGAAATGTGTGAGATTCATTTATTGTTTGTGCATTTTCCTCACAGTCATAGCTCAAGTCTAGAAAGTGGTTATGCAGCCATTCACCCTAGACACAGTTTTAACTGCATATAAGCATTTATATGCTTAGTCCCAAGTCATCACCATTTTAAATCAGCGAAGACTGACAACTTTCTACTGAGAGAAAAAAGCATTTGGAAGCTCTGGACGTGTTTTGGTGATGTGGAATATTTTGGAGGGTCGGTAACTTTCCTAGCATAGATTCTATTAGGCACTTATTCCAATGGCAAAGGGTGCTGTATTCCCTTTGTCTCTCTAGTATGGCTCAGACATAAATAAAAACTACATATTAACACACTACTAAGGCTGAGTTGAGTATTTCTTACTAATTGTGCGTGTATTCCAGCTTGAATTATAACACGTTATTTTAAACCTCTTTCCTTGAGGTTCTTTTGACATGTTTGGCGTTGTGTTGTGGCTATACAGTTAGCCACTGCTGTTCAGTTGAGGTAGAATAACTCCCAAAGTTATAATAGTTCAATCACGTGCAAAAGTCCCTTCTTTAAAACAAAAAATCGGTACTCATCCTAACAATATGAAGCAGGATATGAGGGGACAACAGTGCTTTGTTTTTTTCCAGGATGTAAGAACTTTAGTGGGGCTGAAAGCATACCTATATCCATCTGACAAAAACCTTCACAATGGCCTCTTTCAACAAGACTTTTTAAAGGCACAGGGTCCTTCTGGTTGTCTGGTTCAAAGAACCAGCCCTGCACAGTAGAGTAAGTTCTTTGATGTAGCTGGTGTTAGGAGAAGACATCAACTGCTGGCTCTGCTTTCAGCAGAGTGGTTGGACTGCACAATCTCCAAAGTTCCCTTCCAACCTCAACAGTTCCCTGAATCCGTGAGTCAAAACTTACACTTCAGTCACCTTGAAGGTGGGGGTATGGGTCATCTTCAGGCATTGACATCCCCTTTTCAGAAGGCTAAGGGTTGCCTTTACTGGATGATGAGGACTAAAGGGACTTTTGTGCACTGCATTTTTCTTACTGGTTTTATTTAGTGCAGTGTGTGTTCACTGATGCACAGCAGGGAAGACACTGCCCCTCTAACTCTGCCAGTAGAAAAATGAAGGCATATGCTAACAATCTCAATATCCAGGTCAACATACAGCAGTCACGAATACTAACTGAATAATACATAATCCTTCACATTAGACTAAAGAACCAGATTTAATAGAGTAGTTAGTTTTTATAAGCACTTGAAATAGCAGTTGGTTAGTAAAACCCCATAAAACCGAGTTTTTATAGTAATACAATATATATGTGTCTATTACACAGTTAATCATGTCTGAATTTGTTTTTAACAATCAGTATTTACTGATTGTAGTGCCCAATAACTGCCTAGTTAAATTCACAACTAGAAACCTTAATCTGAGGTGGCCTTAGAAGTTTCTCATTCTAAGTGTCTCTCAGTCAAAAGCCTAGCATAACCAAAAATATGAAATAAATAGTGCAGTATATACAAGATGTATACTGTAAAAAAAAAATCAAAGCACATTTATTGAATGAGATTTTTCAGTTCCATTTTAGTGATAATTCTCGGTGAGACAACCACAAAGCATTTCTTACCACTTAAGCAGAAGCCACCACTCACAGGCTGTCTGTTCATTGAATTTGTTTTTGTAAGTAGGGAAAAGAGAGAAATGGCATTGCGAAGAATGACTGGGTAATGTACTCAAACAAAACATCGTGACTACAGTATCCCTTCATACCAGTTTGCTTTGCCAAAAGCTTTATAATATTTGAATGGTGTACACTACTGGGGAGAGAAAGGAGATATAAAGTTTCAACATAAACTTTTTTTCTAAATGGGCTCAGTCCACTACATGTAACAGCTGTATAAGCACGCAGTTTTTGAAGAGGAGGCAGAGAGAATGTTTTCTTGTAATACCTGCACCTCTGCTTTCAGTACTTTTCAATGGGAAAAATTACCAGATTGTAACTGCTAGTAGAACTGGTTTGTTGTGTGATGCCAAAGATCAGGTCCTTCCTGTGGTCCTTCCTGTGTGGATAGGTGGAGCAGAGGGCTCCTGTGGTCTCCCGAATGAAATGGAAAGCTTTGCATCATTTATATTATGAATACAGATTATAATATAGCCCATTTGCCTGAAGTGACTAATATTAAATATATTTGGCTTTGTTAAGATCTTAAAATCCAAGAATTTAATGAGGTACTTCAAACACAGCAGGACTGAACTCTAATTTAGTTTGTATTTTTGGCTGCAATGTAAATACAGCAGTTTAGATACTGTTCAGAAACTGATTTCAGTTGCAGAAAGTCTGGAAAGCGGAGACATAAATGATCTCGACTGGCTATTTATCATGTTTCTTCCACAGAACATGATGTTTCCAGTGTATAAAAATCTTTTCACTGTAAGAGTATTATTTGATTAATAGAGCAGTAGTGGAGGGAAATAGTTACTTTATGGATGAAAAGAAACACAAAACTTGACTGCCCAAACACACGAACGAATGTATATCCAGTCACCCAAATACGGAGTTTAAGTTTGATATGCTAATGTATATATAAAAATGTGTTATATGTGTTGTTGTAGTGAATCCAATTGCTCCATTAAAAACTTTGAAGATAAAATAGTTGTTAAAATAAGTTATTTTCAATGTTTTTGAACATAATTTTAAATGCAATAGCTAATAGAGATTTCTCATCGCAGGGGACATGATTAATACTCTGTGACATTAGGACAACCCTGCCTGGTGAGTTGAGTTTCTGTTTTATTTTTCACATCTCCCTACATACACAGCAGCCTGAAGTGAGTTCAATTAAACTTTCTTGCTTTCAATTTAAAATAGGTACTTGTACTTTAATGCTTCATCTGGAGGCCCTATGTTTCTGGAAGAGTTGGTTTAGGACATTTAAATTTTTTTGAGAAAAAGAAACTGGCAGAACACCTGTGAAGTTAAACTGTTTTGGAAAAATAAATTCTGTTCTACAAGCAGATTGTTATTAGAATGCACCTATGTCTGAATGAACACTGCTCCAGATATATGTTTTACACAAGTTGTAGCAGTTTCTATATTAATCAGACCCTAAGCAGCCAAATACTTTTTCAGAGGACTTTAACTTACACTGCTCTCATCTGTAATTATACTTAATTTTTTCTTATGTGCTTATGTGATATAAAAAGCACTTTCCTAAGAGACAGGAGAACATCTTAAGAGTAATACCTAAAGAAGGGTAAACAGAAGAAAGTATTCCAACATGACTATGATTGTAAATGCCTAAAGAAGAAGGAAAAAAAATTAGATAATACCTTAAAGCAAAGAAAGCAACATACAGGTTCCAAATGGTATCTCAGACTGAAATAATTCTTGGGGTGAAGGGAATGAAAACTGGATTTCTTGTCCTTCTAGGAATTGGGAGAGAGAGATGGAAAGGTTGAAAATCGTTCCTTTCTAGAATTAAGAATAAAAGTTGACATTTTGAAGATCAATGCAAAATGGTGTAAAATATATATAACACACATATGCTGAATGTTTTGTTTGCATTTTGATCTGTATTTCAATTCTTTTTTGTACATGAAGATGCACTAACATATGTCATACATGAAGGTGAAGTAAGGCCACAAACCTATTTCAGTGCCTAAAATCAGACTTAGGTACAGCAAAGGCACCTAGATAAGATAAAACAATCCAGGACATTATGCTGTGATGGCTGATTGGTCCTAAAAACACTGAAAATATATTGGCCAAGAAGGTCAATGGTATCCTGGGGTGCATTAAGAAGATTGTGGCCTGTAGGTCGAGGGAGGTTCTCCTCCCCCTCTGCCCTAGTGAGGACCCATCTGGAGTACTGCATCCAGTTCTGGACTTCCCCACTTCAAGAAAGATGAGGAGCTACTGGAGAGAGTCCAGCAGAAGGCTGCGAGGATGATTAAGGAACTGGAGCATCTCTTCTACGAGGAAAGACTGAGGGAGTTGGGCTTGTTCAGCCTGAAGAAGAGAAGGCTGAGAGGGGACCTTATAAATGCCTATAAATATCTTAAGGATGGGTGTCAGGAGGATGGGGCCTGACTTTTTTCAGTGGTGCCCAGCGACAGGACAAGGGGCAATGGGCACAAACTGAAGCATAAGAAGTTCCATCTGAACATGAGGAAGAACTTCTTTACTTTGAGAATGGCAGAGCACTGGAACAGGCTGCCCAGAGGGGTTTTCTCCTTCTCTGGAGTTATTAAAAATCCACCTGGAAGCGGTCCTTTGCGACCTGCTGTAGGTGACCCTGCTTTGGCAGGGGGGTTGGACAAGATGATCCACAGAGGTCCCTTCCAATCCCTACCATTCTGTGATTATGTGATAATAACACATTATCTTATGGGCTTACCTGTTCATATATATACAGAAGAATCCAGACCACTGGAGGTGCCTTTTAACTGCTTCCGATAAAATTCGATACATAGGAGAAATGCTCATTTAAAAATCTTGCTGTAACTATCTGTAAGTGGCTGATAAAGCAGTATGAAACTTGCCCTCTCCTGGTTCTTTCAAAGAAACTTTGCGCTTTTATTGTCAAAGCAAGATGTTGCTGGTCATTTCTCTTTGTTCTGGACTGAAAATTTACTCTCCTACAGCAACGGTGAACTAACTAGGTATTACAAATATTATAGCTATAATACTTAATATATAACTGACTGTCAATCTTAATATACTTTTTTTTATTAACTTAAGTATTTAATATTTATTCTATATCTACTATTTGCAGAAATTGTGCTCAGGTAGTTCTTGAAAGATATTTCCCCATCAAGAAACAATTTGCTGAATATTAATAATATAAAAAAACCTGCAGAACACTAGACATTATGTGTATATGTTATGTGGCAAGTTTAATAACCACTTTAAAACATCATCTTTACTTAATTGTTTTAAGTATAGGCCTGCCAATCAAGATACAAAAATATGCATAGCTGCTAGCAAAGCCACTCTAGGAATTTTATCTTGATATTTGCACAATACAAAATGAAATCTGAATTGATAAAGTGGAGATTAGGGAAAATCATAGAAAAATAATTTAAATTTCCCTGTTTGAACAATGATTTTAAAGCTAATATCTATTTTCATAACCTCACAACAAAGAGGAAAGGAAATGCAAGGAAAATACTGGAAGTATTTGTAAGTAGATACTCCACCAACTGTGCTTCTCTTTGTGTCTGTCAACGTGGGAGAGTCATAGACCTGTTGCTGGGAAGTTCTACTAAAAATGATTTTTTTTTTACGGTAAGGTTGTTATTTTGTGGATCCAGTGATGAATTTATAATTCATTCATCCTTGACTGCATTTCTTTACTTGGGGGAGGCTTTTGAAGGTTGAACATTTGCCTGAAATTTGAAAAGCCTGGTTTCCAGACAGCCAAAGAAAGTAAGTGGCAGAAACTGAGTTCGTGAGCATCTGTGTGGATCCCTCTTAAAAATGCCTATATTATTCTAGGAGTTAAGAAAAAGCATGTGTCCTTGAAAGGAAAATCATGATTCTTGTGATGTGGGAATGTCATCTTCTTTACCTAACCATTCTTGCACTAGGTTGCTGTATATTTACTTTACCTTATCAGAATTAAGTTACCAGAATGCTAGGGAACATATAGACCCTATATTCTTGTTATTCTGTTCTAGCACCCACTCACACTCGAACTACATTTCAGTCTATGTTTGACAGGAAAGTATCGAGAGATGCAAGAAAGAGCTCTTCTGAGAAGTTTTAGACTGGAAGTCAGTGTTTTAGAGGTAAATCATAACGAAAATCTTAGAAAAAAACACTTGCGAAATTATGAATTGAAGATATGGAAAGCTGAAGCTGAATTATATTATGAATAAGAGGTGGATACACCTTTATTTCTGTCTGACATACTGATAAATGCCACATAGAAGCTACTAGTATCTTTTCTTTATAGAATTTAGCTACATTTGTGTTCGGATTTGTTCCTGTATCACTCTACATTTTTGGAGCAGACACATATTTTGACAATTTGTTATTTGTCTAAGATAAGGTTTAATAATATATTTACAGTCTGAACAGAACTCTGAATCATCTTAGTGTTAATTCCAAGGAAGAACAGAACTAAAAACTCTTAACCAATTCTTTCACACTTACAGAAAAATGGTCATATAGGGGTAGATCTACTCTGAACTTCTGTGTTCCCAGAGTGAGCTTTTCTGATCACTGCTTCTTTTTATGCAGGAGCCTGTATTTGACTGTAGTAACTGATACATTGAATGTGGCATCATTTACTGGTGTAACTGAGCTAGGAATAAAAATTTGAATTTTATGTTTAATTTTTTAATAAAAATCTCAATTTTAAAATTTACTTTAGCCATTATTTTATCTAAAAATCAGTGATGTATTTGAAGAAAGCAACTAATCTTGCTCATTATAAGGCCAAAAAATTACTGTATTTTTGACTTAAAGAAAACATTAGTACAAAAATAATCTTGAATGGGCCCAGACCAGTTTTGTGACAGAATGTTTACCTGATATATGCACCTAGAATATGCTAACATGAAATGTTAATAGCTGGAATTTTGCATCATTAAAAGATGCAGAGGAAAAAAACTACTTGTGTATAAACAAAACAGACTTTCTATATAAGTAACTCAAACGTAGATTGTAATTTAACTGATTTAATAACTGAGAATATTTTAGCTTACTGCTTTGCCAAAAATGAATGCATAAAACAATTCTTTACCATCTACCAGCGAAGCAGTGGTGGATACCTCCACTAAAATGGTATTTGAAGCCAATAAGGACTTCTATGACATCTGATTGCCTAAGGACAGAATATAACTCCTTATCTTATATGCCCTCTCCCTGAAAGTGTTCAAGGCCAGATTGGATGGAGCTCTGAGCAACCTGGTCTAGTGGAAGAAGTCCCTGCTCATGGCAGGGGACTTGGGACTAGATGATCTCTAAGGTCCCTTCTCACCCTTACCATTCTATGATTCCGTGATTCTAAGTAAATAGTTTGGCACTTCTCAACAACAACTTCTTTTTGGCTGTGTTGCCGTTGTCACTCATATGCCTAGAAATATTGTAGTTTTCATGGCACCAATAGTGTTCTGAGATGTGAAAAAGACTAAAAGACCCAGTGTATTCTTTTGTTCACATTTCTGAGTAGGTGCAATCCAGGAGGCATTCAGGGAGCTTGCTGAACATACGCTCTCATGATCAAGCACTTCAGTGCTTACTGTCAGAGTGACAGCAGTTGATGATGCTGTTGCTGTGTAAGAGCCTGGTGTTTAGGGACCTCTACTAGAACATAAATCATGATGCCTAGATATTTCTGCCGATTACCCGTACCTTGATCTGCCATCAGTGAGATTATCCTAACCACCAGGCTTCCGTGTGTTCCCTGATGATAATATTCTTCATCTTTTCCACTGAAAACGGTCCAGCAAAGTGTGTATCTTGTTGGGAGGAGATGCAGGGGAAGACAAGCCATGCCTGGCACTGCAGTCATAGCAAGGGGTATCAGCTGGGAAGAGGAGGGTTATCTTTAAGTTTTTGCTTCTTTTCTCTATGGTTAAAAATAGGTAAGCCAGAAAATAGAGCAGGAGCACAGACTTATGATTTCCTAGACTAACACTTTAATGTTCTATTCCAAAAAGTCAAAATTTCTTTTATTCTTCTTCTGCATCCACTGATAAATCCGTTGTCTACCATGTCTCTATTTTTTTCTGCAGTGTAGTACAGCTTCATCAAGGCCCTCCCTGACACTGCTGGGACATCTGTGGGGCCTTAGGTATGTCTTTAAGTTAACCTGCTGGTGATTCACTACACATCTCCAATTTTGAGACATGTTGCTGTTTCCATGGAGTACCTACTTTTTCCACCAGCAAGTGTCCATCACATTTAGCTGTTGGACCAGGCCTTGAAAATATACAATTTCAGATTTCAGAATGATTACTGCTGTGTGACAGTTCCCCCTATTCATTTATCCCTACATGTAAATGAACTTAAAACCAACCAAGAAATACAATTGTGACATCAATGACAGCATAATCTCAATAAAGAGTTCAAGAAAAGGGAGCATATTTAGATATGGAAGCCAAAATTTACTAATTTTCCTTTCTTACTAAAGTAAGATGTTCTGTCACCTTGAAAATACTGATAGCCTTGCTTTTTCAACACAGTGATAGCACGGTTCTTTTTCCTCTTTCCTTTTCAAAATATAATTTTAAATTGTCAATTAAGTGACTTTTAAATAATTTCTGAAGTTGAATTTGAATTAAGGTTAATACAGACTTATTTTTAGTCTAAAGAAATCCTCAGTCTTTTGGTAGAATAGGTGATTTGCAGGAAATACAAATTATGTGCATTAATCGGGCAAACAGGTTTAACTGTCACAAGCCCCGTACATATACACTTCAGGATATGGACGAGATTATGGCACGTTCAGTACTATCATGAATGAGTTGTACACAGCTGATAAATGATCTGCAATAACTCTTCTCAGTTCTTCATTATGTCTTACTGTTCCTGATACCACTTCCAATGATAAATTTCAATAAGCTCCCCATTTGATCTGTTTTTTAAAGGTAATAATTTCCTCTTAAATTTGACCTTGAAAGAAGCTCTTAGCTTGATTCAGCAAAGCATTTCTTTACCTGCCTAAAGGAAAGTAGTTACACTGAATGCTCTCTTGCTTCACCTGAGCAGACTAAATGTTCATTGTTTTTAATTTATAAAATTTTGGAATAATTATGAGTCTATCCCGTAATTAAACTGTTAGAACATATTTATATCAGAAATATTTTCATAAATCATGATGTGCCTAAGCTTAGCACAACATTATTAGAATTAATGTATTTTAGAGTACTCAGTCTGATACATTTACCAGAACTAAATCAGACCACTCTCTATACCTTAAATTGCACATAGAGTTTCCTTTCCACTGTTCAGCTACAGACCTGTAGTGTATCTGAATTCTTTTCCAGATTGCTTTCTACTCTCCAATCTTCAATACAATCCTTTCATTTTCAGCTACACTTTTAATGGCATACGAGTAGTTATACCAAAAAATACTTTATTAAATTAATGTGTATGCACACACTTCCTTAAAAAGAACGTAATTTTTTCACTTTGTCTTATTTTCCTAAATAGTTCTTGAGAATATTGATTTTATGACAATATTTTTCTGAGGTAGCTGATTTTAATATTTTAACACTATTTATTTTTTCTCATGATAAAGAGTCTAATTATTATTTTTCCAAGATAACAAGACTTTTTTATTATTCTTGAAAATGCTTTGCTATTATTATCTTGTATTGCACAGAAGAAGAATATGCTACAGAGGATTTTAGTGTACATGTTTCGTCATCTTATTTATCACAATATCTTGAGTACTAGAATAATAAAGTAGTAATACTTCTGAGATACCTCTGAGGTTTTAAATTCTTAGTGCTGTAGAAACAGTGCTGTAAGCTGATGCCAGCATATGTTCCTGGAAACATTTATAGTAATATAGCTTCAGCAGAGACAATAATGATATAAACAGGGCATAGGAAATACCAGCAATGCAGCAGATGCTATTGATTATGTGCCTTGGAGAATATTCCACTTATGTATTTTAAGTCCTGTCAATGTAAATCAAAAGAAGATGATGTTGTCAGTAAGATATGTCACAGTCAAAATAATGTGCAGTGACAGCAGTCTCACCATGCTGATGGAGCACATCATGATTTTGAAAATGGAGAAGACATCCATAGCACAACTGAGGTAGTATAAACCAGAGGAAAATAATCTGATTTAAACATCTGCGTCATTGTGAGCTGTGATCAAATTTATGCTGAAAGTTCATATGGCTGATAGGGCCATATCAACTTTATGTTAAGCTGATAGGGCTGCTTTATGTTGAATTAACTAGTGTTTTTGAATTTGGTCTGAGTCTTATTCCTGCACTAAAGGTTTGAAGCTTTCATTATTTCCCAGGTTTATAAATCTGGAAGCCATAGTACTATTTTTTAGGAACTGAAACTAATACCCAGCAAAGGCTAGAGTAAAAGCCTTGGTTTAGAAGACAATGCTCAGTGTCCCTGTGATGGTTAAATATGGCATAGATCTAAAGAAAAGATTTTCTTGGTTTGGTGAAGTCAGATATACAAAGACCTACATTACCAATTTTGGAATTAACATTTTAAACACACTTATAAAATGTTACATGTTTTTAAAAGCTTTCTCACTTTTCATGAGGAATAAATCGAGGAATAGATCTTAATATTATGCACAAAGAATGGGAGTTAAGTTTGAAGAAAGCATTTGCCTCTTGAAATTTGGAAATTGTAGCACTACCTGCAAAACTTCCCTTGAGAGTGGAAGATTGGCCTTACGAGTTCGTATAAAAACAGTAGTAGAAAATTGTTAAGCTTTCTGATAACAAAAGCATTTTTAATGTACTTTTGCATCTGTATTTCTTTGAAATTACAGATTATGTGGACATTATACTCAAAAATATTTATATAAATAGCAAGGAAATTAAGCTATTTGTAATTTGACAAAAAATGTTGCCACATAATCTGCTGCAAAAATGGATGTATTTTTAACTTGAATAGTGGATATTGAGAAAGCTGAATTCCAATTTGTTAGCTTTTTTTTTCAATTAACGAACTGTCTTAAAAACTACAGCAAGGGACAGATTACATTCTGATGTTTTTGTGTAGTTAAAAGAAAGCTCTGCTTCTTGTCACTGAACTGAAAACTCAGATTAGTAAGAAAATCTGCTTGTGGCCAGGTATCAGTGGAGATTGATGTTCATTCGTCTTTGTCACTTGATGGAAAATATCATAGCTCCTTAGGTTTTAAGTGAGCTGTGTAGTTTTGAGTAGCTGACATGACACCAATGTGTAGATCAGTAATTACCAGACAGTTTTTATAACCCATCTACGGTCATATATATTCAGCAAGTTTCCTTTAGGTAACCTCAGTGCTTGTAAAAGGTTATGCTGAATGGAACATAAAAGAACATGAACACAACAGAAAATGCCATTTTTATAAATCAGAAGAAGAAAGTGCACTTCCTGATTCAGAAGGAAATCCTTGGAAAAGGAGGCAAAAAGAGGTGTTAGGAGGTGGATAGCTTTCCTATCTGAGTGTGCATATTTTGTGTGTCTGTGGCCAAATTGTGATGTCAATTATATCACAATGAGTTATTATTTATCGAGCAGCTTTACAGACCTTGCCACATCATTTCATTTCCCCTTAACAGACTGTGTGATACTTGTATCACTTTTTGCAACATACACGAATCTTTGATTTCTACAGGTTTTTCAAGATTTTTACTCAGTCATCCTGCCTTCTTTTCCCACGAAATTGCTCACACTGTGTGCAGAGTGTTGAAGGAACATCCCAATTATATCATACATTTGGTACCAGGAATGGAATTAATACGAAGTCACATAATTAACAAAGGAGAGAGACGGTTCTCTCTTCATAGGTTTGCTGTAGTGATTTTATTTCAATATGAAAATTAACCTTGCTTATAAAAACAATCTTCATTTTATTATTGAATTATGAGATTGAGCTCCAAAGATTTACAAGTCTCCCAGCTAACCCATGTCTGAACGATCCTTCATACTTCATTTTATTCCTCCTGCACACTTTGGAATGCAATTCCCAGGTATATTCTCAGCATGGCATACTTTATCAGGTTTTAGGATGAAGTCATACTGCAGGTGTTGATTTACATGGAGGCACTTCAGGTTACTTCAGCATTTGCAAAGTAACTATACACAACAATTTCATCCTGTATAACAAATTCAGCATGGTGGTTGTTTTTCATATCAGTACTAGGTGTGACCCCAGTTACTCAGCTAACAGAGTTCCCTCTGTTACTATGTGTTTTTCATTAATGAATAGCTGACATATATGAATTTCTTGCTGAACAGTGACGCTGACCAGAAAGGTCTGCAGTAATCGATTTATCCATTCCACTTCTGCTGAACTCAGCTAATAAGATACTTAGGTCTTCCTCCTGCTGCCAGTCATTTCTATCTGACATCTTTCTGGACACGTTACTCTCCCCACAGAGGAAATGCTATTGCTGCTCATATTTAGAAATATAAGATTTAAATCTATTCTTTTTCTGACCTTTCCAAACTTCCAGGTTAAGAAAGCAGAGTTTTAGGATAAAGGGTTTTTTTTTTTTATACGGATTAGACTGTTATCCTGTAGTGATAACCAAACTCAAACCAAAAGTAGTCATTCTCTTCCGAAATCTTAGAATGATGCTTTCTTTTAAGAAAGTGAAATATCATAGTTATCATTGACTTTCCCTGGACTCATGTTTGCCACTCTACCATTGCTAAGCCCTACTGTGCTACCTAAGGATTTGTCTACTTTTGTGATATACTCGAGATGAGGACTTTGTTTTAGGTGTGAAATCTGTCTACTATTCTCACACACCTACCAAGGAAACCAGAGGACATGAACCGGGTTTTCTTTTGAGGACATTACACTGGAAGATGTGTTCCAGGTGTGCAATATTTCAGCAGCTAATTTTCTTCACTTATGGGACCGGTCCTAATCCCACAAAGTAAAATCTCTGAAATATTTACAGACCTCATTACCAAATATTTCAATGTACAGGTCTCTTCCTATCGAGCTGCTTCTTGTTAATTTTGTTATAATCTAGTGTGCTGATCCTTCAGGGGATGATAGGATGGATGGATGGACAGACGTGAACACTGCTTTTAGCAATAAAAATCAACTTGAGTTTTGCGGAAAAAGGTTCACTAGCCCTTCTCCACTATTTTCTCCTTGCTAATTATGATAGCTGTGGGAACTGATATTCGTAACAAATCTCTGGGAGTCCATTTTTCTTACACAACAACAAAATTTGCCATTTTTCCATCTCTAAATTTGAGCTCATCTTTTCCAATCTCATAAGTCTCTGAAAATTAATCAAACAAGTTTTTAATGTGCTTTGAAATATAGACTTCAGTTCTAGACTCTGGTTTTTGAAGTATGTGGCACTGTAGCTTATGCATTCCACATGAATTTGTAGCATTCATAAGTGCCTGTGAACCATTTGGACAGTTTATGATCCTGGGATCACTTTGTAGTGATCCAGCTTCTTTTTAGAAGTTAGAATCACCCTGATCCCAGAGTCGGTGGGATGCACAGCCCTTCTCCTTGAAACTGACTGAAAAGGTATCAGCTGGAATCATGTGCAGTCACACTGTATTGTAGTCATGGTTCTATGATTGTCTCGGTGGACTTGAGGGTAGCTAGCTGTGTGTTGATGCTGCAGTGGAAGATTGCCTAATGAGAAACTTCAGTATTCTTCTTTTTCTTAAAAGTAAAGACTTCCTAAGAGCTACATATCTGTTTGCTAATAAGAACATGTAATTACGTAAGATATATTCCAGATTCTTATGCATAATGGATCTGTCTACATGGACAGCTTTTTGAATTATGATATGAAATTTTAGTGTTTAGGGTTATTTGTATTACTAGTAATATTGCAGAATTACAGCAGAAAATATAGCTAGGTTCATCAGATATAGAAAACCATCAATACAGGTTGGCAAAAAAGGCTTAGTTCTGATTTCCAGCAGCACATCTATTCTCCACTAATTAAAAAATGTACAGAAAGAGAACTGCATATTGCATTTGAATCTTGATAAACTGAAAAAGCTGGAAGAGAAAAAGCTGTGGATATCTATAAAGACTACATATTTGAATGCATCAAGGTCTGAAAATGTGATGCATAGCATCTGCTAGTTCTAGCACTTCTCTTTTCTTGGCCCTATGTTTTCTTCAAGTAATATGTCCAAATCATGGGAGAATTTGATCGTTTGAATTACAGCAAATATTATTCTTTTCTTCCTAGAAGCCAAACAGAATTTTGAGGTAAGGGCATTTAACACAGATTTTTAAATGCTTTTACAGGGATTTTCTTCCAGGACCTTTTAAAATTGATAGTGTGTTTCTTGCTCATATTACAAATAAAACATTCTTTGGTTACTTAAGTTTAAATTATATAAATTACAAGACATCAAAGACATGAAATAAATCCACAAATGCTGTTAGATTATTTAAACTGTAAAAATTCAAATAAAAACAGTGACTATTGATGCTACCTTCTATATTGTAAAAAGATGATGTAAATACTCTTATTAGGGTTGAGAGCTAAAAATTATTATAATTTCTCAAACCACTCTGATACTACCATCTATCCATCCAAATTCTTGTAAAAGATTCAAGATGGACAGAAACTAAGTGTCTTCTATACACAAAGCAAAGTGCTGCTAATATGTCCCACATGGAAAATATTTAATCTTTTTTCAATCTGAAAAGACCATGCTCAGGATTTCGAAAGGTTACTATTTATTTTGGTTCTCCTTCAATTGAGTTCTTTGGGTAGCGGGAGCTTCAAGAAATGCTGGAAACCAGGCTCCTGAAAAACAACTGAGTTAAGAGTCTCAGAATCGGGTATTCCACAAAAAGTGATACATATTCACAGATTCTTGCCCCTGTGAATTTGTTCTCAGCCAAATGCTAGGACTATCAGAGGTGAAGGATTATCCTGTTATCAGTCTTCTAAACCAAACAAATTACGTTGTTTTTCAAAAGTTGAATCCACCGGTTTCACATTATACACTGAAGACTGTCATTGCGTAGAAGATATATTAGCTGCTGGCTCTGGCAAGATTAAATAAATAATAGCTCTGCAAGGCTGAACTCTTTATAAGTCCTTCTGGAAAGGATAATGCCTGGTATCTTGTGAGTGACAAAGAGAATTAAAGATCCAAGTAAGAGCCTTGTGAAGGAAATTAAAATATTTTATTATGTGTTGAAAAGTTTGAATTGCACGTTATGAGGGACTACCTTTTGCTGAAAAGTTAGACTAGTTTGGTAACCTCTCTCAGAACAAAGCTTAACTCTTACCATCGCTATTTATAATGGCTATAAGAGACACGGGTTAAGAATTTCTGGTCCACCATTAAAGTGCTAAGGCAAAGCTTCATTGTAAAACATTGTAAGAAGAGTGCAATATCTATGGCATCATGAAATGCAACTTTGAATGCTTTAAGTCATTCAGTTGTGTTATTTTTTTTTTTGTATTTACATAGTTTTTAACAGCAGCAATTACATCAGTCAGACAATTCCTGGCAGGTATGGCAGAGTGAGAAACTCATTACCTTCCACATGGCTGCTAACCGCTGGAAATGCCTTTTCTCTTTCACATCCCTGTTAATAAGGTTCAAGAAGTTAATAAGGAATTGGGTTCCCTACTCTTAACATGTGAAGATTTAGAACTGTAGGTATCAGAAATTTTGAAAAAATCCAAGGATGTATGAGAAGGTTGTGAGCTGTGAACTCCAGACAGCTGAGGGAAGTGCTGAAGTTCATTACAGTCCTCAGCCTTATTCTGAAGGTCTAATGGGACTCACCATTCACTAGAAGAAAAAAATTTAATTAAGTGATGAGTGGAAAACATTACAGTCTTGTGAAGAAAGAGAGTAAGCGGACAGGCTGATTATACTACATATTCATACTCATCAGAGCTGTCTATTGTAAAAGACTAACGAACCTACTTCTGTAGACAAATACAAGACATAAATATGGGATCTGTGGGACTATGTTCAAGACCTTCTTAAGAACAAGTTTTCCTGGTTTGCTGAAGGTTTACCCTAAATCTTAGACTATAGGATAATTTATAATATAAAGCATAAATTAAGCTGTTAGTCATTCCTATGTTCGTTTCCATCCACAATTGTAGAACAAATACTTGGAGCAATTTTGAACAGCTGTATTATGATTTGGAAAACTAAAAATTAGTGTAGGTGATTACTGAATCTTATTTCTGAAGTGGTGCTGGTAACAAGTAAAAGCAAATACATTATGAACATGTCTGCAACGGAAGTATTTAGGAAATTGACTAAATCAGAATGTTCTTCAGGGTAGTGACATCAAAACTGAGTTCCATAAAAATTTGATAGCTGATTGGAAATCAGGATTTACCACTGGCTTGCATTTTGTTGCACGCTTTCCAGAAACGCGTATGGCATTCCAGATGCATATGTAGAAGGTGTGAGACGTTTTGGAAAATATACTGATTTACATGAAATTCAATGCATTGTTTTATATTTGAAAATCACATTTTCAAAAGTAAATTAGGTATTTAATTAAACAGGTAACAACTGAAAGCCAGACTGATATTTACCAGCTCTTTAGTATTTCTGGCCTGATTCTTCTGTGTTTTACTTTAAGCAACTGACTATGTATTAAGAAACTTTTTTTCCTTTTTTCCCCAAAAACTTTGCCAGAAATGCTTTATAGAAATATAAATTAATTTGTCTGACTATACTCTCAATAATTATAATTTTTTTCCTCCTCATTTTTTGGACCAAAGCCCTTATTCCAATAAGTGTCTATGACCCATTATCAGATTCCATCTCTGCTTGTTTCTCCACTATTATAACTGAACAACTAATTTACAATCCTGACCTTTATTCCACTTTTTGGATACAACTGTTACTTGAATTTCTTATCCTTATAATTAGAAAGCATATACCCATATTAAAATAACAATAGCAAGATAGATGGCTTGATTTACTTGTTGGCTGATGTGTTCTGTCTAGGTTGCTCTAGAACCAAATTACTGGTTGTCCCTGCTTTGTATTTTGTGTAAAGCTGATAGCAAGCTTTTAAGTAAGTTGTTAAAAACTTTCTTTTCTCATATATGACTTTGATTTTATTTTAACTTCAGTCTACTTCAGCTAGTCATATGGAAATTTCTTATCCCAATTGTCTAGTAAGGATGAATTTCTGCGAAAAATAAGACAATGATGTGGGCTAGTATTTTACAGCTTTATTGAAGGATAAGTGAAAAAAAAAAAGAAATAAAACTCATCATCAGGATCATAAGGGACTAGGACTGATGCAGTGCCATTGCAATGAACAGTCAACTGTCCAGTTGTTTTTGTAGACCCTGAAGCCCAGGTAAAACTACAAGTCAGTGCTTTTGGCACAGCGTTAATGGTGCGTCAAAGAACAGAACAGAACAGAACAGAACAGAACAGAACAGAACAGAACA
>Ga0065711_1003547_pt1 | contig 27505 bp, 15 predicted proteins | sample Hoacrofraction12_FD_59098 | JGI IMG/M metagenome (GOLD analysis project Ga0065711, IMG submission 59098) | Hoatzin crop microbial communities from Cojedes, Venezuela - Epithelial fraction 12 v2 (version 2) | ecosystem: Host-associated > Birds > Digestive system > Esophagus > Crop | place...
AAAAAAAAAAAAAAAAAAAAAAAAAAAAATCACAATTCAAAAGCATATTAATTCTTTTCACCACTCAGTTACTATTCTTCAAGAATTGCAGACATGCTCCTCAGCTCTAAAGTACATGAATTCACAGTCCTTCCTAACATAAGCCTGCCCAACAGGCATATTTAGCCATTTGTACAATCATCTATAGGGATTTCATATTCTCATTATCCACACTTGGGTAAAATAATAAATCACAGAGAGAAGGTTTAATAGATAACTAGAAACTGGTTTGCATCACATCAGCACGTTGTTTTCTTGTGGAGCTGACTTTACAGCTATAGACGTGCTATTAGAGAAATAATATTTTGGGAAAGTGCCACAGGTCTGGGAAAAATCATGACATCAGTGTTGCAACTTAATGGTTGATGCCTCTGACACCAATGCACACAGAATGACCAGATGAAAAATATCAGGAGTTCTTTTCCTCACTTATTTTTACTTGATGGTGCAGCCTTTATGTCTGTCAGCCATCCTTTCCCACCTAAGCCACTCTAAACGTACATACGCGCACCAAGCTATACCACAGATAAAACCCAGAACTAGGATAAGAAAAAGATGGGTTTTATTCCACTTCTTCACCACTGTGTACGAATCCCTCCCCATGAAGGCTAGCCAGACTCACCTGTCTAATTCTACAGATCTAGGATATGCTGTTTCAGCATAGGTATGTATTATTAGAAAACAAAAGAAAAATATAACAGAAGTGGTTAACTATGTAGTATTTTGTTTGTACTGATCTCAGAGCAAACGTATACAAAAATCGCAAATTATGGTTTAGAATTAGAAATGTACAACTTTGACACAGAAATTCTTGTTTTCTGAAAACAAGCAATGACCTCCACCCCACAGTACACATATAATCCTACATTAGACTTGAAAGCATATTTTAGCAGTATTTATGTTTACACTGAATTTATATTAGATTATCTCACTTTCAAATTAATTTTTGGAAGTACCAGAATGCTCGCAACAACACCGGGTATTTTTGAGAGGAAAGTAACAGAAAAATAAATGAGAATTCATGAATATTGTGATTATCTGCCAACATTCACAATCAAATCTTGCATTCCTTTCTTAGGAGTTCTTAAAAGACACATCACTTCAGTCAGATACAAGCTGTATTATACATACATTACATATCCACAAAATATACGGGTGCAACAAAAGGGGTTGGCTTGTGATTTTCTTTCTGAAAGTAGGAGGAACCATGTACAGCTAAGTCAGCCCTGAAGAGCAGAATAATCAATTCAGCTTTTCAGTATAAACTTGTCTTTTAAGGAGGCTCTACCCTGGCTTTTAAAGACACAAAGAAAATCTTCTGTCTCGCTATCTTCAGACAGCTGTGTCCTCGAAGACGCCAGACTTTTCAGTGGTGCCCAGCGACAGGACAAGAGGCAACGGGCACAAACTGAAGCACAGGAAGTTCCATCTGAATATGAGGAAGAACTTCTTCATTCTGAGGGTGACAGAGCCCTGGAACAGGCTGCCCAGGGAGGTTGCGGATTCTCCTTCTCTGGAGATATTCAAGACCCGCCTGGACAAAGTCCTCTGCAGCCTGCTGTAGGTGACCTTGCTTCAGCATGGAGGTTGGACTAGATGACCCAGAGGTCCCTTCTAACCCCGAACATTCTGTGATTCTTGCCAAATTCTCAGGATCTTTACTCGTGGAAGGGAACCCAAGACCCACAACAACTTTATACCAGGCCATTGTTCACCCCTCACCTTGCAGTGTGTGTGCCTCGTGTCTTGGGAGAACAGCTTCAGGGAATTTTGTAAAATAGTTGATTATTAACATTGATAAAAAACTATGATCTCCACCCTTTTCATACGACAAATTCATTAACAGTTGTTTTCGAACAGGAAATAACCTCTGTGTCCATAAACTGCCACGGTCCCTCATATTAGTGTTATTTTATATGGTATAACAAAAAAGATGCTGTTTTAAATTTTCAGCATGACAATCGAGTCATATCGTTGTGGTTGACCTGCTCAAAATTGGAATCTACTACTGAAGTGTGCTTGAAATATATGACTTGTCAATATAATTTTTCTAGTTTATAGTCCCTAAATGGGATTCTAAATAGACTATATAGTCATATCTGATTCAATGCACTTTATAAAATATGTTCTATGCTAACTCCTGAACCAACTTTCAGGAATGCCAAGGGGCTTTTTCCCCCCCTTCTTCTATCCTCCTATACCGTAAAAACAAACTAATAACACTCCAAACATATTTAAAGATGGTATGCTGTTCTACATAATCTATAGAAAAGATGCTCTGTGCTAAGTAAGCTTCTGCTGCCTTACTTGTGGCAGCATTCCCAAACAGTACAAATACTCACATAATGTGCCAGTACATATGATATACACAAGACAGAAATACCGGAATTAGACCTTCCTATTCTTAGGTTTTGCTTCTGTGCTTACATTCCTCAATAAGCATAACTTCTCTTCTGTATGCGCATGATCTGATCTGTCAGAACGCCAACGTTACAGGGCATTCATTCTCTCTTTACATCTCCACCTTAAACACTTTACAACACTGTACACTAACAGAAGTTTTCTCTTTTAAAGAATAAAATCCATCCAGTCAAAATCTTCAGAGCCATGAAAAAATATATTCAGTGCCTCCTAGTTCCAGCCAGTGCTTATTCATTCACTAGAACAATCTGAACTTTGAGGATCAAATAATAGCTTCATCTTGAGTCTAGAAATTTGGAATCATCTACTGACCTGGGAAGGAGTCGACTATAATTCTTAAGTGTTATACAAATTGCTAAAAAAAAAAAAAAAAACCAACACCTTATACTCTACCCTAATATTTATAAAGCTTGATGTTTATAATGTTAGATGACTCAGATATTCCAAATAAAATGTTACTCTCAAAATGTTGTTACGAATACATATTACCACTTTATATTCCGCCTATTAGTTATGCTTTTTGGATTAATTTATCCTTGACTAGCATTTGCAGCCATCTGCTCTTACCCTGAGCTGTACTTTACATCATTACTAGACAATTGAAATCAACACTACTCACAGTGTAAGACAACTCAGGGGGGTAAAGTCTGACAAAGCCTTTTATGATTTTGTCAGATAAATGAAGTTTTTATAAAATCCCTTTTCACCAAATTTAATAGGTCAAGAGTCTCAGCTTGTTTCAGTACAACTGATGGTATAAACCAGAAGGCTACGGAAACCAGAAATCTGCAAGGCTTCGTATTTCACAAAGTATTTTGGGTTTTACATTATGGTTCAGATATGGTCAGCCCTTCAGCTTAGGTATCATGTTTGATTCATACTCAGAAGTCACATATTCCAATACAGAAAAAAAAAAATAAATTAAGGAGTTACTTCCTGGTTCGGTTTGACCCTTTTCTTCACGGCTCAGAAATACTACCATTCCTTCAGTGGAAAACCAAAATTTGTTGTTGTTCATATAGACAGTTTAGGAAATTTGCCTTTTTTAGCTTTGATTGGCACAAAATTCTTCCCTTAATTCTCTCCCAATTTTATTTCTCAATTTGGCTTGAAAAACTGTCTATGCCCTTTAAGTCAGGCTCTTAATATACGGTAATGCCAAGAAGAGTGAAACATGAAATCTAGAAATGTCCCATGCTATATATAAGTTTCTTCAGCTAGATTGAATTTAGCATTCATGAAAAATATCACATTAAATGCAATGAAGTGAGGTGTCTTCTGCTTTTCCACAAGAGTCAATACAGCAGCAATGTCAAAGATATTACATTACCCATTTTGGATGTTCCTTCCCCCTGAAGAATTTCCTCCAAAGGAGTTACTGCAATTTATTTTTACAGCAAATGAGTTCACTGTTGAAACTATTCAGCAAATGGACTAATAAGTGAACAATTTCTTTTTGCTGACTGTAGCAAGAAGATATACTAACGGATTTAACACACCAGTTAATTTATTTAACACCAAGTACTGAAACTGTTACTAGTACTAGGACAACCTACAGCTTTAACAAGGAGATATGTCTTTTTGTAGCGGCTGGACGAGTAGTGGATTACCTCTTTCTTGTGTAGTTTTGTGTTTAATTCTTTTTACATTTATACACTATATATCATGAGAGGGATCTGAAAAAATCCCCCACAGGCAAATCAGTCTGACAGACAGACATTAGACATCAGGAAATTCTGGTCATTATTGATCAGATTCTGCATCCTCAGTGACCTACCACCATCCATCTACACATGCAACTTTCTTTCAGCTTATTCAGTAATGAATATACCTAATAAACCCCGCTTAAGAAAAGATGGGAGGGAGGAGAGATAAGAGAAAAAAAAAAAAATCAGAGCTGTCTTCAAAAAGAAACGTATGATTCAGTCATCTCCAAAGAGAGCCCTTCGGAATAGCTAGGCATTATGACACTGTATCTGACTCCCTAGCCTGTAAATGATTAATGGGACTGCCGAGGGAGTTGTTATTGCTATCAGCACATACCTCTCACAAACTGCATCAGCTGTGAACTCTATAACAGCTGGAGAAGAAACAAGATTTCAGATGAGAAAATGGAAGAAAATTTCTGAGCTATGAATTACATCTCTACTTCATCCGCGCAGTTAACGGAAAGAATTGAAAAATTCCATGTTAGACATTCCAAGGGTAAGGAACAAAACAATTAAAGGTGGGGGACAGAAAGACAGGCTTTAGCAGGTAGCGAAAGCCCCATCCCAAAAAGCAGCTTCCATTAACTGCAGGATTCACCTGCAGGTGCCTGGGTTGTAAGACACAAACCAAGAATCCTTTGTGGTATGCAAAGGCTTTTTTTCTTTGTTTTTAATTCATTTTGGACAGACTGATAGGCTTTCCAGAGCTAGGGCTGCCACAAGAGGTGGACGGAACAGCTGTTGTAGAAAGGGACAGAATCAGTATTTGACAGAAAGAAATTGTCCTGTCACACTACTAAGCTTGCTTTCTGCAGGGGCTGACACAGTTCACGTGACATTCTTTACTCAGTCTATGGTAAAGAGAAAAAAAACAACCAAACAAAACAAAACTAGAGAAACTACGCAGGCTCTTTGTAGGAAACGTAATCACAAAGAACTGCCAGAGAGAATTTTTCCCTTACATAAGCCACTACCAATAGCTGAACAACTCTCTCATACTGGAGTACCACCTGTGCTCCAAAGCATCAAATGGGAACCCAGGAGATCTTCATAAAACATCACCTCATTGGAATTCAGTCTTCACAAGTGATCATGTAAGCAAGTAAAACACACGTCATGGTCATACCTCCTGACAGATCAACGGCAGACCAGTTTCAGTATTTTGGTAACACTCCAGAGAAGAACCAATCTTCTCCTCATGGCCACAGAGCTATTTCACTTCTGTGCCTGAAAATTTTCATCAGTTTTCAAGGTCAGTGGCTCAAGTACAAAAGCAAGGACAGATCTATCCTGGCTATTTGTTAAAATATTATCTTGGAAATGAGAACCATTTAATCGTTCTTGAACTGAGGAGTACCTACAGCCCAAGTTGGCAATAAGCCAGCAGGCTGTTATAAAGAAGCTGGGTGGCTGCAGCACACGTGAGGGTGATGCATGGGATCCTAATCAGAGTTTGAGTGCCCCTCTGCTCTTCTCAGCTCAAAATGCCCTGCTGCCTACCAGCTTACAACAAGAAGATGCGGCAGGGGCACAAGAGCCTGTAACGGGCCCTGGTGAACTGTGCCATCCAGCTCAGAGATACTGCTACTTCCAAGAAAATGCAATGAGAAGGACAGCGAAGGAGTTGAGCTCACCCTTACACACCTACGTGCTTGTCCTCCACCGAAGAGTCATTCACATTTAAAACCATGTAATTGCCATCAAAAGCTGTAAGGATCTGTAACCTATCACGGAAATGCAGCCATCTACGAAGGTAGGCATGGGTGCCACTCCACACTAGCCAGACAGCTACTTCAAATGTGTCATATCTCTGACTGACATTGCTAAAGAAGGCAGAATGTAATTACTTGAGCTGAAATATGATATAGGTTCATCTGGATCTTTAATGACCAAAAGTGTTTAGGGCTTTCATTTCATGTCTCATTCCAAAGATAAACGAGTACCATTCCAAAGATTAGATTGCCAGCTACTGAGATTGTCTCTTCAGAAAATAAAAATCAAATAACAAAAGGGATTTCACTCTTTCACATAAAAACTCCTCCATTTCTGTTTGTCTCTGAAATGACTGATCTACTTAGTAGATATTACATGTTGAAAGAAATAATTCAGATGTTACACAGCTTAAGTAGTAGAAAAATCCTATTGAGCTGCCTGAGTTGCTAAATCAGAGGTTCTCATTTTAAAAGCAAAAAAATGATTGATGTATTTTGGAACAACACTATTTCCGCAAATGTGCAGGCACGAATAGATTTTTATCATAACATTACAAAAAGTTTGAAAATAACTTTGACACATAGTTCCTTGAGGTTGAGTATGACCGCTATTTTAAAGCTACTTTAATCATAAAGGTACTAGCAAAGAAAACATTCAGCCAGAACAATCCAAGTTACTTTTATGTTTCATATGTACCTTACATTAAGCACAGTATTGTTTTAACATCTTGCATATTCTTTCTCTGAGGACTACAGGCATGAACAAAAGCCTAACAAAAGCAACAGGAATCTGCCCAGTGAGTTAGCAAGCTCCGAATCTGGAATAGCCATTAACGCCACACTTTCTAGGAGATGGATTTATAGGCCTTTTTCACACCCAACTGGTATTACTCTATCGATTTTTTGGTATTTCACCAGGCATGATACGCCGAATTATCCAGAAAAAAGTCCACTGTGAAAGAGATTCTTGGGTACATCATATATTTTCTGCAGCAAACAGACACATCATTATCAAACTATGGACAATACAAATGTTTCGTCTAACACAGAAAAAGCCTTGGAAGGGGAAAAGGAAGTTTTTAAGGTTCCATATCAGCCAAACCTCCTATTTAATTTCTTCTCTGGACATACACATAAGTGCGATCCTAAAGAAGACAGACTTGTTTTTTAAGGTCCACACACTGACTTTATTTCAGCAGATTTTGCAAAGAGACACCTCCTCCTGTTGTAGGCTTTTCTTCACTGCAGGGTTGTATTGCTACATCCCAATTCTGCAGTCTTCCTGGGGCAAACTGTTGAAAACCACAGGCGTCAGCCTTACAAAAACAGATACTCAAAAGGACTGAACTTCAACAAAATTGTAGATGTTACAGAGGCTACCTCAGTTAGTAAAGAAGGGATGACACTCTGTTCGACTAGGGTTTAATTCACATTTTCACCCTAAGTCCTAAAGCAAAATAATTGGATTGGTTATCCTCATTGTATATAAGCTGCAATCCACATAAGTCTCTTAAGAGAGTAAACAATTTATGGCATTTTAATTGCCTTATATGAATGGGGACACGACCCCTTCCCTCTGAATGTCAGCCCCATGAAAGCAAGTGGAGGTGACTATTGCTTTTGTGGTGATGCATTCCTATCAACGTGGGAAAAGGTCTTGCTGGTTACACCTGCGTTTTTTCCTGTTGCATCACCTCCATCAGTTTAAAGTGTTCTTCTCATACCATAATTTTTGAGGGGAAAAAATCTTCAAGTAAAAAAGAAAAAATGCAGGAAAACTGTCTTTTTGTCAGGATTAAATACACAATAACCTCTACAACATCAGCTTGTTGTTTTGCTCCATTCTTTTAACTTGTCACATTATTTCTCAAAAGAAATTGTTTTCTGATGCTTGTTCTGATGACTGAGGCATATTTCCTCTCACTACACCTTGATTAACTTCAATGAGACCACTCCTGAAATATGTTAGCATTCACTGTATAAACTTCAGCAGAAATGGGCTCTTCATAGTAAAATTCTCAGAGCTGTACAAATTTTCTAAAGAGACCGAATTCTCTACCCAGTTTGAATAGGATCTTACTCCTAGATTAGCTAGTTAGATTTGTACCATAGATCACCGAGTTAAAGACGGCCTATTTATCATTACTAACTGCAACTAACACAGCTTGTTCCACATAAAAACTCCACTCTAAATGCTCTTTTGTTTCACTAGGGCCATTTATTTTTCATTTCACCTAATTCAATTGCACCAGATCCTGAGGCTTCCGCTCAGGTGAAATTCCCACTGAAGCAAAGAGGATTTCTGTCTTTAAAAAAAAAGTACCTCTCCGTGTCTGCTCTGCAGATCTTGATTTGCTGATATAACTCAGCAAATTTGTATATTCATGGTTGATTCTCCAGTCCAACATAGGCTATTAATAAAAATAAGGTGGCAAAGAGCTTATTAAACTCAGTAATGTCCCCTAAATACGGACTGTAGTTGGACAGACCAAGGTAGTTTTTATTTAATATTTAGTTAGTCCACTACCTATTCTGGTATTTCTCCTTAAAATTATTCTGGTTTTCACTGATGTAAGCATCTGCCTGGAAGAACCAAAAAAGGGGGTCAGTACGTCCTCACAAACTAGGTTATAAAATTAGCCTTACTGCACTGCATTCAAAGCAGATTTGTTGGTTTTTTTTAATTAATCATAGTAAAATGAGAGACATGGTTCACAGTTAAGTCATCATGAAGTAGGTATTATAAAGCAACTGTCTGTTCTGTACAGCTCACATCACAAGAAATGCTTCATATATAGAAAATACTTGCAAAATGGGAATTTCATTAATATATGAATAGGTCTATTTGCTCAAATATAAATATTTTCTCACATTTTTGAGTGCTTTGTAGTTCTCAGTTTTCTTTAATATAATTCAAGTGGTGATTTTCCCACTTGAAACAAATTTAAATCCCACTGCCTTGTCCTCAGAATCCACGAGGAACCTGAAGCAGGTATGTCTGCGCAGAAGGCGTGGGGGATGTTCCTGGTGATAAACTGGATGAAGGCCAAGTCAGGGACTGAGCACTTTGAGCAAAGGCCAAAGCAACACAGCCTTCGACAGGGAACGCCTGTTCCCAACGCCTCGGTTTGAGCAGGGCTTTTGCACAAAATTCAGCTATGTAGGCTGAGGGCTGTAGTAAGCTCAGAGGGAATACTGCGCTTTTATGTTTAGAGCTTAGCAGTTTGTTGCTGCTTAGTTCACCTGTATCTTTCTAAACATGATGTTCTTCCTGTAGTACATAATTAGAACTTATGGCTGAGTAAACATCTAACACTGTGTTTAGCAGCAGCGAAAACAAAGACAGAAAACAGGAACAAACAAACCTCCCTTTCCCCCAGCCATTTCCAGGTGCTATTTAGAAGGCAAAGAGAGGCCGTAACGTTTTTTAGCTCTTCAGTCAGAAGAGTCTATATTCCTCACAGCGTGCTCTTCTCCACCTAGGAAAGACGGGCATCTCCTCTTCGCCTGTGAGTCCTGCCTTCACGCCCTGCACTGTGCTGCGTCTTCCAGGCACATGATGGAAACAAACCACACCAGCGTCCCTGTATTTGCATAATTCCATTTGACCTGAGGAAATGCACCGTATCCTTCTGGCACGCATCTCTCCAGCACTGCCAGAGAAGTTGTCCTTCACAAAGGCATGCTGCCATGTGACAGCGCCCAAGTAGTGCATGGCGCAACTCCAGGAGTGCCGAGAGGCTCCCCAAGGACCAGGGGGTGCAGCAAGCCCGGCCTCAGGGAGATACAAGGACTATCGCTCTACTTCCCCCTTCACTCTGCTCTGCAAGTTACTCCAAGCCAGACAACTGCTGGCTGACTCCACTGGTTGTCACACGCCGCTAGTGACATGAGAATGGGGACACATGGGGTCTCGCAGAACACGCTTGGGGGAAGGACTTGTCTTGCAGGGACACTCCGACTGGTACAGCTCATGCCAGCATTCACCTGAACGGTGCTCTTAGACTCCTGGATTTTCTTAAACTTCAGAGAGCTTATGCAGCCTTGTTCTGGGAAGGGCCTTTCAAAAGTTCAACCCAGCCGTGGCAGAGGCTGTCTCATGTAAAACTTGACTGACTTCATCACTAAATTCTGATGCACTAAAGAGCCATTTTTTTTAAACATTTCTATGAAAACTATGTTTATTAGTCCTTATCATGACAAAAAGTAAATTTTTGATATAAATTCAGTCAGTTCCCCCCATACTGCTACAAGGATCATTCACCTGTAGCTTCAAGACAATTGCTAGCAGCTTTGTAAGAGACTGAACACAGGTTACTATCCAGCATTTTGGCAGGGTACTTGTACCTAAAAGAGATGTCATCATTTTGTTTGGAGTTTCTCCTTCTGTTAATTGCTTCTAGACCTCACTGGGGGTCTAGGTAAGCCATCAGTTTCCTTCTAAGTTTCCCACTCTTTTCCTTCCCTTCCAAAGGACTTGCTGCCATTTTCTGTTTAGATTTTTCATTGCCTGCTTTTCAGCAAGAAAGACACCATGAAGGAGTCAAATCTATTTCTCCATAAGAAAAGTAAGATGCAAAGGCACTGGCTTCATGAAATCACATCCATTAATTTCTTTAAATATCACATGTATTTTCAGTTCACTACTAGGGTAACTGAAGCATAGCAGCGATTTTTCTAAGCTCTATAAGTTCTATAGTGGATCTTCACAAGTTATTAATCCAAGAACATCAGAACAGGAACTGGAACACAAAGAAAGATGGCATGCCAAGACACCATCTAAAGATATTTTTCTTAACGTTTAAGGCAAGAGAATAAAGATTTTAGAAACTGGGTTTGGATATTATGTGCACTATAAAGTTTGATCAACAGAAATTACCTCTTGATTACCTTGCTTTACATGAATCCAAATGCAAATTAGATGTCAGCTAGCTAAATCTTGCCTTTCTCTAGTCTAAATAAAACCGCAACCTTAAGTAGCACCTGACATGTCCAGCTGGCATGTAGACACTGGTCAGGGTGAGGTAAGTGGAATCTGAGTGGAGAAATTCAGATTGTAGGAATCTAGAATAGCAAGCATAATCCCAGTCAAGATAAACAATATAATACTACCCAATTTCTAAGTGCAAGCTTTGGGGACCAAAGGGGTGGGGGGGACACCAACACAATTTTCTGTGACTTAAAAAAAATATATTCAATGTTCCTCACCAAGTCAGAAGACCATGAAAGAGATATTTTATGACCACGAGTCACACAAATAATAAAATATTAGAATATTAGAATCATTTGTTACCTGGAATGTCAAGATATCCTCTCAGCTAACACAAAAGATTAATATAGCAGGTATTCCTTTCATTACAAACAAACAAAAATATATAGCCCAGACACCTGAACATAACAAATAAACTATACAGCAACATAAAAAATATCCCTTGCAAAAAAACGAAAAAAAAACCACGCACAACAAAAACACTAAACCAAACACAAAACCACACCAAACACAGACTCTGCTTAGTACTTTTCTTGCCTTTTAAAACTAAGCTTTTACAGTACACGAGGCAGTGTAAGCACCGCAAAAACAAGTCCACTCTCCTCATGCTATGGCCAGCTGGAGGGATGGATGGTGTCCTCTGTCTGGGAGATTTCACTTTTCTTTGGCTTGGCATTGTAAGATAGAACAACTTTTTCTTCCACTAAGAATTGTTCGTTGATTTGCAGACAGATGTCCCCTTGATCCTCAGAGATGGTCTTAATCAGATTTTTCTAGTAGATATTCTTTGATCTGTTCCCTGATATCTTTACAAATGGCAGCTTTGTGTTTTCTATCACATTAATGTATCACCCCTTGCCATTTTGCAATAAGCGCCGCTGGGACCAATGCTGTAAACAGCTTGGCAGCAAATGGAGCAGGGTAACCTCGGCCACGTGGAGCATCTGCCTTCTCTGGACCTGTCGCACCCTCAGGAGTGTCATATCAACCACAATCACCGTTCTCTGTAACAAGCCAAGCATTGTTCACTCCACCCCTCCTATCTCGCACTATACTGGCTTCGCCTTGAGAGGCTTTAGAAAGAATCTCATGCAAAACCTTGTGCCCACTGCTGCAGAGCTGGTTTGTTTCCCAAGATAAACCTTGCTTCACATTTTACAAAAGATCTTAGCTAGAGACAGGTAGGGAGTTTTGACATTTATCTTACCGTACTCGGTGCAAACCTCCTTCTCTGCTTTGCTTTGGCTTTTGTTTGACTTTTTTTTTTTAAACCAGGTTCCTCAACTGAAATGTCTTTGATAGCTACACACCTAAAGATTGATCCAGCTCAGGAATCAAAGAAATAGCACCTGGAAATACAATTCTCACATTTTTTGCTCTCTCCAGAGTCCAAAGGAATACAGACCGATGGGAGTTTTACCCAAAGGACTGCAGGAGACAATATACTCCAGAAGAAGCAATTGAAGAGACGAGTACACAAAGAAGTATGTAGCTTCTTAGACAACAACTCCAGATACTGCCAACTATTAGGAAACAAATCCGCTAAAGACCTCCTCATTTTCATGATGCCATATCCAACTTCAAGCTATACACATAGCAACATTTCATTACACACCTGCAAAATTTATGACTGCACTGCAGAATCCATATGTAACTAGTGCCATACTGCAAGTTCTGGGTTGGTCTTTTTCTCCCCACTCGTATTATAATTATTGGGATTCAAAGCACATTTCTCAGCCATGGTACATACTGAAAATGATCTCTCACGCCGATATCAGACAATCTTTGTACACACAGTCCAAAAAGACACAAAAAAATAACCCCAGTAATTATCACATCCTGATGCTTCGCTGTCAGGTCTTACCCTTGCTTCTGACTGTTTACAATCAGCAGGTAATTCTTCGACAGCGCTCTATCATTCTGTGAGAAAACTGTTCTCCTGTGCTTTACAAAGGCTATAAACACACATGCAGCTACCACAAAAATATTTACCTCTCTGAGCTCCAGCCTGCACAACGTCCTTCTGATCTACCAGAGACATATTCCCCGTTCACTGTGTACCAGCTCAGACAGTAGCTGTCATGAGCCAGGGGAGCAAAGATGTGGTGTGATGGCTTTGAATTCCTTTTGGAAGCGATGCCCTACCACTGCCAAAAGCCCTCCTGAAGCTTTTGGAAAAATATTGCACTTTCCTTGACTTGCCCCTAGCTGGGAACCCACTGCTTCAAACCCTTCTGCTGTTTCCTGCTCATTGCCCAAAGTTATAATTTGTACAGACAGATGCCATAACTAACTCAGCTGAAATTTCTGCCACCACTGGTCACCATCCTAGAGCTGTACAGAAGCTGGTATGTATTCCTTAGGCCCATGCACAGGACCATGCAGGTAGGTGTTCAAGGACCACTTGCAATTTTTAGGCACTCAGTCATCTGTTTACTCCTGCCTTTGATATCATAGATCATCCTGCCTATCTCATCCTTACTACCTTCATCAGTGGCAGTAGCGACTAACACTCCACAAATACACAATAATGGCGAACGCTGTCTACAAAACCAGCATTAAAACTCCACTGACTTCTGTCTCTTTGGATAAGACAGAAAAGCAGTGCAAGGAATGATGTTTTAGGGGTTTTGGTTGGGTTTTTTTTTAATGTTGCAAAAATATGAAATGCAGAAGACATCACTGGATGGAAAATAAGGGCATTAGGTTCATGCTTGCCAACAACTCTTAGAGAGTACTGTGTTCGCATTCCTCTGCACACCAAAATGTCTCTCAGAAGCCTTTAACAGGGACGCCTGCCATCAATGCACCTGGGCTTAAGCCAACAGCGTTACATACAGTTAAGGATGCATAGCGCCAGCTCAGCCGTCAGGCACGTACATACTGGAACCATACAGCAATGTCAGCAAAAACTCTAACATAAAAACTTTATAGCACAGGTATCACAATGTATTAAATATGACTGCAATTGGTAATGATCACAGAGATCACTGATTTCAGCCCTGGCCAGCTAAACACAAAATGAATCAACAAAAAATTGATTAGAAGACAGAATCAGATCCTAAAACAACAAAACAACAAAAATTCTGTAAGAAGCATCAAGTACATACTTAAAGAAACAGCATTATAAAGAATGGACGGAAGGAGGAATTGCTTGACAGTATCTCTGGATATCGGTTTGCAGTTCACCTTCAAAAAGCAAAGGCAGCCCCACAACTGCTGTGATGCTTCCTTATTTCAGGCAAAGCAACTAGCAAGAGGTAATTCTTCTCAGCAGCATGTTGAATTATGTATTTGTACATAAGCCTTAAATGTGTATTTTAATTTCACCTGAGGAAATTACCAACATTAATCCTACCCTTCTCAAATATCTCTGAATTTTTAATTAACCCAATACCATCATTTCAACCAGGCAGTCAGAAATGATGGGTAACATATGATTCATATTCAGAAGTAAATGCACCTGCTTTTCAACAAGATTTCTAATTACTGATTCATTTCACCCTTTACATGACGAAGCCAATTTGGGTCATACTGTTTTTAGCTGGTGATGAGTCCTTTCAGCTCACTAATAATGTATAAGGAATTGCTGCATCATCGGTTTGAACGACATTTTTAAATGCACTGTGGTGAATAGAATACATTACCAAAACACATCATTTTACTTCTGATATGTGTCAGTTCACCGTCAGCTTTCATCAGATAAGATTTTACCAGCAACATTTAAGCTGTCATTTAAAGGGACGTCCCACCATTTCACCATCTTGGGTCTACGTCCTAATGATCGAGGGAGTGCTACCACATGTTAAATATAACTAAGTGCTTACTTCTAACATGACAGACAAAAGGGGAAAAAAAAATGAACAAACATGGTTTTTAAATACTTTAGATGTCCTCTATAAACACTGCAGCAAACTGCAGTGAGACTATGAGGAGGTATTTACAGAACTGCCTCCTCTTCCTGACAGCACTACATCTTGGAGCAGTAAGCAAGTAAGCAAAGGGAAGCCTGCTTCAAAGGTGGCTCATCACCTTTCTACTCTGAATATTTAGTTTTTCCAGGACATGCACCTTCAGACGGCTGAAGCTGTTCTCACATAGATCTGACATGCACTTAGCCACTGAAATATGCGTATGACATAAGGTATATCTGCCGAAGTTTTCAAACCCTCTAACACAACTAAAATATGACAGGTTCTCATATGCAAAGCCCTATTTATTCTCAAATCAGTTTGCACACCAGCTTTCTCACAGTTACCATCATTAGCCTGACTTGTAGCACACTGGCAAATCCTATACATCTCCAAAGAAAAAAATAAACTTCCTTCTGGTTCAAGTCGTATAGATTTTATACAAGGAAGCTAGCTCCTTCTGACATCTACCTCTAAATTTCTTGATATAATGAGTACCATGCCTGCCCTGTTTCCTTTACTTGGTGTGCTAAATCATATTTCAGATCAAAACAATACAAAAGACATGAAAAAATAAGAGTCAACAACGGTTATGTCATTCATTTATCAATTTTAAACCATCACTTCAACAGCTTAAAGACTCTGTGTTCTAGTTATGAAAGTCCCTTCGCAGCTGTAAGAAAAAAAGATAGTTTTAAGACTCCTGGGTGAAAGCAGGACAGGCAGTGGAGCTGAACGCTGGCCTGAAGCCGCTGGCTCCTGGGGCAGGCAGGGCACCCGTGGGCAATGCAGGTACTGGTTTTGCAGCACCATATTTTCACATATATAAGACACATCTCTGGTATCTTGCAACCCTCTGAAAGTACCGTTTCCTCTGAATAATAGATATTCTGGAAAAGAACGAACAAACTATACATGGGCGAGTGTACCTAGCAGGATTAGAGGCTGGGGAACTATGGTAAGTGGGGATCCAAGGCAGGTGCTTCTTGCATTACTTCCCCACGTGCATTGCCAGTACTTACTGCTGAATGTCAGGAGGCTTGGGAGCTTAGTTCTATTTAAAAAAAATAACCCAAAGACTACACATAATGGAAAATAAACCCCTGCAGTACTCAAATTTACTCAAGATGATACGAAAATATTAAGGTCCTAGTTTATTCCCAAATAATTAGAAACAATGCTAACAACTAGAAACTATGGGATTTCAGTATGCAGTGATTTGAGTACACCCATAAAAAGCTTTAGCAGTTTTCAGGAGCTACTCAAAGCAAATTTGTTGATAATAACACTTACATTACTATGTATTATAGTAGAACAGCTATGTATTAAACAGACACTGCTACACAGGAATTACTGAACAAGCTCTGTGTAACAAGTGGTTCCAGTGATTTAACTTCTCCTTTAACAGTTTTTTCTTGGGTTTCTTTTTTTTTTTCCCTTAAACCCCAGCAATTATAATCTCATCCATACTAGCATCATGCAATCTGTGTTAATACTTTATCCACATTAACCATTATTACTTTATTTCCATCAGTAAAGGCAAGTACAAAAAGTTTATTAACAAACACACAATGCAAAAAAACTCTATCATTGGGTTATTTAAGTGAAATACAATCCCAATAAATACCAACTAAAATGAAACCCCAAATCTGCTATATAAAGAATCTAATAAGAGTCCCACATGGAATTCTGTAAGATTCCTTCTTTCTCATTTAAGGTAGACAAGGAACCAAATCTTTGTGAAACAAACAGAAAGGTGAGCCTAGGAGGCTGTCAGAAGCAAATCTTGAAATGCAAAAAAAAAATCTGGGAAAAGGTAAAATCAAACCATCGCTAATAAGATACATCTTAACAGACTGATTCTATGAAAATTGGTGGCCCCAGTGACTTCGAAAAAAATCAAATCTTCAGAATTCAATAACTTTAGGTGAAAACCAAGCATCCAAGTTCTGGTCTAATTTACACAACAGATTCAAAAAAAGCAGACGATGACCTTGAGCTTGCACCACAGGAAATAGTTGGAGCATATATTTTTCACTTGCCATCCTCTATAATTAACTACAGGTGTTCACCGGAAGCAAAAGCAAAGACATCCCTATTTGTCTAAAGCTTTCCATGTTTCATTTAAGACTAGATTTCAGTTAGGAAAAGGCAGCCATGGAACAGTTATATATCTTCAATGAAGAGAAAATATCAAGTAGAGTGAATAGAAAGTAATTATTTCTTAATTCAGCATATCATGTTTCTCTTTACCAAAGAAGGTGCGTTTCAGTAAAGCTTTACCTTGCTCACAATGACTTCCTGTGAATCCAGAAGGGCAGACACATTTGTTAGGGGCTACACAAGTTCCACCATATCTGCACCCCTCCTCACAGAATGCTGAAAAATAAAAGGAGTATGTGGGTATTACTTAACTATTTTAAAATTTATTATACACTTGAAAGATACTAAGAAAAATATCTACATTCTAAGCAATTAACAGAATTCAACATATTAAAATTCAGTCCACCTGCAAACACAAAGAGAAGTAACTCAAATGACATGGGGAAAAAAAAACTCAGATTACACCGTAGGCAACCCACCTCGCCAATAAAAGATTAATAACCATCTGGAAGAAGAAGAGAGGGAAAAATACAATGTACAATTTTAATGGGGCTGATCTTCTTTCAATTATACCCAATATGGGTATTACAATTACAACGCTCTGGTGATCCACAGAGGACAGGCTGGTCAGACGGTAATAACTACTTTGTTTCTCACTTCTATCAATTCCACTTTACTGAAATGTCTGTGAACACATCATATTTTCCAATATTTTTATTTTTAAGTGTAAAGCACACTTTGTGGAATCGGGAAATGAAATAGGGTGTGGCTCATGACTGAAAACCGAGGAGAAGGGCTCAACCACAACATAATGCCTCTACTGAGGCGTGATTCTTGACAGAGCAATACACAAGTACTTAACAAGTGTATCTGTCCAATAACTAGGATTTGAAATGAATAATGGATCTCATCTCTTTTCTTGTGAGCACTGTGTGGCATTCCTCTCACTTATAGCACGTTCAGCAGCAAGTCTACTGACTGTGCAAGAAGTACGCTTGCAGTTAAACGGTATTCTTTTTTCCTTCTTTTTGTTGTGCTTGTACAAGGAGGGGGACTGAGATAAGAGAAGGAAAGCAAAAGGCAAGCATCAGGACATGATCTGTTTTGCACTGGTAACTCGAGTCAGACCTTTGCCAAGACTAAGAGCAGGCTGACCCAGAACACACTCCCCACCCTCTTCTCGATAATTATTGAACTCACAAGTTACTCAGTGGGTTTCACTGCACTTACAAGAAAAGTATACAATTAATATTTAAACAGCTCTCTGCATCTAAGCTAATAAGGGAATTGCAAAGTGTTTCCTGCAAGCTAAAATCACAGATGGAGTGTTGGCAAAGAGATGTTACAAATGCTATGAAAAGGCTTAAAGTGCTAGGTAACAGAAGAAATGTTTAAGATTTATTTCCCAATGTACTAAAAAGAAAAATAAAGTGAATAAAATACTAGGCATTAAAAAGAATCTTTTCGAATTGTTAACCACTTAGAGGCAAAAAAGCACATCATCGTATCTCTTGACTGAATTGATAGACGGATCTGCCTTACTCTAAATATATAATTTGTAGCATGTCATGCTGTTTTATGGAGGATATCATGGGGAGAAGAATGCTAAAGTGGTTTAGAGAAGATGTTAGTAGAATATCATAACCACTCCTGTGACTGGCGCAAGGCAGCAGTGTGGAGAAAGCATGGTTCTTGCCCAGTAACTCTTCCAGCTCATCAATGCACATACTCCTTATGGGAATCCTCTGAAGTATATCTGTTTTGAAACCAGCCAATTTCTACATTATGGGAAAAAGAGAAATACAGTTTTAAGAGTAGAATTTTTTGCTTTTTTGCATATAAATATCTGTAAAAAAGTATAACTGTGCAGAAAGCTGAAAGTGCCAGTATGAAATATAGCTAGAAAATATATGAAAAACACGATGAGAGTGAAAAGATTCCCTCCACAGCTCTTGAAACAATGTTTGCTCATTTCTAGTCTCAGCACTCTCAGAGAAAGTACAAGTTAAAGTCTCCATCTACGTTTTTTCCGGTTTAATATTGAGAGTAAGCAGAGATTTTCTTGAAGTAATAATACATTTCTGCATGACATCAAAAGAATCAGGATTTGTGGCAGAGCAGATATATAGAGCAAAAGAAGAAAAATATTGGCAAAAATGAGAATGGGAAAGAACTACACAGGGGTCATAAAATAGAAGTAGTCATAAAGGGCATAAAAAAAAAAAGTTTATTGTCTATAGCAATCATGCACGCCCATTGAAAGTCATTAGAGCTGATGGGGCTAGGTAGGTAACAGGTGGGCTTCAGTTACAGCGCTCACACATGTTCTTTGCCATCATGACCGATACTGCCAACTTGCTAACACGAAATGCGTGCTTCTTAAAATAAATCCTGTTCCTAGGTCTGCACAGTAAGGTGGTGGTTTTTTCTGTTCTCTTTTAAGGTTACTAACACAGAAAGCGTTATGAGACAGGGCTGATCATATAAAAGATTTTCCCATTAGTGCAAAATTTGTGTTATGCCAACGCAGCAGCCAGGTCTTGACATCTACAGGCACTGCCAAGCATCCTATTCACATCTGGGAGAGAAAGACTGGGATACCTGCCACGGGTCACAACTCCCTCTCTGTCCTTCTACTCCTTCTTACACATCTGTGTCAAAACACGCCTCCCGTATGCACACCCAAATGTGCTAGTGCCTACTTGTGAGCGTTTTGAAATTCCCCTATCCTTTAGGGGTCACATCTTAGCAACTTAAAAACCCAATAACTGCACAGGGACACCCCAAGGAATTGCTCTACTACTGCACTGCTCACTGCATGAGAAGTCACTCAGGCACTAGCATGTTACATGGATGTCAGAGAGAGGATGGAATTGGGGAAGAAGCTGGGAAATGGCTGCCAAAGGAAAGAATTCCACCCTCCTTTTCAATTTTTCCAGAAGCTGAAAAGTCCTCTGCAATACAGACTAACTGCTTGTCTTTGTTGCTCAGACCTTGGCACATTTGGGAGGGGTGGTTCATTCTTATATTTTTATGCAAGAAAAGAGAATCCCAAGGAAGAGTGCCAGAATTATCCCCCTGCTCCCCAGATGGTTCCTCTACAAACCCTCTGACTCCTCCATTGCAGGCTCGCAGGAAGTGGGAACACCAAGACCACAAATCTCAGAGTGTAGTTACAAAATCAAAATGTTTGTCTAAAGGCTACTTTCCTGAACTGCTACAAAAAAGTGTTCACAGTATTATATGCAACACCGATAGCACTACACTGAATTTTAAGAATGGTCAATACATTTAATAATAGAATTCATTTTCAATTGCTAGCAATTGTACTAAACTTCACTTATTTGAACTATTTTCTCTGGTAGTTCTGCCTCTGGCTAAAGCCTTGTGGAACATTTCATCAAAATCCCTTCATTTCCAACAATGAGATTTTTCCTTTACACCTTTAGTCAAAGAGATCGATTAAGGAAAAATCTTTACATCACTTTGTGCCTATGCCTTATGGACAAGAGGACCCAACAAGGAGCAGCTCAGTGACTGAATCGTAAATCAACTGGAGTGTCCAGACTCTCACGAAACTACCTGCTTTGTTATATGTCTTGTGGGCTGTGGGACCCAAGACCTCTGCTGTGCTCTAGGCTCTTCAAAATCAAACCTCTGTTTGGGGAGGGGCGACAGGGACCCACCAGTACCACAGAAATAGCAGTTATAAACCTTGATTGCAGACTCCCTCCTACTCAAAGAAAACAAGAAAGATAAAACAATGCTGGATCGTATTTGCTAATGTATTCCCATAAATAGATCCTGTCTCTGAAATTATTTGCAGGCTGGCAAACTTGTTAAAAAGGAGAATGGTTACTGAATTTGCAATAAAGGTTTTAATCGGGAAAGTTAAGTGAAGATGCCATTAGACTAAAGACTACATGGGTAAACCTCCATCATTAAAGAGTCTTCTTCAGTATTCCATATGTAAAAGAAATGGAATCTATTGATTTCAGGAGGCTTCTGTCAAAGTGAACAGACCTCTGTAATGCTAACAGATTTCTTCCTCTGAAGCAAAAGCCTTTATCATATAAAGGCCTTTCCTAAATAGACGCAATTTCTCTGAAGAGCAGGAGTTTTATTTATGATGTATGTCCTCCCTGATTATAGATGTGTAGAGACCAGAAACAGACAAAATGATAAATTTGCTGAATTTGTCATTTTTGTGATAACCTTGCAGGGACAGGAGAGTCTCACCGTGGAGCTCCACAAAGAGCAGCATGAAAGTACCCACTAACTTGGCACCATCGCCCCTGGACACGCAAAGGTTGCATACCCGCTGCCTACGGATTTATAGAGTATAGCTTCTTTTCCCCTGTCCAGTCAAATAGAGTTATCTCCTCTCCCAGTAAGGCTATTATGGATAACCCCAGGAAGGAAAAGAAAAAGTTAGCAGAGCTAAAGCCTCTTTGAGTGGAAGGTGTGGAACGTGCCTGACATTTTTGTAAGTTCCTTTTGTCCTTCCCTAGATCTAGGCAGTAATGCGCAAGAGAGCCTGTGTGAGGTAGGCATGTCAACCACAGCTTCAAATATTTGTACTTTCTGTTGCTGAAAATTGTAGTCTCTTTTTGGCCCCTCTGCTTACAAGACTCAGGTAAAGCTGGACAGTTTGGGTTCCAGCCTCCTTTCCTACAGAGTCAAAGGAATTGCCTTCATTGTTCTAGCTTTTTTTATGGCAGCACAGTACAATACTTCACTGTGCTACTACAGGAAAGCACGTACTCCAGCACGGAACCATCATGCTGAACAAAGACCTCTTGCTTACAAGCATAATGCAGTAATTATGATAAAATAAAAACGTTTATATTTATAAATATATACAAAATATTTTTATTAAAATAAAAACAACTAAACCCAAGTCATTTTCCTACAAATTTCAAGGGAATTATTTTACTATGAAGAGATACAAAAGCCACCTTCCCAAACAGATATTATTTCTTGATATATACAAAAATTAAATTTTCTATAAAGCTACAGTAAAACATCACAACATTAATATTACCGTTGCATTAGTATTTTATAAAGTGTCATATACTGAAATACATTTATTTAATGCACCTTTTAATAAAGCTATTTTGTGATGTTGCCCTGGTACAGCATCATCCCTACTTTTACAGCTGTATCACCCACTACGATGTTACCACAGGCATATAAAATGACCAAATGCAATGGAACCATGGGTATAATATACTGCACTCCCTTTCTTCCTTTAACCTGTCTGCCCATTACTTTTCAAAAAAGGAAACTCATTTAATATAGAAGCACTTAATTTATTTAGGGTTCATCATCTCTCATTTGAGGATAAGCAAATTGTCAAAATCTGAACTGACTAGAACTCTATCAAGTGGATAGTCCCTGTTTCCTCTTCACCTCACCACAACCAGTTAGTAACAAACACCACTGTTTTAAGAACATCTGTACAATGTGTTTACTAAGCAGCAGACTTCTTCAACGTGACAGCACAAATGGAAGAGTTTCAAAAGCGACAGCCTTAGCAGTGGGTAATTTTGGCTTCTTCCGCTGCTTTTCTCTCCCTCATGACTTTCCCTGTTTCTTCTTTAGTCAAGACAACAAAAAAAGCATTGAAAAAAAATAGTTCCATTAGTACTAAAAGGAACACAACTGCAGAAATAGACAAAATGTCCCATAGCTTGTATAAAAGGAAAGAATACAGCAACACCAAAAATGCAGACTCCTGCCCCCGACATCACAGGAAGAGAAGCTCTTAAGAAAGAAAAGAGTTTTGTTCAACAGGGTATACTGTATGCACTTATATGGGCCAAACCCACACCTCCTCCTGTATCACATCAGATGCATCACCGATAAAGCCAACCACTAGCCTGTTTCTGTGAGCAAGGTACTCCACAGCTCGTCAGGCTAAGGGCAGTGCAGAGTAGCCATTGGCCTATTCTGCAGTGGCAACTACAACGCAGCTCAAGGGGAGACCGTGTCCTTCAGACAGTGTACAAGATAGCAGCTTCTATCGTATAGTAGCGATATAGTAACTTACAGCTTTTCTGCACTTTGGCCCAGAGCACTGGGTGCTCGCGTTCATCCCAAACTAGCTAGTAGCTGGCCTCACATGCATGTGTCAGCTCCAGTCAGTGCTAAATACCTACGGCAAAGAACGTAAATTGTACTTCGTGATGGAATACAGCAGCAGGTATGCTGCCCATGTTGCTCTATATTTAAACCTACAGCAGTTCTCTAGAAGAGTGGAATTCAAAGGGACTTCAGCCTGACACCTTTACTTGCTTAAAGATTATGTACTGGTACATGAAGCTAGGGAGAAAAAGAGGGTGGGCAAATCCTCCCTTTACAGGTGCTCACTGCAGGCCCTTTGCTCTGCGCTGTGTGTCCGACCCCAAACGCAAACCACAGCTCCTCCTGATCACAGCCTCAGCAAGCCCTGTCCTCTCTTGACATCATCTTTGTTCACCCTGTCAATCAGCAAGCATCTGGGACTGCTACACTGGGCATCATAAGAGATGAACGCATATTGGCTTCTCTTGTACTTCTGAAATGCTTTTTTGCTGATTTTTTTTCAACAGGGTAGTCGGTAAAATGACCGTGAAGTCCACTCAAAGACTATCTGCGTGTCAAGTGAAAAAAAAGACATTCAGGACAGGCAAGGAAGGGGTCAGGCACAGACTGCCCGGGTAAACAAACAGGTGCAGCTTTGGAAAAGAGACAGGCTAGCTGAACCATACAAGCAATTTGATAATCAATTGATGGAAAGACCACAATTTCATTAGGTGATTGAATTTACTCAACCAAGTACGCACAAGGTCATGGCTGATAACAATCCAACTATGTAAGCCAAATACCAGAATAATCAGTTACCAGTTGCTGAGATGGGTTTAGAGGGCAGGTGAGAAAGTAAGGAGAAAGCAAACAACGTGAGGGAGCAGCAGAGGTTCTGCTCTTTTTCTCTGTACTCAAGTGTGACGCTATCATCTATAAAAGTACAAAACTCTTCTTGGTTCAGTGAACTACATCCATTGGATACAGGGCGCGACTTATTTAACACAAAGTCTGCCAAATGCCACTGGAGTCCTTTTACAGCTGGCTGGAGTCGGAGGAGGACAAATCTGGCAGGAGTGAACTTTGGGCAAAAGAACTGTCACGAAAATTTTCATCCCACGTGTTGGAGCAGGAAAGGGAGTGCGGGTAAGTCTGGCAATCAGAATGCGAACACACCTGAGACTGGAAGACTAATCCTTAGCTGGGCACTTCATCACCTTTGTGAGCGGGTTCCAACCTAATTTATGCTTCAGATTTTGTATGCAATATGTATGAAGGTCAGTTCAGTTCAGGAAGAGCCTATAAATCTCAGGTCTTCTAACAGCTGACTGTAAAGTTATTATTCCTGATTTATATATCTAGAGATTTCGCATATAAGAGGTACTTTACAAACATAATTATGGCTGCCTAGTGTAGTCAAACATAACGGCTGCCTAGCGTAGTCAAAATCACAAATCCTGGTAGTACAAAACTACTACTTAGAGCTAAGTCTGAACAAAGACCAATGATCTCGGAATTAAGGTTTGGAGCTGGGGTTTTTTCAAAGCACTCAGAAAAGCATGAAGGAATTCTTTCAAATTTGGGAGGCAACGCATAGCGAAAGTAAAGAAGGCAAAAGGGCAAAGCAGAAGAGTACCTGGAAGCATTATAAAGAATAATGAATATATCAGGAAAATGTCAGTTATGGCATACATACATGCTGTGTGTGAGTTTGTCTATGTGGGTATGTATTTGCAAACTCTATAGTATTTATCAAAGTGGTGAATTAATATTGTAGAGTTTGTCAGTAGGCTATTTTAGCTGATGTAGCAGTGAATCAGTGAATCTTTTCAAGCACCCAGTGGTCTGTCGCAAAGCACTTAGGAAATTAAGCTTAAGGGGAATTTTGAAGGCTGAGCATATCTCTCAGGAGGCACTGAACTCCTAGCAGTGGGCCCTTTCTTTGCTGTTATATGATGTTAAATTCTCTTGGTGCTTGGTGTTTTGCTTCACTGATACGCAATCAAGTCGTAGTCATTTGTACTCAAGAAGCAGGACGTTCACCTGGGTCCAAATGGGGCCAAACTCTTCCCAGTGGTGCCCAGCGACAGGACAAGGGGCAACACACACAAACTGAAGCAGAGGAAGTTCCGTCCGAACGTGAGGAAGAACTTCTTCCCTCTGAGGGTGACGGAGCCCTGGAACAGGCTGCCCAGGGAGGTTGTGGAGTCTCCTGCTCCGGAGCTACTCAAGACCCGCCTGGACAAGGTCCTGTGCAGCCTGTTGTAGGTGACCCTGCTTCAGCAGGGGGGTTGGACTAGATGACCCACAGAGGTCCCTTCCTACCCCTACCATTCTGTGATTCTGTCCTTTCAGGGTGAGTTCAAGTGCTGTCTGGCTGGAGACGCTGGATTTTTTTGAAAAATGAAACATCAACGCCTTAAAATTAGTACAATGAATCACAGTGATAAATACTAATAATTCCCTTTGCATTACTCCGATAATGGAACTTACTTTTGAATGTGCAAGATATCCATCTTGATTAATACATTTTTACCTAAAATCTTCCTTAATGAATAAACAAGCTCTATTTTATTAAATTAATTCAGAAAGCATACCGAATGGACAGAATCTCACCATTCTACTTTATTGGTAAAAAGACATATATGAAACACTTATTGATGTCAAGCTTATTTTATGGCTCTGAGGACAGATATGTGACAATTTTCTAAAACGTGTATGAAAAAGATCAATAGAAGCAGTAAGAGACAAAAGTAATATAATAAAATTTGTCCTGGGATATATTACACTTTTGAAAGCATCTCTCACATCCCCAGATGATTCTGTGCTAAATAAATATTCTTGTTGCCGTTTTACTGCCCTGCTTCCTCAGGGCTAGACTCATCATTATTTTTAGTGCACCATTTTAAGCCAACTGCAGCTGTCTGCCTAGTAACCTAATAATAAGCATGACAAAATAGGGCAGAACATGTCTTCCACAAACCAAATGAACATCATCTTTCAAAATTCAATTCAACAGTTACAACTGTAAAACTAAATTGAAATTTACTTTGAGAAATGACATGACATATCATATTATCAGAGTTTTTCTTTGTACCATATCAATGTGCTTCTTATACTCCCAGTTTTTTTAACAAATGGGTATAAAATCATTCATATTTACAAACATAACACAAATTACAATATTCTATATTTTAATTTAAAGTTCAGTGAAGTCATCAAAACAAAGCAGCACTTTACTGAAAACTGCAATCATTACAAAGCAAGAAAGAGAAGGTGTGAAACTTCTGACCTGCTTCCACTTTGGCTGCGATACTGTGGCTCACAGTTTCTTTAGAAATCAGTTATGCTTAATCAATCAATTTAAGGATAAAGAACCATGGTCCAGAAGCACAATAGAAGCATTTTCCCTTGCCTGATGCATTATCACAATGTTAGAAAGCCCTTGCTTCAAATCCCATTGAACTCATTGAAAAAAACTTGAATTCAATAAACAGTGGATGCAATCTCAGGTCTGTTTGACCTTAGTACAGTACATGGAATATCCAGACAACACAGAAATAGTTTTAAAGCTCTGTGTGTTTTACAGTTCTCTATACGGCCTTCCAGTCTGTACAGATGCTCTCCAGACACGTTCAGCACAAGACTAGCAGGATTCTACCTTCACGGAGCACGTTCACAGTCTTTACATTCACTTTTCTTTCTTTACCCTGTAGCACTGATAGGCGCCTTCACCAATAAAACACAAGTCTATTTACCTGTAACCAGCATAACAATTGCAACTGAAAACAGATACTTGTTTTGATAGCTGCACAAAATATGCCATAGTAAACCAAGCAATTATTGATAGCATTTAACTATCTTAAGATGACATTACTGGAGGGAGAAGAAGAAAACACAAAATAAAATGGCAGTGGGTTTTTCTGGTCTGGATCGAGGATGTGTAAAGACAAATAACTTACAAAAAGAGGTGTTAAGCAGTGTATCTTTAAAGAAACGCACTAAAATTTAGGTGTTATCTATCATTGTCTTAATATTATACTTGTGGTATGCTGCAAGTGACATCGACAGTGGAATCTCTAAAAACATTTTCTAATGGGCTTCTGCATCATCTTTTAAATCTCACTCATTCTGCCAAGACACTCCACCCAAAATAAAATGCCTTTGTGAAAGGATGATTCACCAACACCAGAAGGATGGGTATTGTCAGTTCCAGAGATCAGAGTCCTCTGGAAGGACAGCAGTGGGTGAAGCATTCAGAAGTCACCCACAACACCCATCCAGCCTTCACTCTTTATCAGGAAAAGATGCTGTGTTAGATAAAGACTTTTCCCCATTAAGGGACAGAATTAAGAGTTAATTTCACTTTATAGAATCTAGTTTACCTTGCAGTCTTCTAACAGATAAAGGTTTGAATTCACTAATGACACTGCCAAGCAGGCAATCAAGAGATGAAAAGCCCTGTATTTCATCAGCAATGCCCCAGGGCATCGTCTCATTCAAATCAAGTTTATATAAGGGAAAGAAAGAGTAACAAAGAAAACAATGAAGGGG
>Ga0065711_1003548_pt1 | contig 27505 bp, 10 predicted proteins | sample Hoacrofraction12_FD_59098 | JGI IMG/M metagenome (GOLD analysis project Ga0065711, IMG submission 59098) | Hoatzin crop microbial communities from Cojedes, Venezuela - Epithelial fraction 12 v2 (version 2) | ecosystem: Host-associated > Birds > Digestive system > Esophagus > Crop | place...
AAAAAAAAAAAAAAAAAAAAAAAAAAAAAAAAAAAAAAAAAAAAAAAAAATCCCGTTTTTGATGTGGACACAGTTTGGAGTGTCAAAATAAAGAGGACATACGGAGATGGAGGAAATCATAAATACTGTTTAAAGACATTCCGTAATATAGCCTGGGATTTTTGCCCAAAATAGATGGTTAAGGCTGGCAAGCACAGAGGTACCCTGATGCCATCACTACCAAGCCAACCATTACAGCTGCTGGAACAGACACACATACAAGTCTGATACTGTTGCGTTTTTGCAAGTAAACCAAACAATTTTACTGCTCCTCCTCATCTATTGGAGTTTAAAGAGCGGCCAAAGTGCGTTGCTTGGCTTGAGAGTGTGTACGGACGTACACCAGCATATGGTGGTGGTCAGCCCTCAGCCCCTGTGGGAAGCGCTGTCGATGGCAAGGTCTCTGGCTGCAAGCGACTGCACACAACTCTGCTGCCTACAGCAGAAGCAGACAGGGCTCAAACAAATGCAGATTTTAGAAGAGATTTCAAAACTTCAGAACTCCTTTTCTGAGCAGCTATCAAATTGTCTTGGCCTGTGGTAGGAATTTTTTCCTCCAGGCATTTATTATATTGAATTTAATAATGAACAACATTTAGAAAAAAAACCACTTTGAAATGGCATCCTTTTGTTGTTAAAGAGATTAAAAACAAACTTTAGTGTCTAACCTACTGCCTAGAGATTAGAGGATGGCATCCACATATTGCTAGGAAATGACAACTGAATCAAAACAGTTTCCACCAATCTAATAAACTTAATTTCCACTACAGGAGATTTTCATTCAGATGACCTGGTGACGTAAACCATGTCCATCTATTTCTTACAAATCAAAGTTAACCTCTGACTGTCTGCTTAAATCTCCGCTCTCCCCACGGCCACGTTTTTCTACTTAAAGAAGTGGACGGTGAGACAACAGGCAGCGGTGGGCTACATGACGTTAAACAGGTGCTGTATGTCATGCGATGTACCCGGCCTCATCCTGCAAGAATCATTTTCACTCAGGCTTAAATATAAATTCAGTCGAGTGATCAAACGGAGGAAAAGTATAAAATTATTTGCTACATGAATACACTAGCTTGTTCCATTTCCTAACTGCCAAATCAAATACTTGGCAAAGGTGACTTACTTTGGAGTATTTAGAACTGCATAGACTGGGATGCTTTTCTATGTTGTCAGAGACTCAGTGAAACTTTCACCGATACCAATGAACCAACAACAATTTCCCTTTGGCAATGCACAGTGAAATGCTACTTGCAACTGTAGTGGCATAATCCAAGCTGAAGTTCCTCCCTCTTTTTTGGATCTTCCCTCCCCCCAGGTAAAATCCTGAGAACAACCCACAGCAGACATGACGAGACATATACGGTGCATTGCTGAAACTCTGAATCATGGCCTTGCCATTGAATCTACACCTATATTGCATTCGGAAGGTCTTGCATTTGAAGAAAAACAAACAAAAAGGATACAATTTCATGTTTCTCAAAGTTATAACTTTTTTCCTCCCATACCTGCTAAAACAAACGAAAAATACCTGAAAATTGTCAGTACTTTTGTTCAGCTCTCAAAGCAGAAAATACAGCCTTTCACTTGTGATGCTATAAGACGATAATAAAACAAAACAATTTCGAGTTTTACTCTAAAAGTATTTTTCTACTGGAGCTCTGCTGTATGCATACAGTTACACATTTCCAAACGTGTGCCGAGACAATTGCTTAGCTACACTTGTGCAGGTAATTTCATTGACTTTAACATACAGGTATCGTGTATGATGAGTAAAAGAAGTAGCAACTAAGGGAGTGATGTAATTACAAATACGTACAGCTGGCTAGAAACATTTTGAATATAATTAAGCTTTGAGACATTATGCCAGCCAAGATGTTAATAGCCATGAAAAAAAAACCAGCTGTGGGTGATTTTCATACTTATCAAAATACGGAACTGTTGAGAACCATTAATAATGTGGGTAAATGCTGTCTAAGCTTCCCACACTCAACTCCGCCAATAAGCTTTAATTTTCAACTGCAACAATCCTGCTATTCCAGTCTGGAGCTCCTCCAGAGCAGAGATATTTAATCAAGTTACACTGTGAACTTGCCCTGCAACACATTAAACATAAAAAGATCAATACGTAACACCAATTTTTATCTGTTAGGCTTGCCTGAACCAAGATTTTCAACAGCTTAAGTGGAACCCACACGAAACCTTAGCACAAAGGATACTTCTAAAGCAGAAGTTAACGCTTCCACAGTGTAGCATAAGAGTGTAAAAACAGGCTTGAGAAGCTGAGGTACAATACTACTCGCTATGAACAGAGGAGGCCCTATACTTGTGAAAAAGCAGAAACGTTTTTTATTGCTCACTTGAAACACTTCACAGACTCACAAAGGATTAAAGAAACCTGGAGACAAGCATCTTCTGCCACCACACTGCTGTAGGAGCTCATTGGCATCTCTTAAAGGTTGCTTGTGTGTGTAATTAAAAGTAACACTTCCTCTCTTAAGTAACATACCATTTCTTAAGAGCAGATATACGAACATATAGTTCAAATTTATTTAAGTAAATAAATTAGAAAAAATTCCTGCAAGTGTCGCTTCATTTGAGACACTGGCTATTCCAAGTATTTATCACGAATGAATCCCACAAACTTTAACATATTTACTCGACAGGTTTGCATAGAGAGTGTTTCACTGACCTTCAAAGTCCACATCCCCAACTAATTTGGTCTTTCCTGTAAGAGGATCATGGATATGGTTGATGCCTACGTCAATCACAGCTGCACCTTCTTTGACCATATCAGTTGTAATCAATTTTGGGATACCTGGAATCACCAAGATATATTTGATTAACATGGCCAGGTAGTCTTAGGTCATAAGTTTCAAATTATATCAAGGGGTGTGCATGCATGTTATGTATGCACAAAAAAGACAATTCTTTCACTTTGATTTTTTCTTGATACAACACACAGAGAAAAGAATTATTCCTCAGTTTCACACAGTTTGTAATTATGAGAAGAAAAGGTGGTATTTGTTCCTTCTGGCTAAATACTTTCAGCTAAACTTGCAGTCATAAACACAGTCAACATGATCTCAATGAAGGAAGCACTTGCTGGTTTGTGGCAGTAGACCCTCTTACAGCATTTCCAACGAAAAGCTAGACAATAAAGATGCTCTGCGAGCCATGAGAAACCAAAGTATTGTCAGAAGTCTGCTGATCCAGAAGCGTCGTCAGCTGTATGCTACCTCCACAGCATTTTCTTTAATCTTTGCTTTTATAATATCTGCACTGGATTCGTGTTACTCTTGACTTCTCTGGTTTCTCTTATACTTTACCAGTTAGTTGCATGACATTTCAAGCAGCTAAATAATGAACGTGAACTACAAGAAATATCACTGCCACCAAAAAAAAAAAAAATATGCTAGCATGGTGAGAGAATCTGATCTATCCTGCCATCTTATTTTTGAATCCTGTCATTTATAAGCAACAGATAGTCAACAAGAAAAAATAAAATGGCCAGCTCCGATTTACCCATAATGAACAGCATCAGCTCAATCTGTAGGAGAGCAGCAACTGCCTTTCAAGTAGAACTTTCCCCACCTGACCTTCTCATAAGCGAGCGAGATAAAAACGCACTGGATGGACACCCAGCAGGGTAACTGTACCCAGGTAAGAGGCTCCAATGGCACGTGATGAAACTGAAAGCGTGTGCCCAGGGAGTAGCGGAAAAGACAGATGTTTGTTTACAATGTCACTAGCAGGATGGCAAAGAACACGTATTATTTAGTAGTGGCACAAGGTACAGATGATACAAAGCTGGAAAAAAACTTTAAATAGAATACCTTAGACTTCATGTGCCACCAGAAAAAAAAAGGAGCAGAGCATAAAAAAAAAATCACTTGACCTTCAACAGGGAGAAAGGAAAGACACCACATTTACATAGAAATAATTACCCCTCACAAGGGCAAGACAGCAAACAACTGGTTAGGCAGTAACTTTCCAGAAAAAGAATTTGGGATTAGATCAACTGAACACAGACGGACACTATCACGTTAACGTAAGACACAATAGAAGCCCTAATCTCTTCAACATATGACATCAGCTGGGATACCGGGAGACTTCCCTGCTTGACCAGAGGGCCTGGCCTCAGCACTGCACACCTTCACCATCTCTCCGTGGGCTGCATTTGTGTAGTGTCCTGGGGTACAATTTTTTTGCTATTAAGAAACTCCAGCTAAAACAGGGTGCTACAACAAGCCGCCTCAGCTCTTTCATATGCACCACATTTCTTCAGCACATTTAAATGTAAAGCATCTTGATATTCATCATGCAGATGCTCAACAGTCAGGACCCAGAAAACCTAAAAGGTCACTTCAAGTTCCAGACAAAGAGCTGAGTCAATGGCTATATGTTTCCAGTCAGCATAGTTGAGCTACCTATACACATGGCAGAAGACACCAGAAGAGTTTAGGTACTGAAACAACTGAAGTACAAAAATGACACCTGAAATACACACAAATCTGACCTGGGTCCTATTGAAGGGGGTGGCAAAACACCATTTTCTAAGGCAGTAGTCCTGGACAGTAAGTGTCTTCCACTTCGTAAAGATCACTGCTGCATGGCATTTCAAACTGCATGTAGCACCACACATTTACTTCGAGGAGATCCATCTCATCTAGCTTCCCCCATGCGCTGAAGCTAGAGGTAAGACTTCTCTGGCATGCCAACAGCCCCACTTGATGCACAGAAATGACCTCCCTTTCAAGAACAGGAGTTCTGCAGGACTCCTCTTTGCAGAGAGTAATTTTAATTACAGGAAAGACTATCTTAGAACAAATGTACTAGCACTGCTTTACAAACAGCAGCATCATGTGTTGCCAGACATCCAAAAGTTTATGCCTGGACAGTCACGACAAACGAAGCGCCTTCTGGAATGTTAAGGCAACGCAGTATCTGAGACCAAAGCCACTGCATGCTATTGGAGAGCCAAGAATATGAAGTCCTCACACATCACCTGCATTAGCCTATCATACCTTAACTTCAACAGCAGCAGTCTTTTCTCTGTATTCACTTCAAACGACCCCCTAAATTTCTTCCCTACAAAACAACCTCCAACTTTGAGCAATGGGAAATTCTGACTTTAATATTACAATTCACCTTGCTTCTTGAGCAATCCCATCAGTTCTACGTTCTGTGAAGAATGCTCACTCTAGCAGCACAGTATGTCCAAAGGGGGAGTCTAAGCTCCCCTCTCCCCACCAAAGCAGCTTTCTCTCAGGTGGAGAGAAGAAAAAAACAAAAAGAAAGCAAATCTGTATGGTTTGAGACTGTAGTTTTATGGGAGGCAAGCGCTGATGTGCAACGGCTCTGGCTTCATTTGAAGTGCTGGATCGCAGCCAGTTAGTCATTTAGATACAGGCAATACAAGAACCTTCTTTGCTCTCCATTTCTCACTCCCCCGTAGGACACAAGCTTGAAACTCTGCTTCTAATCTTGAGCAAGCCAAGAACTCAAATTCCTTCCTATGCCATTTGATAGCATCTGGCTGCGTCTCCTTCATCGCACTCTTACGCAATCAGTTGCGAGCTGGCTGGTAACTGGATAATGCCTCAGCCTTATGGGGTAAATGATCTGTGTGTGATAGGGATGGAAGCATATTAACGGAAGCTGCACAGTTACACCCTTTGTAAAATGGTTTGATAATAGGCCAAATACTTAATAGCAACAAATAAACTAACCCCCAAACCAAATGAGCAGATCTATGTACTTAAGCCTACTTTACATACCAAGCAGGGAGAGATAAGCATTAGAGCAGCTATTCCTAAAACGCACTGATTGAAGAACGTAGGAAAAATCTTTCATTGGCAATTTTTTGTAGAAAATGATAAATCATGTTTTAAATGAGACAAAGCCCTACCTAATCCCAGCTTAGGTAGAAGAACTGTAAAGTAGTCAACACCTGAGAAAGCCAGTGACTATCTGAATAAAAGGGTCTGCCAAATCAGCAACTCCTATACGCGAGGACCAGAGATCACATCCTGAGGGACAGAGCCAAGTAGTCCCAGCAGAATTTCAACTGGCATTAGGCACCCCTGTTCCTTCTCCTCTTTACCCCCTCTCGGAACCCAGCAGGCAGACGAGTCTCCTCTCTCAAGGCAGACTGGAAAGCCAAGAGAACAGAAGCAGCGGGCTGACTAGTCAAAGACTGCCTGCCGCCTCCATCACCGCTCTGGAAGCACTGTGGTGGCTACGCAAGCACCACAGGTAAAGCTGCACTTGCTCTTCCATTACGGGTCTGGGCTGATGGCAAAAAGAACAGACTCTGGGGGATGTCTGTGTAGGCAGGGATAGCAGGCAAAGACAGGAAAGGCTACAGTGGGATGCAAAGTGCCGGGGGTGCTTAGGCTTAGGAAACATGATGCTTTGGCTAGAAATGCAAAAGCTGCATGGTACTGAAAGAGTTTAGGAAGCTCCACCTGGAAGCAGAGACACAGAATTGAGGGAGGAGTAGGCTGGACAAGAGCAGCATTGTTAGAACTTATGATGCAAGGAGTTGGGAGGGAACGAGAGGGAAGGAATAAACTGCATGGATAGTTACAATCCAAGCAGGAAAACCGGGGTCTCAAGGCAGGGGGCGAATGGGAGACAATATATGAAGATAGGTGTTCTCAAACTCAAGAGTAAAAACAGAAGCACCTGATTCGAAGTGCTACAAAAGCCATGAATGCAAGTGAACAGAAAACTCCTCAGAAATAGAGTACCACAGCAGAATGAACAGACCCACTGCAACAAGTCACCAAACCGGGAGCCAGAATGCAGATGGCTATTCTAAAAGTATGAGATGGGAAGAGAATGAGAACAGGCATCTTGCTCTTATACGCAGGCACACACAGAAAGCTCTTTTCTGTTTCCACATCTTGCACAGTGGCCGATGACAGCAGTTGTTACTCTCTGGCAGGGCAGAAGGTACCTTTTTTACAACACTCACTGAACAGGTCACACATTCCCGGGGAATGCGTACAATTTGCAGAGTTCTCAAGTAACAAGAGGAACCTTGGAGGGATTCCACCTTTCTAAATTCTGATATTCCCCAGAGCATCCACTGCGGCAGGGCTGCATACTGTTTGCACAATCTATCCCTAGGTTTTTTCATCATTCCAAGTATTGTGTAATGAGTGTTCTCTCACGCTCCTGTTACAAATGACACAAGGAAAATAAAGTGAAGGACAAACACGGCAGAATTGCTACTGAACCGTTTAACTAAAAGCACAACTGATGGCAAACCATGTTTCAGCATAAAAATCAGAGGCGATGATTAAACTGGAAGCAGTGAATTTGGATGAAAATTTGCTAGTTTATTTCCAGTTAGCACACACATTATTATCTTTCATTCGCAGTGTGAGAATTCCGGTCAGGCCCGCAGCTGAGTCATCACACCTGGGACAACTGAGCTGCTTCTTGCTCCTGACCTGGCATGAGAAAGAGACGGTGCAGTTAAGCCCTGAAGCAAAGGACATCTCACTTCAACAGGAAGTGATGAGCTTCAGTCAGGTAACTATCTATCTTCATCTAAGTAAGCAAGACTTTAGTTTTGAGGATGATGAAGAGGGAGGAAGGGAGGAGAAAACAGGAAAACACAATCCTCTCGTAGTCCTCCAAAATGGTACGAGAGAAGGAGGATATCCTGAGCTGCAAGGGGACACAGAATTTTACCAAGGTTTTTAGTAAATTGGATTGTTTAAGGTTTGTTTTTTTTAAATTAATTTATATTTCTATTTACAATACCCATAAAAAACAGAGGTTGCTCCGAAGCAGAGTTTGTTTCTTTGTTCTCAAGTAGTCAAACTGCAACTATTTCACGCCCCATGCTTTAAGAATACAGACACTAATCTTTCAGACCCCTTCCTCTAGGCAATTACCATTCTCTTCCTCTTCACATGATAATTATGAAAGAAAAAAAAAATTAAATAAAAATTCAGCCATTAATAACATATGTTACCAAAGCAAGGTTGGCAAGGTTGCCCTCAATCCTAACAGCAAGGGAATGGTACCATTGTTTCATGAATGCAGCCTCCAGCTGACTTGAAGAAACCCTTGCTGTCAAAATTTAAATGACTCATGATATTTGTGCTGCACAGAGAATGTTTTAATTTACATAATTATACCTGTATAAACTATGCACCGACTGGTTCCCAATCTGGAGTTCACTCTAAAGTCTCCCTAAGGGAAAGGTGTCACATGTGACGAGAAACAGTTTATGAGTCTGCAAATGTGAAGGGCAAGAACAAAGAGCCCAATAACTTGCCCTTCTTACAACAAGAAATCCTACTTACTGCAACACCCTCAGCAAACACGAGCACCAATTACTGGTGAAATGTGACACAGCTAACAGTGCCACCAACACAGACACCAAAGTCTACTTTTTAGGTTGTAAACGTTGTGACTGGAGTATTAACAACACTAGCGTTACCTGCAGCTACTATTACAATGTCAGCGAGTTGCGTATGGATCTTGAGCTGCTCTTTTGGTGTGTATCTGTGAGTAATGGTCACTGTAGCATCACCTGAAATGCAAGAGATTATCAATTAATTGTCACGTATAAAACGCCTGTATAGCATTTACTTTCAGGTGCAAATGACTGACTTTGGTACATTAACAACAGTACAGAAGATCCTCAGATTTCTCTTGGGATGCATCATTTACTTGCACAGGCAGAACACTCAAAACACTTGCGGTTCACACATATGAAAAAAACGTTTATTCTTAAAAATTCTCACAGGATGAATTCATTTCTACACTGTAAACTAACTTCTTCCTTAATCAGTTTCGTTACATTTAGTGGAATTACACAGAGCAAACCCAGCACGGAATCCAGTGTCTACCTTATTAAGCACGATTCGTATAGCGTGCCATAAGACGCAGTTGTTTGTCACAAATTGAAGGATGACATCACCACATTCAGATCTGTCCTCAACCATGTTTGTCATTCATTGGTCCTGGAGCTCCCCCTGACATTCTGTTGTATAGACAGAAGACCACACTCTTCGCTGTACCTGTAATCTCATTTCATAACAGCCTTTCCCTTGAGTCCAAGTTTAGTCTTTGGCCTGTGTTTCTGACTGACTTTGAGTGCTCAAGGAATAATTTGTAATTCAAGTTCAGTGAAGTGGCACTATTTCTTAACAACATTCCCTCTCCCAAGAATAAACACGGCTGATAATCTGGCTAACAACAGGAGATGACAACTGAGGCTCTTTCGTAGGGCCCAACTGTGCAGTGAATGAGTCTAGCAGCTATGGCAACAAGGACACTGCTGGGCCAAGGGTCTTGGCTTAGAAACCCTGCTGACCCATAACTGCATGCAAGGGTCAGACAGCAAAATCCCTCTCTCGACAGCAACACCACCAGAATTCATGAAGGAGAGCCACTCTTGATCACACATGTGGAACACAATCAACAGCAGCATCAATACTTACAAAAATCCAACAGGATGGATCTCAGAAGGTCTGTCACCATAACCACTTAAGTAATCAATACATCCAATGCATGTATTTTTCCACACACTCCAAGCATTCCAAGTCATCACTTTATGTAGCTCAAGTGCAACAAAAGGAACGGAAAAGACTGAAAAAAAAGGTACTTAGATTTTTGCAGGTGTCCATCCATCTCTCTCTTGTATCTCCCAATAAAACAAGAACAGCTGAACCCTTACTTCACACCAGAGTAGGAAGTGTTTGAAGTTATCACAAATAGAAGCACACATCCTTTTGGGCAAACTCAAAAGATCTGGAGCCTGCTCCTGCACGGATCTACACTTCTTGGCAAGAAGCTACAAATAAACCCTCCTAGTGAGACATGAAAAGCCTTGTGCTGAGGATACTGAGGAGAGAGAGCACTACACACAAAACGAATTGTCATGGGGATAGGGACTGAAGTCTCATACTGCATCCAACACCAAGCATGGTGATCCCTCAAGGACTGCCCAAGAAAACAGCAAAGACAACAGCTGTCAGAGGAGACTCCTCCCAACACTCTCCTGTCAACTACTGGTACCGCACAGTGCTCAGGTGTTCGATCCCCCCATCTCCACCTTCCACCCATCACAGACTCCTACACCACATTATTAACCATTAAACTAAATTTTTTTTTTGCCATCTCAGACGTTACCACCACATCTGCTTCCTCTGGAATGTGTCTGACTGATCTAATCTGTGCCTCTCACCTCATTAACTCTCTTTCTCAAGCATCTAATCTTCAACCCATCTGTGCTCCGACTTCTCTGCTCTTTCCCCTCACCTTTGATCCCTCTTCTTCAGTCTCTACAGTGCATATCGTCTCCTCAAAGAGAAGCAGATCAAGGCATTTTCTGATAATGAGAACAGAAAAGTACAGATGTGCATAAGCAACTCCATGAAATTAGGAGAATTGCCAGAAGTTAGAAGTCTCTCACCAACTTTCTATAACTTCCCATGAATTTAAGTGCATCGAGAGCTTAGACAGCTAATTGTCTTAAAAACCTCTTCACTGTAAGCCTCCTTGTGATAGCAACATCCCAGCCAGTACATAAAGCCTGCATGTCAAGATTCCTTCAGCTTTCTTCCTTGAATACCTTTAGGATTATGAAATAACAACTCATATAGACAAAACAATCGGAACAGGACTGAACTTCTACCCATTGATACTCCTCATTTTGCTAATCTAAAGCAGCATGTCTCCAGCTGCAGATTTGTTTGTATGCAGGCCATGCACATACCCTTTTGCGGGAGCAGCATACAGGCTGTAGAGATGGTTGGAGTTCTACCTCTTTGGAGGCCTCATTCTCCAAACACATTAATAACAAATCACTTTGCCCCCTGCAGAAGACCCATGCCTATTCTTTGATGTTCCACACTTTCCTTTTCTTGGCTAATGCTCGATCAATCTCACTAAAATTTTAGGATTCTTTGAAGGGCCATCCTTCAAACATGAAAGGCAAATAGATTTATCGCTGGATTCTGGAAAGAAAGGCTTGACTGAAATAGAGGAAACTTCTGACACCTATTTGAAGCAAAAGAAGAAGGATGTCTTGCCCAAAATCTCAAGGATTACTTCCAAAACTAAATACATAATGAGATACTTTTGACCTCTTATCCTGTGCTTAGCAGAGAAGCTGAGAAAAACCAATAGATAAAATCCAAAGCTACAAAGATTCACACCTTCTGAGAAACAAAATCAGTGCTGTTTCCCTATCAAGAATTTAGTGAGGAATGTGTCTGTAGTCCGCTCCTGAAACCAAGTAATTGCTCTCACTATGAAACGGGAAAGGAAAAAAAAAACAGGGGTGGGGGAAAGCCCCTACCTTCAGAATAGCAGTCCAGAAGCTTACAGACACCTCAGAAACGGCAGGTTTTCCATTTAGTTGTGATCATGCCAAAACAGAAAGTAAACAACTATTTTTACACTGCTACTTCTGCTGAAAGGAGGAATATATTTAGCAATTAAGAGTCCGCACGACACTGCTGAGACAATTCACTAGCTTATAAAAAAGAGACAGTCTCTTCACCTGCTTACACAAAACTACCTTCGTTTTGCAGAGGTTCAGACAGTTTTCCGACCTGGTCAGATATTGCCACCTGCAGGACATTACGGTTTCTACAGACAAAACAGCACAGATGAAGACAGACCCCAGCTTTTAGGTTTTGTTCATCATCTGTAACAAAGCAACAACTAAAACTCGTAACAAAAACAAAGAAAAAATAGTATCTCTCACACACCTGCGTCACTTCTCAATAAAAATTATTTAATCAAATCAGCCCAGTTGCTGATAAAACCCTGTCCTGACTGACAACCCGAGGAAGTTCTTTTTCAGCACTTAACTGTAGGTCTTCTCTGGTCCCCATCTCCCTGAATAAAAAAAAAACAAACAAAAAAACAACAGAAAGAATAAAAAAGCTTCCAGAGGTTAAAATTGTTCAAAAAACATGCTTAAGATGAAAACCTGACTTTTTTTGGTAAAAAATAAAATTGGCAACTCTGACATGTAATTTTCAACTTCAAAATACACTTCCATCTTAGAAACATAACACACTTGTCAAAGATATCTCATCTTGTATCCTGACAGATGTCTCTGATCACAACGCACAAATTTTGCCCTGCTATTAGTTGCTAAGAAAGTGGGTGGAAAGGATTGTTCCCTTTAAGCTATTATTTTTATTACATCCACCTTTCCAATCTTTCCACTTCCTTGATCCCGTTATACTTCAGCTTTATGCATTCTCTTTCACTGTCTATCTCAGCTTTATCTCAATTGCCTTCAGTTTCTTCTCTGTCATGATACATCCAGAAATTCTGATAGCCACCAAGGCAAAGCTGAACCCACTGCCCAGCCTGCCCTCCCTTCCACACGCCGTCCAGGCTGGCCTCTTGTTGCGCAGAGCAGAAGCGGAGCAGAAAGCTAACTGCAGAAGACCAAGCAGACCTTCAAGGACAGCCCGATCTGCGAGTCAGGAATGAAAACTACACTAGACTACTGCAACTACGCAAGTATTCATCACCATGTCCATGACAAATACATACTTCACAGTGATTTATTGTGAAAGAAGTACAAATGTTCCTCTGTCTTCTCATTGCCAGCTGCTTTATACCATATACTACCACTTGGCAGGTTAGAAAACAGGAAAAATTACCTTAAAAATAAATCAATTTCTTCAGAATAAGCAAAGATAATTTCAATGAGTTAATTCTTTCTACATCTAGATTCCAGTGTCATTATCGGTAAGGGAATATGGGAATGTTTTTCTGTCCCTACGTAGAATATTTGACATACATAGCATCAACAACAATGCCAGTAAGTACGGTTGCCAGTGAAGTAATGTGTCAGGAATCAGAACGCAGGCAGACGACTGTGAGGCACAACAAAGTTCGTACATAGGCTGAACCCGTGGACTAGCCCCCCAAAACAAGTCATACTACCTGGCAGTCAAATAGGAATTACAAACCCCAGATACAAGTGAACAAATCTGAGGCATGGATCCAACTAACTCAAAAGCTGAAAGCTACAAAACAGTATTTAGTTACAGCTAAAAAACATCCATGCAACTACTATGGGTTCTGTAATGAGTTGCTGAAAGAATCATGGGTCACTAGGCCTCCTCATGCCCAACTGAGAAACATGCAAGTAGTTTGCAACTAACTCTGTGTTGTATACAGCCTATTTCAAACACTGACCTGCACTGTCAGTAATATATGGAACCCAATATTTGCAGCAAACGGCAAAAATGGTACTAATTTTCATGGGAATGGGGATGAGACCAGAACTATGCACCGATGGTAATTACAATTCAAACACCGAGAGAAGTTTCAAATAGCAACTTTCCCACAGAGGCTAAATGGAAAAACCAACTCTGTGATTAGTAAGAAGCTTTTAGTGTTTTATTATATTAATAATAGATTTCACTCTGCTCCCATTAAATATGCCCAGGATTAAACATTCATGTTTACCTCATTTGTGTACACCACCTTGGCAGTTTCTAACATCAAAATGAAGTTGCAGAAGGACAGTATTCTATTTAAATTATATTTGTTTTTCTTTCTGCAGCACAATTACAGCAGCACATGCATGCTTCTGTAATTAGAATTACTTAAAAATATTTCCATTACAACCCCCAATTTCCAAGGGCATATAAAACGCACTGCAGAAAAATGCCCCAGGCCAATGTGTAACATCACAGAGTTCACACCGAAAAAGTTACTTTGTTGGTCATTTGGGTATTTTCATAATCATCATCTAACCAACACAGCACAACACAAGAATCACGTTACATTTTTTTATATATATCTGTGCATGTATGTGTATGAAAAACTTTAAATTAATATTACATAAGCATGAGGATAAGACATATAGCTACACTACTTCGTACAAATATCACATGAACCTCTGCAGCTCTTTAAGGCCACACCGTCAGGTATTATCCCCAACGTTCCACGCTAACCATGTTTAAACAGCAGCTGTTTCAAATGGAGGACAAAACGATGACATAACACCAGAAAAAGTGGAGTCCAGAAACTGCTCTCTCCTGAGAATACATCAGGAAATAGATTAGCAAATTTATTTCCTTGCTCTGGTTACAAATACTGTACAAGAGACAAAAGGTTTCTCTTTTTATCTGAATCCTCTGGTCAGCTGTATTTTAATGATTTCACAGACGGAAACATTAAAACAACAGGAGGTTGTGGACTTACCTCCAGGCCTTTCATGCTCTCCATCAGTATGTAAAAGCATCGAAATAGGCATTCCAACATTCTTAGATCTTCCAGCTACAACAACATTTTTTCCAAATGTTTGTATTCCTTACGGGGCATGTGGGGGATGTAGGGGGGAGGTGGGGGAGAAAGAAAAAGAAAAAAAACCACCACTATCAAAAAACTGTATTTCACTGTTTTGATAGACCTAAACCCTTCTTCTCTATCCCCAATATATCATTATTTGCTGTTGTGGACTGCTGCCATCAACACGAAATCCACAAGGCTGAACTCGAGGGATGAATCCACAAAACACCTTTCAGCTTTCGCCTTAGAGAAACAAAACTGGCAACTTCTTCAGGTTATCTGAATCACCCTTTGGAGGGACTTCATTTCTCTTCTCTGACCACAAAGCGAAATGGAAGCTCTTATGCCTACCATTAAGAACATATATATTATACTTACAAAATGACAACTGCTGAATACATATGATGCATTCTTTTCCCCTTCTAGTACTGAATTAAATGCCCCAATTTTTGTTCTTATTTTTTCCCCTTCCCCCACAAGAACTTTTACATTTGAATCCTCTATTTGATAAATAATCCGGAGCTCAGCAATATCACAGACAGCTCCTTGCAGCATGACAAAACGCAGAAGGTAGGCTACCACAGTATTTCGCCAAGTATGCTACGCGGACTACTGTCTGCACTTCATTATAGTTATGCTGCTGGCAAAAGATCTCATCTATTTGGCACCTCCTTATTATTTAGATTAATCCTCTAAATGTTTGTTCTTGAATCAGCCCAATACATTTAGATACCCTACGCTTTTCAACTCACACCTGACTTTATTCCTCCTTCATCTTCCGAGATAAAGAGAGTTTCAATACAGTTCAGTTTCTTACCTGTCCGTTTTATAATTTCCCACACGGCAGCAGCAGTGGCAGGTATTACAGAAGGCTGATCAAGACACAGACGTCCAATATTCATAATATGAAATCCATCCACATCCTTTTCAGGTGCGATAGCGTTACAAACTGTTCGTTCATCTATGTGATCTAGGAAAAACACTGCTTTCAAATTACAGTTCTTTCACTTGCCAGCTGCCATCAATACTACCTGAATCACTACACAGAGAAACACACAAGGCTGGTCCAGCTAGGGTAATAACTATTATTCATTATGAATAAACTCCACTCCCCCTCTAAAGGCAGCAGTTACAACTTCAACTTTTAAAGTCATCTACTGAAAATTGATGATTCAGTTTGTGACACTGTTAATACAATGGATTCAGCCGAAATAGGAGAGGCCGATACTCAGCTGAGAATGATGACCTAGTAACAATAAAAATAAAAGTTTAAGCAAGACACTTCAGAGTCATTTCTGCATTCTGAACATGTTAATTACCAAGTGGCTCACAAAAAAAAAATGTCATAGGAGAAAAGTTATTGTGCATGTTACCTGTCTCCAAGACCCCAAAGGATACATGACCTAAGTTTTAAAGAAATGTATGGAAACCCTAAGCTGAAATCACTTGGCAGGTCTAGCTTTTATTTTCCATTTTATGATGACATAACTGTTTTTAGGATTTGCTAATCAGTAGGACCAAAACATATCCCACCTCACTGGAAAACTGTGCGAACGCATAAAACTGTCTGATATTCATGAGCTCAAACCATTAAGTATGGCTTCAATGAGAATACCTGCATATAATTTACTATTCATATCTATTTGTAATGAACATATTTCATAGGCACTATTGATAGGGGATAGGTCTGCAACTGCTTAACGCTATTACTGCATAAACATTGGTACTGATGCTGGAAAAAACATGCATTAGCCACTCCTACCTCCGCAAAGCTACTTTCATATGTAAAGACACTCCAGAGGAACAGCTCTACAAAACGTCCCCATACTGACCCAGAACGCAAAGTTTGTTTAATAAGTGTCATTTACTCAGTGGTACCTCAGTCACAATTTTAGAATCATAGAACAGTTTGGGCTAGAAGGGACCTTTACAGGTCATTTAGTCCACCCCCCCTGCAACGTGCAGGAACATTTTAGCCTATTAAACAACGAAGCAATACTGCCCCAAACTGCTTCCAGGATTACACTCCCAGCTTTACTTGCATCTCAGAAGGACTGTTTTTTTCACCTGTTACATAGTGATACAACACCCATTCCAGGCTAGATCCTTAACAGAACCCTACGACTGCTCTATCCCAATGCTCAATTCAGGGAACATAATGGGATGTTTAAATAAAGCCATAAAGGGAAATGAGTGTTGGTTACAAAATACAGACATTCCCAGTAAAAATATTTTATAGACATATATAAGATGTTTGAATTTAGTAGTTAACTAGCTCTACTTCGGTATTTCATGATTTTGCATTAAATGGAGCTAGCTAATTAAAAGGTATCATGCATGTTATAAAACTTAAAATGTGGTAATCTCCTGTTAAAAGATTTGCAATTAAAAAAACCCTAGAGTTAAACCAGACTGCTATGATTTACAATTTAATTCTCCATTTTCTGATGGGAGGAAGCTTCCTTCTGAATCCTAATGAGAGCGCACTGTGGAAATTCAGATGTTTAGTACACTAATGAAACAGTCCTTTAGAAGTCAAACCAGCCTAATCCAGACTGCAGGCAACCTTGTATTATGCTAACTTGGGGAATAAAAAAAACAAAGAAGAAAGAAATTTGGAGTAACCAATTAAACAGTTTTTGCAAAAGAAAGTTTGCTAACCTTAGGCAAGTTAGTTGTTCATCAAACAAAAACCCGGCAGCCATGCTTTTCCTTGCCCCTGGGACAGGACAGAATACTGCTCTGACAAACACCTCCTCGTTCATCGCTGTCTGTCTTCAGCTTCCCAGAAACAGACAGCTAAGAGATACATCCACGTGAAAGGGAATGAAATCATGCTTTACATGGATTTTTTTCTTCCCCACTCAAAACTGATTTGCAGAGTTTCGTTAAAGGGCACATAGTACCAGGAAGGAATGCAGCTGCATCGCTGGGGACTGGCAGGGTGATGTGGGCCTGAGAAGAGAGGATGTGGACACCCCCCCTTCCTCACCAGAGACCCTTCTAAAACACTGTCTTGGGTGGACCATCCCCAAAGAAACAAAACCAATTCAAGCTGTATAGACAGTTACTATGTCACTTAATGAGTAGATTTTATTTGCCTCAAGAAATGTATTTTCCTGGTTTGTTTTCACCTGACTGCAAGTAGCCTCATTTATTTCCAGAGGAACAAAATAATTTAAGTATGTTGCTGTAAGTCTCACAGAACACGCTTAGCCTCTTCTCAGCTGATACTCACACAAACTTATTTGCTGTCATTCTAGGCTACTCTCCATGCCAAGTTCCTCTCTGCCCTCACACTTTCACTTGTTAACCAAACTTGCAAGACAACACTGGGCATCACTCACCTAGCTACTCTGACATGCACACAGAGAAACTCTTCTTTACACAATAAATAACATGCGCCTCTAATGTCGACATATGAACAATAAAGACTGGGTTTCAAAAGAGGGGGGAAAAAAAAAGATGAAAATACAAACACAGCACAAAAGGGATTCGAAAACATACTGTATGGATCAAGAAATACAGACACGGAGCAAGGAGGAAGCTGTTCAGCAGCAACGAGCTCCCTGGAAAGAATTTCACGAAGCTGCAGTGAGCCACTGCTATGATTTTAACAGTCAGTTCCACCACAGCAGGCCATGCCTACGCTGGCACAGTCTTCCACAACAGAGGGGCATCATGTGTGTACTCATTTGTCTCATACTCCTTTGCTGCTTACAACTAAGAAAATATTGAGGTTCTCATATTCTATCTCAAATGAATATCTAACATTTCATAGGCATCTTCCAGGCAATTTAAAAAAGATATAGGAAACTCTCCACAAAACCACTACCACATCAGAAGTATGCACTCAAAAGGTGCAGAGAAAGGAAGTTTTCCTCAGGCGAAGATGACAATCCTCAAAGTTAGGTTGCTCCAGCTCACAAAAGTGAAAGAGAACAAAGCTATTTTCTGCTTCTATTTTTATCCCAATGTTGATCAAAAGCCACACCTGTGTGTAGCTTACTGCAAAAAAACCCAAACCCCACACAACACCCTCAACTCTGGAATAAGCAGCCTAGATTGATGAAGTTTTCACAGCTTTAAGGCTTTGCCTCCTTCCATTACAATGCAAATCAAAAGAATTTTGGAAAATGAGCTAACTAAGCTTTCTGCCCTTCCGTTTGTGAAATAACTTTGGGAGAAAAAAAAAATCAGTAATCACACTCATATCTGACATCTATTATGGAAAGAACTTCCTGAACATCTTCAGTTCACGATAACCTGCATATTTAACTTTACTATACAACACTGCAATACTGAAAAAGTTCTGCTATTGATTAAATTACTGTAAGATTTTTACTAAGGCAGGCAACGGCCAGGACTCCAACCAGAAAGTTTTATAGGTTAGAGGAAGGCTAACTAGTCTTCATGCAGTCACTGTGACAGACTGTAGTTTTGAGAGGGATCTTCAACCAATTATTTTAGGGCCTAAACATTTAAGTGCACTAGTGTCAGACATTTGAACTGACACAACTACAATTACCTTAATTTTTTTTTTCTTTTCAAATGTTGAACTGGTTTCAATTCACTAAGTTTCAAGACTTCAGTCCAATGAAGGCAGACAGCTCAAGAGGAGCGTGTAATGACCTGATATCCCCCTCAAAAAAACGCATTTCTGCAATTTTACCCAGTATCCACACAAGTAAGACAAATGACACACGACAACTCCCATTTCTGGGAAACGCGACAGTGGCGTGGGAGTCGAGCGGATGAGTCCGTTTCCTTTGCTACATGCTTCAGACAGAAAGATTTGTATCCCTAGGCTGTCAGTGCCACATCTTTTGCATGAGTTCTTACCACCAAAATGAAAATTTCTTACATTACCTGTTTCCCCTAATCTGTTCTTAGTAGGAGAGAGATTTGTTCCAAGCAAACTGACCACACTCCATCAGCTCCCAGGGTTCCTCACCTGGCGCCCAAGACGTCGGTCTCCTCACCTGTGTTACACTTCCACCTTGTGGCCACCTTACTTCAACCGGTGGCCCATTTCAGCTAGCTTTCATATAATACGAAGCGCAAAACTTCCTAAGCATGCACGCTGATGTTAATCACAAACACAAACCAAGCATCTCTTCCTCTATAACACTCAGCACCTACCCCAATTTTTGCTGTTTTGTAGATATGAAATAAAGGCAGCGAGAACTGTCTGAAAGTGAAAACTAGGACTAAGAGTGGAAATGGAGAGCTCACCTAGAAACAAAGCTTCGACTTCACCATCATCAGAGATACTTCTAAACAGTAACCCCTGGAGCCCCAGCTAGTGCTAGAAATCATGCCTACACATGCCAACAAGACAGCTCCTACCCGTCAGAGCACACAGTACAAACGTATGCTAAAAGACAACACTTCAAAACACAGAGACAGGGGAAGCCCGGCATGCCAGTCAATTTATTACGACTCTAGTAATCTAGGTACCTCTCCATTAGGTTTACCTAAGCTGACTTATGTAGATTTAGATGAAAACTACGTTTTATCACTGCCAAAAAAAACACTTTCCCAGCTACTGCCAAGTGATATTTTAGTGAGTTTTTATTACAAATTAGGAGAAGGAAAATGAAAAACAAGAATATAGTAGAGGCTTTTAGGACCTTAGCACAAAGCTCACCTGGAACAATCCAGACAGCACAAAAAACACACACAAATGCTTACGGCAAACTTGGAACCACTGCGAGAGAGGCCGCAGCATCATCTGCTAGACTGCACAACTTGGCATGACACAGGGGATGAAAATATGGCAAAGGTCTTGAAGTTCAAGGCAAAATCGTGTGACACGTTAAAAAAAACAAAACAAAAAAACACAACAAAAAAATGGAAATCAACTGGATAAAGTGTGTGTGTGGAGGGAAATTCCTTGAAATATGAATTTAAAAAAGGCAAGGTTGAAATGAAATTATTCTCACAATTTAATTTGCTTTTTTGTTTAAAATGAAACACAGGTTCGTATACAACGACAAATTTAACAGCTCAACTAATCCTTCATTATGCACGTCCTCTTTCAAGAGCTTCTTATGTCACTAAGATACATTTGCAACCCAACATTGTCAAACTCTTGCCTCTTACATTGACTGTATGAGGAGTGGGACAAAAGATGTCACCTACCTGGGAGAGGTAGCTGCACTAGTAAACCACTAACTGTTGAATCCTTGTTGAGTTTTACCGTCATATCTAAGAGTTCTTCCTGAGAAATGTCTTTAGGCCTCAGTATGATCTCACTAGAAATGCCTGATAAAAAGCAAAAACAGAAGACACTTTTTAGTATCAGGAAATTTACGGACGGCTTAGTCATTTTGTCTAAAAAATCTGTCCGATACTTAATAGCTACCTTGAATAACCGTAACAACTGTCTTAAATAACCATTAAGGACCTGCTAAAAATTCTGCTTTCGCTGTCTGGTCTGTAAGGCTGTATTTCTATATGTCAAGTGCAATCTTACAATGAAACATACAGAAAAAAGTAAAATCAAAAAAATGCTATAGTTGGACACAGTAGCTCCAAAATTAAACCACAGTTTAGAAATATTTGGAAAATAAAGCATTTTCTACAAATGTGCTCTTGAGAATTACAACCAACACTGAACAGATAAAGGTATGCTAGCATTACTGGCATTTTATCTGCTAGCTTTTCTACTTCTGTGGAACAAAACTCGAGTAGAAAAAAAAAATTTTCAAGTTATTCCAAAAGACTGCAGTTTCACTGATAGCAACAACATTGAAGTTCACTGTTTAGCCTACAATACTCTTTCATTCGCAGATGAGATGTTGTAGTGATTGGGCTTTATCCCAGGTATTCAGTCACTTAGCTTTACTGTTTGATTTCATTACGTCTGAAATTTTGCCCTTCCTCTTCAGGGCTGTGAAGCCTTGGTTTTGGATCGGCTTGCCTGGCTCTACTGTGAACCTAAAGCACTCAACAGGACAGATATTCCATGAGAGACAGCAGAAGAACACGACAATTGACATTATGAAGAAAAGAGCTCTTTTCAATATCTTCCTGTGAAACTGGTTACTTAATGACTGATCCCATCAATTGCAGGGTAGCAGGGTTTGCTACCACAGTTGAAGGTGGGCTGAAAAACCCACATAAAAAAGAAGGAATCTAACAAGTACTGAGGAGGCAAGCTCTTAAGTAATTATTTCACATTCAAAAATAATCAAAATGCCTTGCAGAAACAACTAAAAACTGACATAATTTCTCTCTGATTATCTTCATTCACCAAGCCTCTCAAAGCCAGTTATAGACTTCCCCAGTGTTGTTCTTCAGTTTCCAGTTTCTAACGGTAAGGGTTCAACCTGTTTCCTACCAACATTTTAAGATACAGAATTGAACTTACGGCTACCATCCCTGTGCGATTAAAGCTACTTTATTCACATGTCAATGCAACTTCTTTTCTTTAGGTTCATCACCGAAGATGAGGGAGAAAACAGTGCAAAATTAAATTAAGATACAAAGGGGGTTCCCTCCATTTTTTTTTTAATTTTTCAAATAGCAGTACCTTGTGCTTACCAAAGGAACATTTATATTACATAACACATACCTACAGCTGCAGCTGCTTTTATCTTGTTTCTGACATAGATATGACTAGCTGGATTGTCTCCTACTAATACAACAGTAAGATGAGGTCTCTTGTTTCCAAAGGATATCCACGATTCTACATCCCTTTGAACTTCTTTCAAAACTTGTTTAGCAAGCTTTGTCCCTGAGATAATGGTTGCTTCATCACTACAAAGACAAAAAGATACATAATATTTAGGTCTAAAATTTGATAAACAAGACACTTTGTGTGATCTACCGTGTTAAATATTTGCAAATGCTTTGATTAGTTTATTTGCCAGTTTTTCAAATAATATTGGAAAAACAATAACACACTATTCCAGATCACTTATAGTGACACCAACAAGGTGCCTAGTATTAAAAAAAAAGCCAAACACACTCTGCTGAGAACAATTTATCCAACTGTTTGTCAGGAAAGCAAAGTATTAGAAACATACTTAGCATACAAAAAACACAAATACCTTGTTTCCTTCAATTTTACACCAGCCTCAGCTACTTCCTAAACACAAGTTTCTGTGGTGTTTAACTTAAATATATATATAAAGGAAAAATAATTAAGCCAACAGATGTGGCTTTATTCTTTTCCTGTATGGTCTGCTCCGTATGTGCTCATTTTCATAGATGTCTCTCTCTCATCTTCATTATTTATATTTTAACTATACCTGCCCTTGGTACAAGACACTTCTTCCATGTACTCATTATGCCAAATAAATAATTAACGCCCACCTGTGTGCACTGGCATATACATTTAAGAATACAAGGACTTAACAATATTTTGGTGCCAAAAAATATTTTCAATCCGTATGAAAGTGTATTGCATTTCTACGCTATTTTTACTCTAAATGCATTACCAAAGGATGTTTTCCTAATCTTTAAGCAAGCATTTTTAAGTCCATGCCTCTTCCTTGAAATCTAGCCACAGACTCATTGAGTTTTAAAGATCTGTCCCCACTTAAATCTAACCATTGTCACCCCATCACGCTCAATCTTCTCAGTCATACATGTATTAAAAACAAAGCAAATGAACAGAAAACCAGTGCTAAAACCACAAAATCATACACACCCAAATACAAAAGGAAAAACCCCCTCACACAGACATTATAAGCTAGGACAAAACGCATGTGATATATGCTAGCCAGGAGGCACGGCATCAAAGGCTCTTCACAAACTGCCAGTTCTACAAGCCGCAGCCAGAGTCAATAGTACCAGATAAAAACTTGCCTGAAAATAGAAATGTTTCAAGTTAAGCCCACTCTGATAAATTAATACTCTGGGGAAGCCCAAGTACAGAAGATCAAAATGATCCCGGGTTAGTTCACATCTGCAGAAGAAAACCAGTACAATTATTCCTCAGCAAGAAGTTATGGGACAGCCTTACTTTAAAAGAGCTACCCTCTTCCGGTATTCCAACAGCTAAATGAATACTTTGGGGAAATTAAGAAAGGTATCAATGCAAACTGTAGTTCTATTTTTCATATTCGTAACTTAAAGGTGCTGGGAAGGGAGAAGCTAAATAGCACGTACATTTACGGCAAACGTTTATGAAAGTGACTCCAGGTCTCAAAGAGAATCTCACTAAAGACTAAGTACAGGCAAAAGAAATATTTCGATAAAACTTTCAGCCTTTGCTTTGGAGACTTACCATTAACCACAGAGCAGCTCAAATTACCAAATAATCGGAAAATGGAGTGTGAAAGGTCAGCTTTGTGTCTTACAGAGTTACAGATCAAGAGCCTGCCAAGTTACAGACACTGTTCTATCTTTTAAGGAAGGAAAGTCAATTTTGCTACTTGTTTACGGCAAGCAAGCTTCCCCCTCCCCGCCCGCGCTCACAGCTGATGATCATACACCTGTCTTGAGCCGCCGGGGCTCAGCCACCCATAGCTTACCCATATCAGTGCAATGTCACTAACGCAAGTCTTTTCTGGGACACAGGTAACAAGGCTTACAATGGTTCAGAAACCGAGTGCCCCAGTTGTCAGGAGTCCCAAGCTCATAAGAGCACTCCCCATATCCAGGAGGTTAACTCTGCACTGAAAAATGCCATCACTGTAACCACGCTGTAAATACCGCTACTGCGAGAACCACCGCTTAGGTCAAACTGTTCATCGTTTCTTCTATGTTTCCTAGCAGAAGTTTTCAAACAGATTTTAAAGTTTACGTCACCTCCATATAATATATAGCAAATAGTTTTGTCCTGAACCAGTCAGCACCTAAGTTTTTACAAGTCCAAGGCCAAAACCAAGGTCAAAACAAATATTACACTACTTAGAATAAAAAGATTTACATGGCTAGATACTCCACAATTAGCAGCTACTCATGCATTACCATTCTGCTGGTCTAGTTTATTAAAAAAATAAATAAAAAAGAATATGAGTACTTAGTGTTTACACTTAACCACACACATTTCAGTTACACAAATTGAAACCATAACACTTCAACAGGTTGTACACATGACAACTACCTAGAAAGATCCTAAAACAAATTATTTCAGTCTTGATGATGATTTATCTCAGCTGGTCATCATTACAGCAAGACAACATACTGTTCTTCCTATGAAAGATTTTTAAAAAAATAAACTGAATCATCATAATTAATGACTTTATTCTTACACCTCATGTTTGGCTACTTCGACTTCCGCTGCTTGAACTTTGCTTGGCACATAAAATAAGCAAAGTATCTGATAGTATTTTACCTCTATTTTCTAGGAAGACAGCACCATTTATTACTTCTCTTGACCATTATTAGTTCTAGTGGGTTTACAATTTCACCGAGAATTTTAAGACAAGGGTACAAATTCAGTATATCATGGAAACATGCATTACCTATTGTGTAACAGAAATGTGGTTTTAGTCCCAAAGAAAAACCTCCTTGTTAAGGTAAAAAAAAAAAAAAAGCCCTAGTAGATTATAAAAAGTTTGATTAGGTATTAAGAGAATAAAGGCTTGACATCCTTCAGCAGTAATCTTTTCCTTTGCCTGACTACCCTGAACATCCAGAAATAAAACATTTCAACACTCGGCAAATATGCATGTTTGAAGCTTTATGTATGTCTGTGCACAAATGTGTTTAAAATTGATGTTTAATATATGTTGAGTTAGCTTGCTATGCTGAAAGTAGTCCAAAGTCATTTACAAAAACAACAAAGCATTCTGGTTCTATGTGAAAACTGGACTGGTTTTCAAAGCGCTGCAACTCTGATCAGCTGGGGTTTTTCCTGTACCGAATGCTGGGGGATGAACAAGTGCACACCTAGAGCAACATTCAGACGAAAAAAACCCTACCGTGCTTCCCGAGATGGTCTAAAACTAGTTTTGCACTCTACTACAAGAAACCATGCAACTGGAGTAAAATATCATATGACTAATGTTTTGTTATAAGATGCATATTTGTTTATCAGCGTACTCAAATGTGAGAAACGTTTAACAATTCAACACACAGGGAGAACATCTAAAAACCATCAGACACCGATTTAGAGGCACTTGTTTAAACTCCTAGGCACATGGATGGTAGAACATTAAGGATTCCAAAATATTAGCATATGGAAGAAATGCACAGTGGTGAGCTCTGAAACAACTTCTTTGCTCTGCTAGTCTCCAAGAGAGGGGGAAAAAAAAATTTCCTAGAAGCACGAACCAACTGCCAGAAGCACCATCTCACCCATAACATAGTTCTTTTCAAGAAATGAACTCTTTGCTTAAATAAGATCATATTTGGAAATAGACAGTTGCTGCCAGCACTTCCGGGAAAAAAAACAACCAACTGTTCACACATTTTAACGGCACCCGAAACAACACCTCAGTCTTCCTGCTACTACCTACCAAGCTACTGAAAGAAACTTGTTTAAATGCCAGCGGCTAAAAAGCAGAAGTCATTCCTGGGTTTAGATGCAAATAATAAAAAAGAAACAAATCAGGTGGCAATGCATTGCCATTTACCATTCCAAATGGAGAGGTTTTAGTGCCCCTCCTTCCAAGATTATTCTCCACCTTCCCAAAAGTAAGAAAACAGTGGCACTAACATCACTTTTCCGGTAACATAGCTGATTTATTTTCATGAAGTATATTGCATCAAGAACCTACTTTCTGCTACATAATCACAATCTATTCATACCACATTTTTAAAGTCTCTGGATTTACTCAACCACCATTACAGCTTTGAGCGCTTCTCCAGATGTGATGCATAAGGTGCTGAGAGTTTATCAGGGAAAGCTGAAGCCGCAGCATACACATACACACCTGCTGCACAAAATACACTTAAATTCAGCTCACCTGGCAATTCCAGCAACCTCCTGAGCAACCAGTTTAAGTAAAACAAAGGTCACCCTGAAAACATCTGAAATCAGCTGTCTTCCTGAATTCAACTGCTTTTGTCAATTGTTTACGCTTTGGTCAATTTTGCTTACACATCAACTAGTATTTTCATACGCAAAATAAACATCAAGAAGAATGTTTCACTACAACTCAGTAAATACTGTCACTTTCGTTACCTGGACCTTCAGAACTCTTGTCTCACCAGACCACCCAGTTATAAAATTAACTCTCACAGGAGGGAAAAAAAAAAAAGCACAAGATTTAAATACACAGCTAAGGAGAAACTTCCAATACCTTGGCATTTTCCTTAGTTGCACCGTAGTGCTCTTCAAAGTCTTCTATTTATTTGTTAGAAAGACAGTGTATACAACTTTCCCAAGTAAACAAAATTTTTCACAACTGTCAAATACAAAAATAGCAAGTATAACATGTTGATGCTCCTCAGGTTTAGAATCTGGATAGTTTAAGTCCTGTGACTGAAATACTGTACAAGAACTATAGGCAAAAGGAACGCATCAGCTGCACAGGAAGGCCATGCTGCAGCAAGCTATTCAAGACACTGAAATCAATATGCGAATTATTAGTTTAAATTTTATCCACATGAAAAACTTAACCAGGTGTAATGACAGATTTAGTAAGCATTCCTATGCCATCCTGTCCCACCATCACCATACCCACTCATGGATGCTCTTCTGAGCCCTGTGTGAGTTTACAACAATTCACGTACTGAATCTTTCTTGCTGGTGCATCAAGTGACTTGCAGGACATTACAGAAAGTTCAACCTGTGCCAGTTCATCAGTGACCTGGATAAAGGGACAGAGCGTACCCTCAGCAAGTCTGCTGATGACACAAAGCTGGGAGGTGTGGTGGATACACCGGCAGGCTGTGCTGCCATCCAGCGAGACCTGGACAGGCTGGAGAGTTGGGCAGAGAGGAACCTAATGAAGTTCAACCAGGGCAAGTACAGGGTCCTGCACCTGAGAAGGAACAACCCCATGCACCAGTACAGGCTTGGGGCTGACCTGCTGGAGAGCAGCTCTGCGGAGAGAGACCTGGGTGCCCTGGGGGATAAGTTGACCATGAGCCAGCAGTGTGCCCTGGGTGCCAAGAAGGCCAATGGGATCCTGGGGTGCATTACGAGGAGTGTGGGCAGCAGGTCGAGGGAGGTTCTCCTGCCCCTCTGCTCTGCCCTGGGGAGGCCCCATCTGCAGTGCTGTGTCCAGTGCTGGGCTCCCCAGTTCAAGAAAGATGAGGA
>Ga0065711_1003763_pt1 | contig 27505 bp, 9 predicted proteins | sample Hoacrofraction12_FD_59098 | JGI IMG/M metagenome (GOLD analysis project Ga0065711, IMG submission 59098) | Hoatzin crop microbial communities from Cojedes, Venezuela - Epithelial fraction 12 v2 (version 2) | ecosystem: Host-associated > Birds > Digestive system > Esophagus > Crop | place...
AAAAAAAAAAAAAAAAAAAAAAGCATTCGTGAGACTGCAGCATCTACAGCTGCTGCTCTGGAAAGTGATCAGTCGCTATTGTTCAAACGCTGTCGTAGGAGGTCTTGAAGCTGAGCAATCCCAGTAGCTCCTAGTGCCAGTCACTCTGCTCCCACCTGCTTCCCCGTACACACCGGAGGACTGTGTGCTCAGCTTCTGAAAGCGCACATGCAGTTGCTTTGGGGTTCCCAGGTCAGCATGGTTAGAGGGGATTTCAGGCATTATTAGCGGCTTCTGTTGTGTACAGTTGCACTGCTGAGAATTTGGGATTATACAAGCCAGACAGGTCTAGCAAAAGCGGTGTTTTACACTGCATATTTAGCACATTTCATCAGTATTTTGGTTAACATTATCTTAAGGACTATTCAAATTCAACAGAAGAGAAAAAACAAAGATACTTCGAAAGTTTTGGCAATCAAATCCTCTCACTCTCTCTCTTGTCTTTGAGTAACTCCTGTCAAAAACCAAAACCCTTGAAGCCTCTCTGTTGCACTAAACTTTACATGAATTCGGAGAATGCTTCATATAATCACACAAATTAGACATGAGAATGGCTAAGTCATCCTGTCCTTCCTCTGCTGCTGAAATGCAGTCCAGTTCTCAATGGGAGTGTCTGGCCAAATAAGAATGGGTCTGCTGAGCAAAAGAAGTTGTTGTTAAGGACCTGAAATACATTCATAATGTGCATAGAGGAGTTTTACTTCAGACTAACTGCAATTAGTTAGTCTGAAGCCTAGTGCACACTACTGGTTGGAGCAAATTGGTGTATTCCTGGAGCATGGTTTCTGGTTTAGTTTAACCCTAAAGGAATCGTATTTGCACGCCATGAGGCTGCTCCATGATGAAAACCAATTCAGAGTAAGGAAGGACAGTAAGGAGATGAACTTAAAAACCTCACTCGTGCTAATGCAGGCATACCTGGTGAAACCTTTTGATGGCTAACTCTGAATGTAGGACATCCAAAATGTGACAAAGTACCTGCTTTGTTTTCTTCTCGACAGTCAGCCTAACATTTTCTTTACTTGATTTCACCTCATCCATCTGTGGTTCATCCCACACACTTCATGCTGTTCAGTGTTTTGGAGCTTCAGATATTCATAGTCATACTTCCTGAGATAGCTTCCGATACCTGAAATATACAGTAGAAAAAGAAAAAAAACAAAAATCGATCCTTTCAGTTTTTCAACCTAGGCCACTTCTGGCAATACACACACTACTGCCAGTCCATTCTCAAAAGCTTCAAACGGAGACCTTCAGCCAGTGAAATGGAATTATTTTTGCACATGATTTCAAGGTATAATTCAGTGAACAGTCAACCTGTGATCCCGGCAAGAGTTCTTTTTCTTTCACTTGATTATAGTCATTAACATGAAAAACAACTGTCCATCTCTGTTCCAGGGACAATTGATTCTACACATTTGAAACAGTTACCTGTTAATTGTCACACAGCTTTTAGAAGCGGTATATTTAAAACCGTGTTACCTCAGAAACTCGATTTTTTTATATCACTAAACTTTTACTTAGTACAAATTCCTTATTTCCACACTTTTCTTACTTAGCTATGGCTTTATTTCATTTGGCTTCTTTAAAAGCTCATGATTTAATTTTAGTCAGGAAAATGACTAATCACAAAAGATACATAGAGGGGGGGGAAAAAAGAGAGAGATATTGGACTGTGTGCTGCAAGCTTGGAAGAGCAGTTTCCAGACAAAATAAAGCTACTTCCTCTGATTTACTTCCCACATTGTTTACTGGCACTCTCAGTAAACTGTAGTTGTTAGAGGTCAATATTTTGTATTTATTGGAGTATTCATAGAAAAAAATCATAGAGTGTTTCCTATCTGTAAGAGAAATTTGTTTATTTTGCTGTACAATAAAAGCTTGCTTAGATTTTTAAACAGAACTTCTGATAGTCAAAAGGAAAACAAGTAGAGAAGGGTATTAGCCAAAATCTGTCAGCTAAACAGAACTTGTAAATCCAGTCAAACAACTAAAGGGCATTGCGCTGTCAAATCATCAGATTGCAGATCCCTGCCCTGTGGTTTGCTGTCTTTTAGAGCAGGTTGCAAACTGTTTAGCTTTCCCAAACCCTCCCCCCGTCCATCTGCCTACTGACCCATGCAGCTGCCTTAACATTCGCATTCGCTCCACTGGAAGTTTCATGCCTGCCTTGATAGAAGAAAGTAAAATGTTGCAGTGACAGCAGCTTCAGTGGGACTGAGCAAAGAATGACGGGAGAAGATTAAATGTGTTATGTCTATGGATAGCTGAGAATTGGATAAGAAAATTTTGTGAATTACTGTGCACCAAAACTGTCACAACAGAACATTTTAGGAAAAAAAACAAAAAATACACAGAAGTCTAAGGCCCCAAATAGTAGTTGCATCACCATTAGGGAGGGAAGTCAATATATGTAAAGAAGAGGGCGCTGGACAGAAATTCAAGTACTCAAATTCAGAATGCAAGCATAAATGCTTAACCTGCTAAAAATCATATTAAATTCTACTGAGACTAATTTGTAATGAATGAGTCTTGTCTGTTCTTGACCATAATTTCCTTCAGCCTGGCATTTAGTGAAAATGCATTCTAGAAGGTAATTGAGCATGCTTTTCTTCCTTCCTCTTGGGCCTGTAAGGTTATTTACAAAATAATATTTAAAACAGTAACAATATGATGGTTCCCTACAGAATATTTTCCTCTAATATTCATGCAGGTAATCTTCTGAAAAGGCACATACTGGTCAGTAAGCTTCCACAGGATTCACTGAGGCAGGATACCCTGTAGACATGGTAAGCAAAGAAAAATTGCAAGCTATTGTACTTCACTAGATTGCAAAATAAATTTAGCCTCAGTAAAAAAGAACATTCTCTGGAAATTCACTGTACCAAAAATACATTATTTCAGGTAACATTTTGCACAATTAAAAAAATCTTTAAGTGACATGAAAGACATTGCTTGTGACAGCCTGTTTTATAGCCTTTGTATTTTCTTGCACATTATATTTCTGTCCTGTTGCTCTGTAGGCAACTCAAACAAACTGCCAGACACAACATCTCAGGAAGTAAGGTTGAGACCACAAGATTTTCAGGGAAATTACAGGCAATGTTGCAATTAGCTATGTACAAATTTAAGAAAGCTATCCAACCACAAACCCTGGATTCATTTCAGACTGAAGTAATAAACTATATTCCCCATTCTCAACATACAAAGTTAGCTCTGTTTATTCCTGCAGGCTACATCGCTGGGCAAAAGAGATCAGGGGCTTCTCATTACTTCTGGTGAAATTCAGCGCTTAAGAGGGACAACTACTCTCCTCAACCATAGTAATCTCTTTAATCACAGTGAGTTGTGTTGAACAGTAAAATATTTACTGCTGATATTTTAGAACAATTTGAAGTCTTTGCGTTTGAAGACAACGATAATCACAGGGAAACTGGAGCCACTTTTATGAATAACTTTCACTATGCTGTACTCTACAGTGCCATAGTTAAGAACCTGTGAGCAAAGAAATTATAAACACTGTTGGAGATTTTTGCAATGAAAGTATTTGGTAGCTTTTCTCTAAGCAGAAAATTGCCAGAGAAAGTCTCTGCATAACACATGGTACAGGACATACACCCAGTTTCTCTTTTAAAAACAAACACGCATGCACTCACTATTTAAAACAATATAGTTCCACAGAAACTTATGATTATAGTAAGTGGAACCAAGGTCCAGCTGATGAGTCACTGACAACTGAGCAACATCAATCCTATTGCTTGTCGCTACTCTTCTGCATGGGGAATTGTTCTTCACCTCTTTCTCCCTACACATTTCTGTTTTGAGATGGGTCTGTGGAGGTTATTGTGATAAAAATTCTGGCAGTTAAAGGTACAGATCTATGAAGACCTACTTGTCTTTCAGCCATCCCATGGAACATGCAATGTTTGTGCTCATTTCTTCAGTGATGTTTCTTCCTAGAACACGCGATATCTCCTTTTATATCTCTAAACAATATTCCTCAGTCAGTGAAAGTTTGTCACTACTATCCCAGTAAGACAGCTTGTTACTGAAACTATTAAGTGCATCACATCTCACAGTCTGCTTTGTCAATAGGTGAGGACCATATTGTTTCAAAGCCTTTCTACTTTCCTACTTACGTAATTTCTCTTTTGGTTGAATAATTTCTACTTTCCCCTGTTAGTCTCCTGAGGTCTAGGACAAGTCTTAACCTACACACACTAGCATGTTTAGTCATACCTTTCTCAACAGAACAATGGTGATTTAACTAACATATTATTGTAAGGAGAACCTACATGCATACAATCCTGACCATCTACATCAATATACCCTTTAACACTACTATGATTGTTTTATCTGAGAAAATCATCTGGTATATATTTGTAGAAATTACTGGACCAGTATTGACTTTGTTGCATACAGTAAAATATTGATGAATGGCTGAAGAAAATAATCTCTAAGACATATTACAGTATTTATTTGAATGAAAGTACAAAAAGGGTCACTTACAGGAATTATCTAGCTGTTCTTCATAGACAATTGCACATATTATCTAAAAACTACTGTGATACAAACAGCATTGACACAGTAGATATGGCCCACTGCTCAACATGCTGTATCTCAATTATCTTGAAGGACACTTTAGCAAAAGATCTCGGTTGAATCTAATTTTTATCAGTCACAGCCTTGTCTTGCCATTGCCAGTTTCTAAACGTGATGTTTGTTTGCAAATGCTTACAACATGGAAAAGCCCAAGACAGAAGAAAAATATTTCTGAGGTTATGAAATACTGGTAAATTTTTTTGTATCACAGAATGTGTGAATAAAATCATTGTGGTGAAGTATTGCACAAAGAGTTTGCTGAATCTTGAGTAATAAGAAACCAACCTCAAGCAATACAAGAGATAGATGTTTGACTGAATAAACACTTAAAGCTTACTTAGCTCCTCCCTGTCTCCATCTCCCATTTTCTTCACAGAAGACTATTGCTCCTCAGGACCCAGTTCTGTTGGATCCTTGAGCTTTGTTTCAGTTACACCATAGTTCCTTTGACAATAAAATGTGCCTTCCCAGTTCTCTATAGGCTAATGGTATAACTAATTGATCTCTGTTCCTTTTCCTGTCTCCTGACTAAAAATAAAAACCCCATTATTTCTGCTCCCATTTACTTCTGTCAGTAAAGATCTTTAAACTTCAGAAAATGTGGATGTTTGGTCCAAACAAGTGCCCACAAGTTCAGATCCATTCTAACACTGACCTGAACTCTCTCAATCCCATTGAAAATTAGTCAGAGATGGCCAAAGATTTAGATTTAGCTGTCTCTAGCCCACACCAGCTGTACTAAACTACATTGAGAGACTCTTGCATTTCTTCTCTAGTGCTAGACAGAATTAAAAAAGTTTATTATTTTGCAATGTTAAGAAAGAAAAAGATTCTGTTGGTATTTCAGTCAAAAATATGGGTGAAGTGAGCCACAGTATGAACTCCTGATGCTTAAGTTTTATCCAAACTGACTCAGTCATGCTTGGTCTTAAAACCAAAGCCTCAATCTTGGGCCTCAGTTTCACAGTGAAAAATAATCTGAGAAACTTCTTTCATTTCACCTGTTCCCAGATACTCATATTTTATACATTTGTGCCCACTGTTTTCTTGAAAAACAAGTGATCTAGAATTCAGTTACTCAAAGTTCCCTCTTTTCTTTGATCTGATGACATACCTCAGATCACCAGGGTAACAGTACCATGCTGTGAGAAGTAAGGAGGCAAAGATCTGTGAACATCACCTAGGAAAGTAGACTTCTCTCCCACTTTTAAAACTGCCAGTTCTCAAGCTGTAGGTCATTGATGAGAGAAGAGAAGGGCTTTGATGAATAATTACTGGTAGTAACTTTCTCCTGTTGCTTTATTCCCTTCTTGTTCTACCTTGCAGAATACTGGTGGATGTAGGGAGTAGCTCTCTAGACAAAGATAGGTTTAGGCATCTTAAATACCTTTGTGAGCTTAAATTGCTTCCATTACCTGTGGCTAGCAGACAGTCTGCTGTGAAAGGATCAACTAAACACCATGTGTTAGCATTAAAGATTTCCAGTATGTCAATTTTTTCCGCTTTAATCTAGAAGGTTACTGTCACAGATGATGCAGAGACCAACCCGTTTGCTTACCAATTAAGTTAACATATGCCTTTAGCTGATGATTGCTTGCTTTCTAGTACCCAGAGCTATAACAACATGGTTATTTTGGACTCTTCTGTGCAGAATGGAGGACAAGAGAATACAGTTATAAAAAAATCTGTTTATGTTGTAGTGTTTTCAGTTTGAATTTTTGAAGGTCAGTGGTCACTTCACATGTCCACAAATATCAGAAGAACTTGTTACCTGTTAGAACAGCAAACTCTAAGGACAGATGGAATCAGTCTTTTCCTCTGCTAAGGGATAAACTCTCTAACTTCTTGTTCCCATGAATCATTTTGAATGCTCAGATATGTAAGCAATTATCAGAGTGAATGGAAGTACTTCAAGATTTTCTGAAGTCAGGAAAGACTTTTTAAAGTAAAAAAAGTTGAACATTAGGGATCGTGAGACATAGGGATACAAGCAGAAAGTGAGCAGTATTCTCCAGTGTAGCTTTCAGAAAAAAGTTGATAGATGTTTAAATGGCATACATCACATCATTGTTTTTTTGTGAGAATAACTAATGTGAAAACTCTTTACAAATGCCACTCAAATGCAGAGCTGGTGGTTTGTGAGCTCAAAATATTTTGCTGCACAGAGCAACAAAAGGCAGCAGTTGGACTTCACTGAAGATGACACAGAGCACACAGCTCTATTAGGCACACAAGGAAAGCTCTGAGGGGGTTAAAAGTCAATCGCAAGACCTGGGACAAGTGCCAATAAACTTGTACCTGGCCAGACTTAAATTGAATTTCAGCTGCCAAATGTACATTTTCGGATCTCCAGAGGAAGCTGCTTCCTTAGTGTAGGTGAAGTAGACAGAGGCAGCTGTTGAAATGGAAACCATTGCATCAAACAACTTGGGTACTGATTGAATTTAAAATTGGACTTTCTTATTACTTGATTTTTGCCTCAGAATGTGTTGAGGGGATGCAGGTGGCTGATAAACAGAAATGTATCGCTCAGCCAAGAGGTTAAAAAANCCCTCCAAACAACAAAGAATTTTGTCTTTTGGGAGCGAAGAAAAACCCTCAACCAATTCAACAAAGAGATATAGAACCAGGCTCTCANTAGGTGTAAATCAGAGGAGCTATTCTGGTTTAAATTAGCATTCGTAGTCTGAGGCCTAGACTTCTCAGTTAAGCCAGTGTAAACTCAATGGAATAATGTATCAACTCTGAATATTATTACATAAAAATCTTACCCCAGTATTATTGCAAGCCTGGGAATAGAGCTGGACTTGAAATAATATGTGCATATATGTTATATACATATATGTATGCATGTGTATCCTCTAATAGGAAGAGCAAATTGTCATTTTTTAAATCTGCACATAAACACAAGAAAAAGCATGTTCATATTTCCAAGTCCGACATTGTGCAGTAAGAATACCCAGAATTAGAGTTATCCTTGTATTAGGAAAAAAGTGCTGGGTCACGTCATCATTTTTTCACCTATAGGATTTCATATAACTCTGACCCTGGGTCCTCAGGTGGTACAATTTCTTTCAGCATCAGCGGGAACTGCATTCCATTTACACAAATGAAGAATCTAGTTTTGCATGTTCATTGAACTGATTCCAAGATATAAAGGCACTGCTGCTTACCGCATGGGCACCTACCTTGCCACCACTGATGGTCTCTGTGTCTGTTTCTAGTTCCTATCTAGGAAGGAGAAAGTATTTTGTGTGACAATTTTTCAGTTGAAACACATTAAAAATATACAGAGAGGCACAGCAAATAAAGAAAATATTTAATGCCCCAAAACCTCACAAGGTGTCATCATCAATAGCAACAACAAAGGTTGACAACATCATAGAAAACTATATATAGAAAATACTTTATTTGCATTAAACTAATCTTGTGTCTATAGATACCATTATCAAGTTTACTGATAAAGGTATGTTTTCCAACAACCATTTTCATAGTGAGAACTCAGTTGAATTTGTCATCACTGATGGTGAAGTGCTATAAACCAAACCAGTGATTCAAGGTTTGTAATGGTTTTCCTCTGGTACCATAGCACAATATTTTCCAACATAAACCAGAAACTGAAATCCACCTCAAATATTTTTTTTCTTTGAAATTTCTTTTTTAGTGAACTTTGAAACAGAAAGTGAGGGAAGACACAGGTTAAAATACAGCCTTTCTTTACAACACCAAATATACAGTAGCTGTATAGTTCTAGCAATAGAAACTCTTAGCAGGATTGTACATCAAATTCTCCTTTCCTAACTATTTTTAAGTGGAGATAGAAATATAAAGCAACAGTTCTTGACCACAATGATGTTTTTTGTAAAGTATCACAGACTCTCTAAATTATGAAAAAGAAAAGCCTCATGGAAAGATGTTTGTCTTGGTACTCTGTCTCTGCATTGTCACACTGCAAAACTAACAGTTTCACACACATAAACCAAAGGGAAGGCAGTGGGTGGGAGGAAAGAAAGGAATGGAATAAAAGCTATGTTCGTCTTAAATTACTACATGCTTTTACAACTCAGATCTATAAATTCAGATCTTGCCAGGGCAGATCTTTGTGACAGATGAGGCAGAGAAAGATGACATCCCAAAGTACTGCCTGCTAACTGACCACTTGCTTAACAGGCTCTGTATGGCATGCTAGAAGGAAGTCATTTCCTCAGCGCCCAAAGTAAGGTTGACATATAGAGTTGGTGTCGGCATCTGTTTTTCCTTCAGAAGAGACTGTTCCATCAGTACAGAAGACAGACAGTGAGAAGTGAGAAACCCCCTCAGTTCTCAGTGGGATTGGTCACAACTCATTCAGACCTCTCAGTGTCCAACACACACTGGATTTCTCTCCTGTGAAGTACATTTAGCCTGGAGATACAATGAATAGCTGTGTTTTTTAAGGGCTATACTTATTTATGAGAACATCTCATCTATTAATAGTAGTATTATCAGCTCAGTAAGAGTGATATTTTTATTTTTTGATCATGAGGGAAGTAAATAGGTGCATGCTGATGAGTCCTTCCCCACCCTATATGTTTTGCCATAGAATACTAAGTGCAAGTATGAAATATATTTACGGAGTGAAACAAACAGTTCTTGACTTGCTAGATATAAAAGTAATGACCAATGGTCCTACCTTTTGTTCCAAGTGCATCTCATTCCTCTCTGTTACTTGAGAGACAAAAATATCTGGTTAGATGTTAGTTTTAGATAATGACCTCACTGTTTTAAAAAAGAAGTAAGCATTATCAGGTTAGTCCAATTCACATTGTACCTGTCTTTCACAGCCCAGGTAGGTAATTTCAGCCTAAGTTAGATCAAAAAATAATGAGAAGAGTAAAAAAATTAAATTAGAATAGTAAATGACCTTGTATAACTTTAAGACCTGTTTGACTTTGAGGTAAAACCAAAACACTTCTACAGAGTGAGCACTCATTTTTATATCAAGCTTATTTTTAGCCTCAGTAGAACAGTGATATACTGTTCTCTGAGGAATAAGAAACAAGCATCATGGTTAACTTAATAGGGAATTTGACTTTGAATTTATTTCCTATGTAGCTTCAAGATTTTTACAAAGTCTGGAATGTTTTGGACTATTTTTAAAGAACAAACAGAGTTCTCCCTGTTCGTACTCTGTCTACAGACAAAAAAGCACTCTCTGACAACTGAATTAAATTGTCTTTGAGGTGGCAAAATGGAACCCCAAGTATAGTACTTCCCTGGCATAATGTCATTGAACAGTCCCAAGCCCTTTGTTCTTTCTAAGCCTACTTTGAAAAAGGAAAAAAGCAAAGATGTGCATGTGATATAATGGGGCTTTTTCTTTGGTTGTAGTATTTCTTTCTTCCTTTCTCCATGATTTATAAGAGTGCATAGGAAAATTTGCAATGGTCGGAGACCAGAAAGCTCCTCTATTGTAATTCTATTTTTTTTTTCTTTGCTAACACATATGCCCTTTTTTCCTCTCCAGATGTCTTTCAAGTCCCTATTTAAACTAGGGGAGTTTTTTTCAGTGCCTCATGATACTTTAAATCTTTCAGTCTCTATAGATGCAAAGCACCAAGTTAAGAATGCAGGGTGACCTGTTTCATAATCAGAAGAAAACTAATAGAAATTCATTGCTCTTGAAATAAAGATATGTAATTTACAAACCTCAATAATGCAGATAGGTTACATTCAAAGATAAATACTTAATTGGTCTTGAGGACACACCTTAACACACAATTATGACACTATCTAATTTGGTACATATTTAATTTGCAGTTTACAAACGTATATAATCTTCTCGCTCATTATAACAAAGTGGACATTTAATCAGCAAATCTAAAAAGAGCATACATAATGCAGACTAACCTTACCTCTTTTAAGACAAATTTAACTGAATTTTAGTCTTACAGAAGTCAACAGAAATCTTTGTATCTGCAAAATAAGTCTAACTGTGATAGCTTATAAGAGATATTCATGTTGCTCTGTTCCTAAAAGTTCTAGTTTCATTATCTTGCACAATAGTTTGGAGTCATTTTGTATTTTAAAACGGTGATTTTCTACCTGGCAATGTCACTGCTATTAATTTCATGTACCATACCACATGGCAAGACAACGTATTTTGGAGGCTTTTCTTAAGCTATGTTTTTACCATAGGTCTATGATGTAAATCAAAACAATTAAATTGATGTTTTACACATATAAGTTACTGTAGAACAATCTTCACTTTACAGTGACGTGTTTTCATTGGCATTTTAATATAAGGTGATTATCTAAATAGAATTTGTGGTCTACGTATATTTTCTGCTCTTCACTCAATATTTTATCACAACACATCACTTCTTAAAGTACAAGAAATACAAGCATCTTGGAAATTTGATTCATTTGCATTGCATCTGAACTGAAGAGCACTAAAAGCAGTGATTGATTTACCATACTGGTAATCATAAAGCAAATAACAAAAATACATTGAATTAGATTTTACCTCTAATGAAAATGTTTAAGTCTCAATTTTTAGGTATGTTAACAAATTGCCTTTTAGTCCTACATCCAAAATAAGAGACATAGGGATAAGCTGACGTACTCAGTTTCACAAAAGAATTTGTTATGAAATAAAATCAGGTCCTCAGAACTTTGGATCAAACCTTTAGTTCAAAGGTTTGATTTTTTGGGGGGATTTTTTTTTTTAATCTGATTTTATTCTTGGGTAATAAGAAGCAGAAGCAGTTACTTTAACTAAATCCATCAATCCATCACCCTTTGATTGCATTTAAAAAGTTTACTTGGTGTTTTTTATCGCTGTAGATGGCATCTTATAGTAATAGAAATTCTAGCTTAGTAGGCAATAGACATTGCAAAACCTACAAGAAGAAAATGTCCCTTTGGGTCATGAGCAATCTATGGTAAAACAACAAAAAATGGTGAGTTTCTGAGAGAGAATTAACTTGTACCCCACCAATAACCATTTCAAAACAGATGCCTGTGCTACAATATATCGTACTCAGAGAATCTATAGGAGCTACTACTATCTCTGAATTCCAAAATTTACTGCAGGTCTGTGGTAGATGGTTACTTATAAATTATTCCCTGTTACATGACACTATTTCAGCACCATGGAGAGTAGGAGTTCCTGACATTTTTGTCTTCCAGATCAGTTTCTTTTTGTATTAGTCCAAACAATGATAGTATTTTATATATATTTATATATATATATGTATGAATGTAATAACTAGTAACTAGTAGATGTTCTGAAGAGAATCCAGGGTAAAGCAACAAGAATGACAGAATTTCAGAAGGCATAATCTATAAAGAAATAGTGAACCAACTGAGTTTGTTTAAGGTTGAAAATGAAAGATAGCATGGTTAGTCTTTGAAAACGAAACAAATGCACACAGAGGAAAGCAAGGTAGTGTTCACCATGTCTATCGGGTGTAGGGCAAGAAAAATCAGATTGATTTGCAGTGAGTACGGTTTAAATCAAATATTAGCAGAAACATTCTAGCTGCAAGAGAAGTCATATTGCTCGGCAGAGATAGCAGAATGATAATTTTTCTGGATTTTTAGGAAAGTGTTTGGCAGGAAAAGTGTATGGTCTGACTAAGTGTGTTAGATTTTACCTAATGGTAGTAAGTTAGGGGTCTCATGTGCCTTTAATTCAAAACTGTTAACAGTGAAAGTCTACTTTTTGGTATCCCAAATATATGCATTTAAAAATACCCTGATTTCTAAAGTGTGTTGATCACCTAGCCTGTTATAATCATATTTATAGACAGTTATTCAAGTCACCTATCCAAAATGGAATCCCTCAGAGTCATCTGTCACAGTCAAGACTTTGTAATGAAGGGAAACAAATTCAGATAACAACAACTGAAAAAACAAATTAGATCATCAATACATCCAGATGAACCTTGTGAAAACAAGGAGACCACAATGACAGGGTACAACCACATTCAGTTTCTGAAATCTAATTATTTACTGAAACTCACCCATACATATGGAGATTGCATTTGTTCACCCAAATTTCTAATATTATCCTTTCTGTAGTAAATAAAGGATGTTTAATGTATATGAAAATATTTATTAAATTTAAAATATATAATTTCACTGCAGGATGACACATCTTCAAGGAATTTGTACTATTTACAATAAGTAGTACACAGCACAACGTAGTAGCGATCAACTAGTAAGAGTGAAAAACAATAACAAGCAATTCTAATAGAATCCCAGAAAGATAACATCAAATTAGTTGTAATGAGTGATTCACATGCTAAATGACTAGTTTTGTAGCAGTATCAAATAGAAAGAGTTATTACTTTTCCCAGACATTCCTCTAAAAATTAGTGATCCAAAAGAGAACCATGTAAAACAGGTAATCACTTGTTAATCTGCTACCAGTACTTTATGAAACATGGAGTAATACAACTGCTACAGAACCTGTAAAACATATTTGTTGGCTAAGCTGTACCTTAGGATAAGCTGCAAAGATGAGCACCCAAATATTTATTACAGGAAGACAAAGTGTTGACAGCTCATTAGTGAGATAAATATACATTTACTGTGAACCTAGAGATACCTGCACACACTTCAAGATCTGCGAATATGACAAAGACCCCACCACATAAACCACCAGAGTCCCTGCTGTGGAAAGCTTTGTTCTTGCAAAGAGAAAAACAATGCATAGTGTGAACTATAATTTCCTTCAACTAAAAAAAAAATAATCTCTGATGAGGACAGGCATAAATGTGCTTTGAGGCTGCAAATCATAACTTTCAGAAGGTTGGCTGAGTTGATTTTTTTTGTCCTCTCAGAGTTTGCTTTGTTTTCTTGGAGTTATTAAAGGTCATTAAAATCCATTTTTCACACCAGCATTCATAAGATTTACTTTTCATTTCTCAGGGCTCAGACCACCTTCATTTCTATAAAATGTTAGAAAACATAAATGTTTATGCAGTATATTTGCACATCAATCTCTGGCATGCTTTTGAAGCACACTACTTCTTCACAAATGCAATAGAATCTGACCATGGAGTGGTGAAGTAGGAAGAAGAAAATGAAATAAAAACTTGGCGGTTTGCGTGTATAATCAGTGAGGGTATTTTTGTGTGCTTGGCAAACAAGAATTGCGGAAGGTTTTTATGATGTAGTCTCTGTATTACACCTTTATTGAGTGACTGTACAGAAATAGCATTTAGTGGTTTTGTTCTGGGAATGATATCTGAGCAAACATAAGACATGAGGCATGAGAACACTCTGGAATTTGAAATAGGTTGAAGAAATTACAAAAAGACAGCATATGACTCAACCAACTCAGCCATTCTATGTTCTTTAAACATACCAAACTAGAGCACGTTAACCAACCAGTGAACAGGTGTCGGTGATATCCTGAAAAAATTTCTAGCAGAACTGATGACTGTGGAGGAATTTGTTTTTTATGGTCTATATTAGAAACAGTAAGTGATTTCTGTATTCAGTGAAATATGACAGAATGTAGTGGTCTAACATTAACTTCATTTTCAATTAGATAAATTCTATCTGCATTTACAGTCTGAGATGGGATAGAGAATATGGCCAGATGCTGAATCTGATTTAAAGCAAATACAAATACAGAAGCAGCATTCACAGGGAAAATATTAGTTTTACTTTTCATATCAGTCTTCAGATGTAACTGATCAGAAAGAAGGTAAGAGGAATGGAATGACACAGAAATTATTGTGATCGCCCAGAAAACTGGGAGAAGAAACAAACTGTCTTGAGTGGCACTGGGGTAAATGGTGTGTGACAAAACAGCCGTGCTGTCATTATATGGCTGATAACAGTTACCAGATCCTGACACACACATATCACAGCAGAAATCAGCAACATTAAAAAGAATATGAAAAAAAAAAAGCGGGGACAACAAGTAATACATTTTTTTTTCAACCTTTGTGAGGTCCAAGAACAAGAAAAAACTATTTAGAGTGGGGAATATTAATGAAGAACCGAGTTTTTATTTATCAGACTGGGACAATGTTATGGGGCCACTGAAGCCCCTAGTCATTATCTACGGAGAGAATAGGGAAGAAATCCATTTGATCTAAGGACACTCTTTATAGTTTGCCCTTGCTTTTGGAAGCAGAAGTCACCAGACTCTGGGGGAGGCTTCAGTTCAGAACTTATGACATAGCTGTAGTCCCAATTACACAGGTAATGGGGAAAGCAGAGACGTCAGAATGAAAGCTCAAAAATTATTTCCGTGAGACTTCAATGCATATTTAACTGCATTTCTATTAAAGAGCAATTTCAGAGATTGAGGCTAGATAGTTCTCCATTATTGGGAACTTCTCCTTTTCTTTAACAATTGCCTCTGTACTAAGGTTTCACTTTTACTCCTTCCTTCATTGACACTGGTGAGTGAACTATACGCCTGCCAGCCACAGCTACCTCTGTCATCAGCTGCAGGCTGTTTTTCAGTTTTGTTTTTCTCTCTTGTTTTGTATTCCTTTGGTCCTTTTCCATTATGTTGATTAATGTGTAGGCCAGAAGGATGCATGTGGTATGATGAGACTAGTACTCTGTATTTGGCAGTTCTCTATTAATACTTTCTTTTCATTATATGATCTTTTCTCTTCTTTTCATGGACTTCCACATAAAACCCCAAAACTGCCTGCTGCAGCTAAAGCTCAGCTGATTACTTTGAAAATAACAGCAAAATCTATAAGGACCTTCACAATACACATATTTTGCTGGCATGTGTAAATGCACGTATATTTTACTTGCAATTCAGAGAAAATGTGATTTAACAATGTCTAGTCTTGGATAACTGGTACAATTAGCTGTTGTTTAGAATGGACTGCAGATACTTTACAGCATTCTGCGCTAATTTTTTTTTCTTACTACAATGTTCAAAACCTTTAATAAATGAATGAAAAAGTATTTCAACTTCCTGTTCTTTTTGTTTCCTTTAGAACATTAAGTGGGAAATGGCCAATCCACTCTGTCTCTAACTGTCTGAGGGAAAATATTTTCATCTTCTCCGTTCTGACAGAAGGAGTACACCAAATCAACACCTGAGACTTTTCAAAACTCTACCAATGGAAAATGTAAGCTTTTTTTAATGTAAGAGACTGAAACCAGAAGAAAGCAAGTTGAAGATGGACCAGAACATTTTGGCTTTTACTGTGTTCTTTATTAATACTGCTTGAAGGGAGATCTTTTACTAAAGATTGAGCTGTATAGAAGACAGGATGATACAGAAAGACAGTAAGAAAATTATTTATCTTCTAAGTGTTCAGAAGGGCTGAAGAAATGTGGATGAAAGTATCGCTGTGTTAATGTAAGCATGGGAAACCAATAGTGAATGAATGTATCAATTACATTTTCCTTCTTTTTAACATCAGTGAAGTTACCAAAGACATGAGAAGATCGTATATGTTGAAAACCTTCAAGTTTTTATGTAATTGTTTATATTTTTTACTAATAATCAATAATTATGAGAAGGAAAGGAAAGAAGCAAAATAATTTTGCATGAAGAAATCCCTTTTCTTTCCAGAAACTTTCTCAAACTAGTCTTAACATGTAATAGCTGATTAATATCCCTGCCTGAGCAGGTCTGCCTGTGGTCAAGGCTTCCTGCCTACTCCTAATATCACACTATTTTCACAATAACTTAAAGATGCAGATATTTGGTTGCACCATCTCTCATTGCTGTAAACAATTTAAACCCAATTATGCACAGAAAAACCAATCAAGCTATGACTAAAATGAACAGCAAATGCCTGCAGAGCATATGACAAACTCACAAGCTGACGTTTATTCAAGTATGATGTTCATGTCATCACAAACAGCTACCATATCTTCAGAAATGAATGATTCTTGAAAATAAAACACTAATATTAAAAAGGTCAACATTTTATAGATGCGTAGTTCAACTTGTCCTAATTATTAAATAAGCTACAGTGAAAATTAATCTTCTGACAGAACTCCTAGGAAAAGCAGGGAGTAGAGCAGTTGTTCACTTGCCAGAACACAGTAGAGATCACATCTGACTGCTCTAGAAGTAACAGGTTTAGATACCTCCAAATGTAGCATAATGGACTAGATAGTCTGTTCCAATCTAGCAATTTTCTATGATCCTTTGTTCAGAGTGGACCAGATGTCTGTTATTTTGTTAAGAATTAACTTTGTAATTGTTTAAAAAAATACTTAACATACCAAGGCCACATGTGTGGCACAGTTGCATTTTAACTGCTCTGCTGTAAGTTTCTATAATTAATGACTTGGATTCTGGATGTTCAGCCAGTTTTTTTTTTTTTGTTTTCTTTTGGAGGTTATTTTTTGTGGGTTTTTTGAAGGCTATATGCCCACTCTGTTAAGAAAGAGGGAAAAAAAAAAAGATTGAGAGCTAAAATTGCTAAAGCATCAGACTGACACTTTATGCATTGTAACAAGATTTGTTTACACATAAAATGGATGAACTCTGTATATACAGAGAGAGTTAGCAGGCCGAATGAAAGTTAAGTACAGACAGTTTGCTACTTTGATAACATAGGACATAGAATAATACAGGTTTTCTGATTCTTATCCTTCTTTAAATGTGTGCAGTTTTGTAGCAGGTGCTCACACTCACATGGCAGTAGTTTATCTTTTTTTTTAACTTAGAAAAATATTAAACTCAAGAGTTAGAAAAGGAAAGGTCAAGACAAGTATTAGAAAATTAACTCAACTTTACAATTCAGATTGATGTAGTCAGCTCATCTAAATGGATATATAAACTAATTGGTTACTGTAAAACAGAAATCATTCAATACCTCTTCCTCTTTTGTATACTTCCCATAGATTTTTCTCTGTTTAAACACATACAGAGGGTGTGTATTAACAAACATTTAAGCTCCATCACACAACAGGTCTATGAAAGTATCCTACTGGATACTGTGGACAACTTCTGTGCTTCCAATGTGAGTCTTACCTTTCCCAAAGAAAAAAATCTAGACGAAAAAGCCTTGAACTGTCCAATAAGCTAGTGTAAATATTCATAAACATGATTTCCTGAATAACAGAAAAGAGGAGATCTACTTCTCTGGAAGAGTAAGGAAGCTGAAAATTCCTGTAGAAGGGCAGGCAGTCAGAAAAAGAGGAAAAATATTAGGCTGAACAATCACTTCTCCATCAGACACAGTTCTCCAACAACATGGAAAACCTTGAATACCTCCATGTTTTGTCCTACTTTGCTTTTTTACCTGTAGTGTTGTTCACTTCTATATTCAGTGAAGAAGCTATAACATAAGTTGTTGTAGGAAAAGATATTTAGGATTAGATGTTCCACTTGACACCCTGAGCTCCATTTTCATCTGATGGGTCGACCTCAAGAAGCAGATCTGTATCATTATACTGTCTTTTTGTCTGATGCGCTGAACATAAAAAAAATGAATTTGTAGACAAAGGACAGAAACAAGAGCTAAAATATTTTTTTATATTGCATTACAAATGTTCTTCTTCCAGACTTCAATTTTTAATGACTTATTTTTACAAAACAAGGAGAAAGGCTTGCATATATGCAACCTAATATTGGGTTTCTCGTAACTTCTGGATACTTTACTTTGCTACTCGAGTGTCTTCTTAGTCTACATCTAATATCCAAAAGGGGGGAAAATTATTTACTATAATTTATACTAATTGTTTAAACACTTATTTAATGGTTTTGAATCTGTTGAACTTACCTATTTTATCCCTGAGCATGATGCATGTACAAGCGAATGGCAAAGCAAGTTTCACAGCAACAAAAACCAAAAGCCATTAGAATATTTGAAAAGGCTTTCATCAACTTCAGAAGACTGAATCAGATATCAGGCCAGCAACAGAACCCAGAATTACACACATCAGGCAAGAGAAAAAAGCAAACAGAAATACACGAAGATTAGAAATACGATTATGGTATTGTTTTAGACGGAAAAGCATGTAAGAGGCTAATCATCAGTCCGCTATCTCTCTCAAACGTGTTAAATTTTTCTTTGCAAAGAGGTAGTCAAGGTTATACTAGCGTAAAGTTAGTGTAAAATACTATTTTTCTGATTTTAAAACTGGTCTTTTATACATGATCACAAAAGATAGAAACAAATAAGAATTAGGACCTAAGGCCTTTTGGGATTATTTTGAGACGGGGGGAGAGGGGAGAGAAGGGTTGTTTTAGAGAAATCATTTTAATCCTTTTTTGCAAATTGAAATAATCTGCAGGTTTTAAAGTATCATTAAAAAGATTATCAAAGCAATAAGAGATTGGAGATCTCATCCTGAATGTCATGCAGAGCTGATCAAAATATATTTTAATGACGAAAATATTTTTTTATTAAAGAAATAGAGATTCACAGTATAGGCATGTCTGGGGAAAGCTGAAACATTTGTTAATTTTTTTTAATTACTTTTTTATTTAACATAATATTAATCACTATATACTTAAAATATAAATGGAATACTTCAAATGTTGTGTAGTATAAAAATATATATTCTGATACTAGAAAATGTGTTCATGGTTTCAAATAAATTTTCAGGTCATCGTTTTGAAGGAGCTACACATTGGTTTACCTCTCTGATTTTCACTTTTACTTGCACATCTTAAACATTTCTGAAGATCAGAAATTCTAGATACATGGCCAGACATAACTGACTTATGTAGGTCACATGGCTTATAAGGATCAATACAGAATCAAGAAATAATCAAAGGTACCACAATGGAATGCAGTACAGTTACATATAGGTATGGCTGCATATTGTTCTTTGGGGAAAATACAGAACTATGTATAAGCTTTCTCACATATCTCTGCTATATTCTGTTGGTCTCCTTTTAGAACTTCCATAAGACCCCCTACATCAGGGTCTTATTCTGTTTGTCATTGCAACATTAAGTACTTACTTAGCAAATCAATATATTATGATGATGGAAATATCACTGTAGTTCTGAGATTTGTTGCCAAGTGGTGAATTACTCTCCCTTAACTGCCATAACTTTTTTGAGAAATAAACGTACTGTTGTAGTAGCAAAAGGAAGAACAAGATGAACTGTAGCAATGTTGAAGGAATCATCCCAAAAGTAAAACTCCGTCAGTCAATACCTTTTAACTCATCAGTGCTTATGCCTTGAGAAAACTATTGGTTTTTTACACTGAATGGCTTTTGTTGCTGTTACAGGGTTTTAAATTTATGCTACTCAAAGCCTGTACTTATGACAATAGAATTAATTTCATGCTCGACATTTTAAATGTGAGATATGAAAGTAGAAATAATATGGATTAATATATACCTTACGATCATTTGAACTTCAAACACACCTAGTCATGTCAAAAGTGTATACCTTGGAGCTCTTTATCTGTGGTAACATCATGTAATTTACTCTTCTAACTCACTTTGATCATCATGAGTTTTTCTGTAAGGAATGATGTCCGAAACACAATGCTACAGAAATTGAACAGCAGTTCTGTAAGAGCTTTTCAACACACAGCAGTATACATAGTGCAGTAACACTTTCTCATATTGAATATATCCTTTTTGAGTTGAAGGAATAATAGGCAAGATTTACCTTCTTGATAAATATGACAGCCACATTTTACATCACCAATTGAGAATGAAGGATATGACGATACTCTTTGATACTGGCTCAATTGCAAATCCTGTTTATTATCAGTAAGACCCTTCTCCTCATCCCTCCAAAACACTGAAACTAAACGAGACCTGGAAACAATTCCATACAAATCTATTCTTCCACTTCCCCTAAATCTCTCTAAAAGAGTGATTACACCGTAAAAAAAAATTAAAATCAGAGGATGTGTAATAAGCAAGAACAACGCATTTTTCTTTATTCCTGTTCAGAACTAAATATAAATGTGCCCTATATGTCTGGTGCTGGTTCTATATTATCCTTGTGGGATTCAGTGAGCACCTCTGGTGTCTCAGTGTCAGTGAAACTCTGATGCAGTACAGCACTCTGCTCTCCTGCCTGGATTCTGTCGTCTTCTGAGGTAAACTGCTACAAAATTTGTTGTATGGATTAGAGGTGACTTCAGAGCTGCTCTGAATGACAACCTGCTGTCTAGTCCAATTCACAAAATAAATGTGAATCATTTCTACTCTCTTTTGGTTTTGATTACTGACAAGTGTGGAGGTGAAGTCCTGATCTGACGAAAAGTGCGTTCTAAAGAAGAAGAGATCATAATAGGAAAATCTGAAAAGATTAGCTAGATTTTTGTACCTGAATAAGAACTAGTCAAAGAGATTAAGGGGCTGTATCAAAAAGTCTATAGCACATATGAGCAGGAAACATAAACCACATTTTTTTAAAAAAAATCATTTTTATGGGAAAGAGATCAAAAAGGAAAATACAATCAAAATTCCCCTCAATGATTTTTCTCCAATTCTATCCTACCAAGTCTATGTCTCACAGATATTGTGAGGGTCTGGCTACACAAAATATGAGGTCTTAGCACATTATTCGAAAAGACTCTTGCACAATGAGAGTCTTGGACTTGCATAACCTTTTTCCAGAGCTGCTGCTTCTCCATGTTTCCCAGGTTTTGCTTATCTGTCTAGAAAAGTCCTCCTCCAGGAATTATTTTTTACTGCACTGCAGTCTTATCCCTTTTGGTCATAGTGATGAAAAGAGCTTTTTGCCCTGCCTGATATTTCTGTTTCCAGTAACTTGAATCTAAAATGGGCATTAGAAATACCACATGGGTTCATGCCATTCTTAAAAAATATTTAAGAAGTAACTGACTGGAAATACCCATGCTGTTTTAATTACTTTGTATGTTGTTTAGTTTCAAAACAGGAAAGAACTTCTAATTTTTAGGAGGAAGATGACAGTGATTAATTCTATTGCTGCAGTTGGATGGAAGTTTTTGTTTCTGCAAGTATAAATCTCTTCATTTTTCTTTTTATACTGAATAAAGCGTTGTTCTGCAGATGGATTTTTAGTTTGTTACTTTAACATGGCTTCCTTTTACCCACTTGGCAACAGACAAAGTCATACATAAAAACACTGGTTCTTTAGACTGGTAAGTGTATTAGGGGTATCCAAAACAACAATAGCCAGACTAGCTGCCTACCAACAAATCTTCTTCTAAAAGTATACAACAAGGCTAAGGGTGTAATGTTAGGTACAGTAGATGAAAAGACAAATGTAACAGTCTATAACAGGTTTCTCCTGTTGGTCACTGTGTAGTTTAGCAGCAGCCAGGAACTAAGACCTGACAGCCGCTTGCTCACCCCTTCCCGTCCCCTCCAGCAGGGAAACTTGTGGGTTGAGATAAAGACAGTTTAATAAGGTAACAAAAGAAATACTAATACTACTAGAAATGCTGATAATAGTAATGATAATAAGCATGAATATGTAAACCAAACTATATACAGTTCAATTTTTCTCACCACCCACTGACCAATTCGCAGCCCGAAAAAGAAGTTCAAACTTCCAGCCAAGAGAGGATTCCAACTCCTGGAAAAAATGATAGTCTTCTTCCCTCAGCCAATGCCCATTCTTAAACTGAGCATGACGTTCATGGTATGGAATATTTCCATTGGTTGTCTTGGCTATCTGTCTGGTTATGCTCCCTTCTGCACACCTGCTCATTAGCTGAATATGAGAAACTGGACAAAGTCCTTGATTTATTGCAACAACTGAAAACATCAGTGCTGTGGAAATTCTTCTGGTACTAAATCCAGAACACAGCAGCTACTGAGAGGAAAATTAACTCTATCCCAACAAATGCCAGGACAAACTTCTAACTTCTTCTGATGGAATCTAATACAAAACACACAGGACTGAGCAGGTAGCACTGGCTCATTGTTGCAACTGTTTTTCAGCCGGAAAATCCTAAAGATTTTTAGAGTCATCAAACAAGACTAAGAAATCCTAGAGGATCTGAAGGATCATGTCCTTGGATCAGGGGCTTTCATTTGCACAAATGTTTGTGCCAGGACAAGAACTTTTGCATTTTGAGACCGGTTAAAACCTTAACGACTAAAGGTTACATGAGCAGCCTGTCCTGCTTTTTCATTTTTCTGTTCTAGAAAACTCTGCAAAAGGTGCTGCTTCGGCCACTCCTTAGTTTATAGCAACTTAATTCTGTGCTGTTCCTTTGCATCCTTATTACTAAATAAAAGAACCTGCTCATTTTTATTTTCCTTTCATCTACATTTCTGGATGCTCAAGTCTCATATCTAGATCTTTCCAAATTTATAAATGGCTGAAAAGGTATTAGATAAACAATGAAAATAATCAGAGATAAAGGCAGGAAATCTACCGATATAATTTCCACAAAGCAACCATTTTATTTCTGCATGCGAATAGGGCCATTGCCAAAATTTATGCAATTTTTGGTGAAGATCTATGTATGTCAGGGCCAGAATGGTATATACTATGTAATATTTTTTTTAATAAAAAAAAACCCACACAGAAATAATTAAAATTTAAGTAGTGTTGTCTATCCACGCCACAACCTTAGAGAAGGGATCCTTCTTGAAAAGAAATGGCATTCTAAATCCTGGAATTTTTTTTATGGGCAGTGAAGAGATGCCATCAATAAATGTAAAAGATACTTAACATGTCAGAACCATGCATCAGCAAACAGCCTGATTCAATGTACAGGAGTCTTTTTGAAGAATTTAATCTACTAGTCACTTTCATTGATTGATTAGAAATTTCCTTATGTAAGTAACAGTAGTGAAAATCAGGGAGAACATCGGTAAAATGCTGAATAATGGGGAGCCGAAAACTATAGACTAGTTCTGCTTTTCAGCACCAGAACTATAACAGTCTTTTTGGGAAAAGGTGGAAGTAGGGGAAAGAGAACAAACCTTAATCCAGAAGAGTTTGTCATGGAGAGATTAAGTAATTTGTAGTTAGGGTCTTTATAATGTCAATAGGTTATTTCCCTTCCTGGACACTGGCATACAAACACCCCCCCAACCCCCACCCCCCCCAAACAAAAAGCACCAAACAAACCCCGAAGTCCCCACCTACTCTGAGACATGGCTAAGCAAAAGGATGTTGTCGTTTGCTGAATTCATCACTAAGACCTTTTGCATTTTAAAGAAGCCACATTGCTTGACATTAGGTCCATGGAAAGGACAGAAAGTCCTTATTTAGTTTACCCATAGAACAGCAGTCTGTGAACAAATATGAAGACAAATAACAGATAATAAATAGACTGTTCCTGGAATTAGTCCAGGAAAAAATAATTCATGAAATGTTACAGGTCTACTTCAAATACATTGTGACCACAGAAGGCAGCTAAATTTTCAAAGGTGGTATCCTGAAACATTTAATGTTTGTCTTATGCGTTCAACAATTTTTTTTTTGTTATCCCTTCCACTGCTGCGGTAGCAGCGTGGGAACTTTTCTGGAGAAACTCCCCTCCTCCCAGTAGGCCATGTCTCCTTCAGAACAATGAGGTCATGCCTGTGCATGAAGACAGCTTCATTTTCAAGCAGTCAGAAAAATAATATCTCAGGCTTGATGTAGGTAGTGACCCTTCAGAGGCAGTGCCAGACCTCTGGTTCACTTCTGCCTGCAGGTGCTACTCCTCAGACTTCAAAGATCCTCTCAGAATAACTTGTTGAGTTAGAATGATGAATGTTCACTTACTGAGAAAACAGTGGAATTTTATTATTATGGCAATATATTTGTGCTGCTGCAGATAGACACTTATATGCCAGGGCTTCTTTATTAGTCATTTTTTAAAGATATTTAAATTTAACCTTTGCTTGTGATTAAACTAAAGCAAAAATTTGCTTTGTGACAAACTTTTCTCTAAAAGCTTCTAATTGGGATCTCACTGATTTGATTCCAATTGGGAAAAATTAGATACATATTAACAATGAAAAATAAAGAAGAAGCCAGAGTCGAGTGGCTGCTTCTTCCCTCTTTCTGCCATCTCCAGATTTTCAGTTATCTAAACAATATTACTTTTAACCCAATGAACCCAGTATGAAAAATGTTCAGAAAACTAAGTGACTACGTTAAGCACTAGTTTGCATGCACTGGCTACCACTGGGGAGACTGAACTATTAAAAATTATCAAGGAAGTGGGTATAATTTCTGCACACAAATATAAAACCCTAATAAGTGGCCATGAGCAGGGACTGAGGTGTTTAAATTACTGCAAAGTGCAATTAAATTTTTAATCCATGATTAATTGTATCTTAAATATTACACCTGCAAAACCATGGTTCTAATTTAAGCTTAAATTAAAAATAACCTTTTCTGCAGGTTGGAAGACAGAACAAGACTCAATATTTAGTACTCTAAGCATCTAGTCTAGCCAGATTCTGTAGAGACTGATCATTTAAAATCATCTTAAATAATTAGAGAGGTAATTATATGTATGCCATACTGTGGAAAGAATTCCAGTGACAACTGTGGGGTTTGGAACAGAGTTAAATCATTAATATGTACTGCAAGCATACACTTAGGTTATAGACAGTTCATCAGTAAAGCCAAACAAAGGCAAAACTACCACAAGGTTTCACCTTAATTTCCAAAGCTTCAAACAGTGATAAACAAGCAGCTAAGCACCATGTTTCTACAGAATGGCCACATCATAGCTGGATTATGCCACGAATCTGAGAGCTTTAGATTCTGGGTTGTGGTAAAATGCGACCTCAGCTGACAACCTATACTCCACACAATTAAGACCAATTGCAATTACAGGATTTAGGGTGGACTGCTTTCAGAAGAACGCAAGCTTTTTGTTTTCAGCAGACCTCTGTATAGAGTTCTTAAGACCTTCCACCTGAAACACACAGGAAGTTTCTGATGTTCACTGACTGGAGAAAGTGGTAAGACACATGCCACCTATGTGGAGTTCATCAGTACTGTATTGAACAAGTAGCACCAGATATCACTATTGAATCCAAACGTATACACACATACATGGTGTGTATGTGTAAATATACTGTACATCCTACATATAAAGACATATACACTTATTGTGTGTGTATTGTGTCTCTATATTTTATACCCTTATACACATATACTATACACTTATGGGCACAGCACCTCCCCTTGACAACTTCATGCACTACATATACACAGAACAAATGCTGAATACCAATTCAATACGATTTTGTAACATCTACATGAACGGGGAAATGAAGCAGACTGATAGAAGGAAAGCCATGAAAACATGACTTCCAAACTTTCAAGAAAAAGTTTCACATCGCAATTAGAAGGCTCCAAAGACAGAGAAGAAGTAAGAAAGTCCTTGCAAGTGTGCAAGGTTAGCCTGGCAAACACAGGTTTGCCATTCAAGAAAGGAATGTGAACTAGAAAAACATTCATAAGATGCTCAGATTCAAGAGCAATGGAGTGCAGCTACAGAAACGGGAAGGAAATTTTCCTGGAGGTTTTGTTTTGAATTAGCCCTGACACTAGAGAGGTAGGTCACTAACATGAAAGTTATTTGAGCATGGGAGGGCAAAACTAGCAGTAGCTATGAAGATGTCACAGGACTCCATGTAGTCCAAGACTGGCAAGATAATTTTGGTTTAGAAATAAACTTTAGAACATGAATAATAAGGCAGCAGCAGTTTTAGAAGAAGGAAATGCCTTTAATAAGTTTAGACAGATCATCTGTCTATTTCGCACTTTATTAAAAACTTTATCCTCTTTAAGTCTTTACTGCCAATTAGTGTCAATTAACATGAATTTAATCAGCCTTCTTCTGCTCTCAGTATGATGCTGTAAAAGCAATATCATTCTCGTAATTTCAATGTGATTTATACCATAAATGAGACAAGAATGACCCTTAATAGCTGCACATTTAAGTGTATGTTCTTAAACCACACTTTATAATGTGCTTCACACAGGTAACAAAATTCCTATGGGGCACGTTTGTGATCATAAGCTAGTCTTTAACTCGGTCCAAATGATTAGCTTTTCAGGCAGAGCCTTGCAGACAGCTCTAAAGAGAGTAATATTATATGGTAGCTTTAATTATGAGTAAACTGAATATAGAGATGTATTAGTAATTCTGAAAGTAACTTAGTTTAATGAAATTATCCAATACTGTATCATAAAATAAAAGAAAAAAGAAGGCAGTGGGTATATTATGATAGTGGTGGTGGCATGGCAAATGTCACCTGGCTGGAGGTATGGAAGATGAGGTGCTTACAAAGTAGATAACCTAGATATCTAGAATTCTGATACAGAAGGGTTTAAATGGATTAAAAAAACCCAAAACTAGAAAATCTTAGAAAACACCTATAATCTTCTTTCAATACAAATATATTTACTTCACAAATTGAAAAAGGGGTGTAAAGAGAAAAAATCTTTTGTATTAAACACTATTTTAGCAAATCCCTGTTCAGTTAAAATTTCTCCTTGTATTTTTCATGTAGTCCTCAGCACATCACAATCTCTCTCTGAGGAAATCTTGGTGTTCAGTTCATAAAATTGACAAAATCCTCTCTCACAGGAAAATTGTCCCTTGGATTGTTCAGTAAATGATGTGCACCATATAAATACTTATTATGAGTCATATAATTCAAGATTCTAAATGAAAGGTTTAGCATCTAGAAGCAGGAAGTCATTATGGTGGGAAAACAATGTACCCTGGAATAGCTGGTCCTGATTGCAATAGCATGAGACCAATTAAATTATGACCTTGACTGACAAAGAGAGGTCCAAAGATTGTATCACTACTAAGAAAAGATACCTCAAGAAGAAAACAGCACATCAGAAAGTAACACTTGCTACAGTTATGTTTGGTAAGAGAATAGACATGGATGTAAGAATATTATAATTGAAACAATGGCAATTCTGAAGCTAAAAATGAAAATATAATTTAGAAATGCAACACCAGAAAGTAAAAAAAAAAAAAAA
>Ga0065711_1032353_pt1 | contig 27504 bp, 14 predicted proteins | sample Hoacrofraction12_FD_59098 | JGI IMG/M metagenome (GOLD analysis project Ga0065711, IMG submission 59098) | Hoatzin crop microbial communities from Cojedes, Venezuela - Epithelial fraction 12 v2 (version 2) | ecosystem: Host-associated > Birds > Digestive system > Esophagus > Crop | place...
CAGTCCCCTCATCATCCTCGTAGCCCTCCGCTGGACTCTCTCCAGTAGCTCCTCATCTTTCTTGAACTGGGGAGCCCAGCACTGGACAGAGTACTCCAGATGGGGCCTCACTAGGGCAGAGCAGAGGGGAAGGAGAACCTCCCTCGACCTGCTGGCCACACTCTTCTTAATGCACCCCAGGATCCCATTGGCCTTCTTGGCAACCAGGGCACTGTTGGCTCATTTCTGTAGTGAATTTCCTCATTTCTGGGACACATTTCTGTTGTGAATAACCATTGTAAATTGCTTGGCTGTATTTATAATTCCTTATTTATAATAATTTTAATTCATCTGTAATGAGAGTGACCCATATTCACTGCAAAATGAGAGCCTACTTTATGCAAATCTGCCATGTTTATTATCTAGATTGTAATTGTGTATCGTTTCTTTCTATAACAGCTGATTGTTCTTCCCTCTTGCTTTTTTCTTTCCTTTCTCTGTAGTTTACGCTTATTCCAGAAATTTGACACTTTCCGGATTTTAGTTTGCGGTGGGGATGGAAGTGTTGGCTGGGTTCTCTCCGAAATTGATAGCCTCAATCTTCACAAGCAGGTACCTGCCCAACGAGCTTGGCTGGATGAAGGAATGGGGTAATAACGACAGCACGGTTGAAGAGGACTTTCTTTGATCATACAGATCTAGTTTGCCCCAGGACTGAAGCTGCTGAAAGCTTACCACAGCAGTGTTCTTGAAGTAGTTTTCTGCAAGAAGCAGTACTGGACTAATCGATTATTCCTATCTCCAGTGCTCCTCCACAACTCCCTTTTACAAGATCCAGCTTTTGGAGTAGCTCTGAGTTACTCCTGCTCTGTTGCCAGCAGAGACTACACTCAGAAAGGGCTGCAGTTAGAAAGCTGGGAGTTCCACAAGGGTAGTGCTCCTCATCTATTCCCTTTAATTCTCGTGGTGTTGTTTCTCAGTCTTGGGACAGACAGAAACTTCACTGCAGTTGAGGTATCATACAGTGTTATGATAGTGTTAGTTTCCATTTTGTCTTGGAGAGGTCTATGCTAATATTACAGAAAAAGCAATAGCACCACCTGATGGTTAAATAATTACATCTCCAAGGTGCTCCTTGAGATGGTAGCTGTAATACGCTCCTCTCTCGATTAACATCTTAAAAATAGAGGAAATTTCTCCTTACTTGCATGCTCTTCTGGCTGTTTTCCCCATCCAGTTACTTTCTTCTCGCCCTGGGACTAGCTGTTGCTCGATGACTGGTCTGTGTAAGGAATCGGTCATCTGACTTGTGGCTGTTTGTGGCTTGTGTTTTCCCATTTGAATGTCAGTTTTGGTTTCCTATTCTCTGACGCAGTGCCAGCTGGGAGTGCTGCCGTTGGGTACAGGGAATGACCTTGCCCGTGTCTTAGGCTGGGGGTCTGCTTGTGATGATGATACCCAGCTTCCACAGATCCTGGAGAAACTGGAGAGAGCCAGTACCAAAATGCTGGACAGGTGAGTAACCATCACTAACATCCTCTCCTGCTCAGGAGTTGTGTGAAAATATCCTGCAGGAGAACTGTGGAATTCTTTATTCTGCCCAGCTGCTGGACTTCTTACTAATGCCAGTTAACGTTTTTTCTTTGCTAATCCTCTGTCACCCTTTAGTGACAAAAGGTAGTCTGGCTTTCTGTGTCACTGCTGCAGAACAGTACTGAGGGAAATTGTCTGATGTCCAGTATCCTCACTTGTGTCCAGAGTTCTCATCCATTGAATATGTTAGCCTTACAGTCATGATTTATTTTTTTAAGCTAATTTTTTTCTTGGTAAATTTGAACCAATTTATCTTGAGTTTGGCTTAGAAATGAAAACTGAATGCAGAAGTGGACATCTTTACCCCTAGTATTAATATTGCCTGTACAGCTTTGTGTATTTTAAAATGCTTCTTGTCTTTAGAGTTGCATCTTGGCATCTGTTATGTTGAGTCAAATAATGCCCATAGAATTTCTGTGATGGGGGAAGAAGTACAGAGAAGTTCCTTGTGCTGTAGGATACTTGTTCATTGTGTCATCCTTCTCTCTTCTCCCAGTTCAGCCCCTCTGCAGTTCCGTTGCCACTCTGTGGCTTCCTTACATCAGTCACGCCCCTGCCAAAGCGCAATTTGTTCTGCTTTGAGATTCTAATCTGTTACATCTTTTGGATAAAGGAGGAAATCATCTGCCTTATAGTGACAAGTACGATGCCTCCTTTTCAACAGGTGGAGCATCATGGTGTATGAAACCAAACTCCCTCGCCAGGCCTCCACTTCCACAGTCACTGAAGATTTCAGTGAGGATTCCGAGGTACCTAGCAAGATGTAGAGGGAGGGGACTGGGAGCAACAGCCTCCAAACGGATGAGATAGGAGGCAGTGGTTGAGCTCAAAATGAAGCAGGCCTGAGCCATGACTGGGGCTTAGCAGGGGCTTCAGGTCAGTGAAGTACTGTGGAGAAGGATGGAGTTTGGGTTACCAGACTCAACGACCATAGTGGGGGATGAGGAGGAGATGCTTTGGAACAGGACAGAGAGGAAATAGTAGACTTCTATTTGCTGTCATGACATCAAGTTGTTAAAATTCTGGAAAGCTGCATAACAGTCACACAAAAGAAGTTTTCGATACATAGTTGATCAGAGACTTGGAATTAGTTTCTTCGTCAGATTGAGGTCTTCAGTGAGTGAGTGAGCCCTGGACCGCAGAATTTTTCCAGGGCAAAAAGAGCCTATAGAATGATAGGAACTCTCTGGGGAGCCAGGGATACACAGCGTATCTTGTAACGTTGGGGAGCAGCACCCCAGTGGCTTGTTTCTGACTGTCACCAGGTGCAGAAGATTCTCTTCTATGAAGACTCTGTGGCTGCTCATTTGTCCAAAATACTGACTTCTGACCAACACTCAGTGGTCATCTCCTCAGCCAAGTGAGTACTTAGAGGACAGCTGCTCTAAGTGGAAAATGGACTGTGAAAATCCTGAGACAATGCTTGCATGACTTTGTTTTCACTACCTTTTTTGTCTAGGGTGCTTTGTGAGACAGTGAAGGATTTTGTGGCTCGAGTAGGAAAAGCCTATGAGAAGGCAACGGAAAGCTCGGAGGAGTCAGAGGTTATGGCCAGGAAGGTAAAATTGGAAAAACTGTTTGTGTTTCTACTTCTGAAGTGGAAAACTGCTCTCTTTTCAGAGAACTAGGACAGCAGCAGTTCAGCAAGAACTAAAGAATGAGCTACCCAGTCTACTGTTCTATTCAGATGTTCTTCTTCGTCTTACAGTGCTCTGTCCTGAAGGAGAAGCTGGATTCATTGCTGAAGACACTGAATGATGAATCTCAAGCATCTTCATCTCTGCCAAACCCTCCTCCCACCATTGCAGAGGAAACTGAAGATGGTGATGGGTCAGGCGGTGCTTGTGATTCTTCTAGCGACCGGTCAGTGGGCTCGTCGTGTACCGCACGGCCCCAGATATTTCGTCCCCGAGAACAGCTCATGTTGAGAGCCAACAGCTTGAAAAAAGCGATTCGTCAGATAATAGAGCACGCAGAAAAAGGTAACTTCTTTGGAGTCCTGCTTGTGACTTGTGACAGGCTTTTGAGAAGTATAAATTTCCTTTATTCCAGAGGGGAGTAGGGTTCTTTATTAAAAACAGCTTTCCTGAGCTAGAGGAGCTATTCAGTGAGCCTGGCTGTTTAGTTTCAGCATCATCCCTGCCAAGCCCACCTGTCTGAAACACTGCTTGGTAAATGAGCCTGAAGTTCGAGGTATGTTCTGTCCCACAGAGCTGGTTTGGGAAGTTAACTGCCCTCCCGCGCTGCTCATTTGCATTTCCTCTCTGTCCCCACCCATACCACAATTGTGTCAGCACAACTGTTTGTGTGGCTTTGCTGTAAAACAGATCTGAAAATACTTGAGGAGAAAATATTTTAAGTATTTTAACTTGGATTGTTTCAGAAACCTCTTTATAGTACAGCCCGGCAAAACAGTGCAGTGGTACAGCTGCAAGAGAGGGCAGGAACTGCTTAAACTAGCTTTGTTACCGGGAATGCGTGATGATACCCACCTTGATGCAAATCAGTTCTATTCCAATGTTAACTTCCTAGGCAGGTGACCCTCTTCTCCGTATCTTGACCCTTGTCTCTGTCCAGCCGCTCAATGTTTCATTTCCTTTGAAAGGCAGCAGTCTCCCAGATGTTAGTCATAAACTCAGAAGTTTAACTTAGACCGAAGGAAGTACTTAACAGTTTATTACTGGAGATAAAAGCATTGAAGTTGCAGATGTGACATCCATGCACACCGAAATGTGCACTGTGAACAATTATGTAGTCGGTTACAGATCACCGCAGTGTTTCCAGCGCTGCAATATTCTATGCAACCTGTCCTGCAGGTGAAGTTGTATGAGATGGTGGAAGTTGAGCAAACAGCCTGATTCCAGTGAAGTGGAGGTCTTGGCCTCACTGCTGCCTCACTTTGCTGTTGCTTACCTAATGCTGATTAGATGCTTGTTGGAGTTCGTTTGGAGCTCGACCAATTCGCTTAGTCCAGCAGGAAGAGTTTGTATTTCTGCTGGATTAGCGGGTTGGATTGCCGTTTGCGTTTGGTGAACTCCAGGGTCAGCACAAGAGAGGGGAAGAGACTGAAGGAAGGGGGTCTTGTCGCCCTGCAGAGGCAGTGAGCTGGTAGATCATCTCAGGGCTTCTCCCAGAGCTGTGCCCTGTGAGGCGTTGCTGGGGAGGAAGGCCTGTTGATTACATGCAAACGAAGTTTTGATTGCTTTAGGCAACAAGCTAGCATTTAATTCTTACCAGCTCTTGGGCAAACTCCAGTTGCGTTTCAAATGTAATTGTTCAGCTTCTCCAAACTGTCTTTCTTCTTCCAAAGTATGAAATATGATTCTTTCCTCTGTTCGTATTGGTTTTACCAACTGCTGTTTTCTTCCTCCTGATTACATATGTCTAAGGGCCCTTTTCAAGTGGCTTATCCTATTGTCCCAGTATAAATTAAGCAAACAGAAAACTCATTAAACTTATCATTTAATGTCCATCTGGTTAGAATTTCTGGCAACATCTAAATGCAAATAAATTGAAACCCATCACCTGTAGCACAGTTTACATTTCAGGAAGCCTGAGGACCTGTGACATTAAAGGTGGACGCTTCTATTTAGAGCCTCACTGCTAAATAGCTTAGCAAAGAAAACAGGAGGCTAAGCCAGCCCAGTTCCACAGTCTCTCCAGAACAGAGCTTAACTGAGACAAATGGTATAGGAAAGCTTTTTCTTATTCCTGTTCTTTCCTTTAAGGACTTAGGGCTGTTCAAGTCCCATCCTATTGTTATGTACCTCAGTGGGAGGTGTTCCTTGCTAGAAGAGCTGTGAGGCACTCAGCTACTTTTCTCTCTCCTTACAGCTGTAGATGAGCAGAATGCCCAGACCCAGGAGCAAGAGGGCTTCCTCCTGAGTCTCTCAGCCTCTGAAGAGGGCAAGGAGCTGAGGAATGAGGATAAAATCTCCCTGCAGTCGTCACACAGCAGCAGCTATGGAGTGTCCAAAGGGAGGAGCCAGCGGAAAGGTACTGCTCCAGGGCTGCCACCATGCAGATCTTTCCTGTGAATTACAAGTCTGTTAGTTGTAAAAAGTGAGGGAGGTGTTATCTGTATTACCTTCCAAGTTCTATTTTTCTCTGATTTTTGAATGATTGCTCTTCAGATGCCAGGCCTTGCATGTTTCTATGCTCTAGCCTGTGCATCATACACCCCACTTTTTGCTACATCTCTGATGGCTGGTCTATGATCTTAGCATATGGAGCCTAGGATTCAGAAATTTTCTTGCACCTTAGCCAGTAATGTGGGCTCTCTTGGCTTTCAGTGCTTGGACAAGGACGGTCTTGAGCATTTTTCATGTCATCTACCTGATGACATTTCCCTGTAAGCTCCTACCATCCTTTGAAGATGACAGAGAACGGAAGCCAGTTTGCTTAAATAACTGTGTTATGTGAGTAATCTGTTAGAGACCCCTGATCACTGCAAATGTATTTGGAACTTATCTGAGTATTGATTGGGAGCCAAATACCCTGTATGTTGTGCTGCTGGCACCAGCTTTTTCTCATCTCCGTTTCTAATATTTGCATGTGGCATTTTGGTGCCTCCAATCTGTGACATTTCCTGGCTGCACATATGCCACATCTCTGTCTTTTAATGACTACTCCTGTCACCTCTTTGTTTTACGGTGGCAAGAGTGTTTTGCAGTTGAGTGATGCCTAACCCAGTCTTGCTGCTTGGGCTGTGCTTCTGTGTGCTTGTCTGAATCACATCATTATGTTTGTCAATAGCCATGTCTGTGTTGTGTTTTACAGCATCCAAATCTCCTTGTGAAAGACTAATAAACAAAGGAAGTTTGTCGCTGGGCAGCTCTGCATCTCTTCCTTCCCAGACAGGAAACCGGGACAATTTGCCAATGCTGAACACAAAAATCCTCTACCCAAGTACGTGGAACACCCACCACTTCCCATTGAGGCAGCCAACTGGAGTATGAGTGACAGCAACACAGGCTGCAGTCACCACATGAAAACATGAAATTGTCCTGTCTGATGTCCTTTTGTGCAGGGTCCACATGGAGAGAAACCTCTTTGTGGATAACTTCCCACTAGGGCTGAAAAGTGAAGACTTGGAGGGAATGTTAATAGTTTTCAGTTTGTAGCTGAGACCCAAACACCGATTTTTATTAACGCAGTACAGCAGCAGAATTTAGGTACCAATTACAGGGAGATACTGAGCTCAAAGTAACCTCGAGAAGGCTGATATGATGCTGCTGAGAGAGGTTTCTGAAGAGTGTCAGCCATGGACTGGGAGCCGCAGTCCCTTCACGTGAAGGCTGCAGTCACTGGAGTTGCACAGACCCAGCAGAATTCCCACCTCGCACATCTTGTATAGCAGCTTCTCCCCATCACCATGGTGCTGTCCTTCCACCTCTTCCCCTAAATTACTTGTTAAAATTGTTTCTTCTGGAAGCAGGCAGTTTCCTGTCTCTCTGACGAAGCTATTGTTTGCTAGCTAATAATTTAAAAAGCAGGAGGCAGTAATTCTTGAGCAACTTGGAGAATAACTTCAGTACTACTCCTCTCCCTCTGCTCATTGGATGTTACGTGTCTCACCCTGGAGCAAAAAAGCTACTGCAGTGAATACACCCCTGTTTCCCATTTCCATGTGTCTGTACAACTGTCTGCTGGCCTTGGGTGATACCCTGTCGATCAAACCCCTGCAGGCACCCCGGAAACCCTTCTTCTTATTGAGTATGCTAAGCATTCTGGAGTGCAGGAAAGCACGTTCACTATTTACTTTCCACAGTGAATGACAAGAGTTAATATAGTCTGTCCTCTCGTCTCATCTCTGAGATAGAAGTTACCTGTTTTCTGCTTATTATTAATCACACTCTTCCCTGTGGTCAATTTTCCTACAGATATCCGTGCTGGCATGTCTGGTTCTTTGCCTGGGAGCTCTGTCATCAGCCGATTGTTGATCCATGCTGATCCCTTCAACTCTGAGCCTGAAAATCTGTGAGTATGCCCAGCGAGTTGAAGGGAGGGAGTGGATGCTTCCAAATGGACCTCATCAGAGAAGCAATTCATTTATAGAGCTAAATAATGGAGCAGCCTTGAGTTATGTAAATTAATTCATATGCTGGGTGCCAGTCAGGATCAGCTTATCTAGTTACACATGCAGTGGCACATCGGACTCACAGTAGAAGATTTGTAGGTTTTAGGTGAGAATGAAATCTAGATCAGTCTTCTCCCTACACTTGGAGGTGACTCTGGTATTCCTTGTGGGTTTTAGGCAGTGCTCATCAGAGCACGTTGGCATACAGCCTTCTTGTTCTTCACGCATTTATGCAAGAGAGTTGCAAGGTGGCCAGAGGGGGCATGTGAGATGTATACCGAATGGTAAGTGGACTTAGGAATGGGAGTTTTGTTCTTTTTTTGGCAGTGAATGTTACACGGAGAAGTGTGTCATGAATAATTACTTTGGAATTGGACTGGATGCAAAGATTTCTTTGGACTTCAACAACAAACGTGATGAGCACCCAGAGAAATGCAGGTGGGTTTGGCTTTGGCTGACCTTTGGCTACTTCCAGAAGTGACTGAAACCACTTTATGCTTCTGTGCAGTTTAGAAGCCGATTGTGCACAAGCGTGCTGAATAGATATTGTCAATCTTGTGTGCATAATCCTCCTTCAAAGCCTGAAATCATGATGGAGGAGATTAGCTACTGAGTTATTACTGATTCGTTATGCTTTTGTGGCTAGTATGAGCCCTTTGAGTAGCTGCGTCGGTGTGGATTTAGTGCATTGGTTCTACTCACTCCGTGATCTCACTCAATTTTTTCTCCTGGTCTTGCTATTTAGCTACGAGAGAATCGCATCCCAGCTCTCAGTGCTGCAGAGGCCTTGATCCTAACTTAAAGTAAACCACAGGTTTTGGCCTTTTGAACACCTGCGCAACGACAGGATGCTTTGGGTAGCCTGGGTTTGGTACATTTGCTACACTTGAGCTAATAGGGCAAAATGCTGTTGATGTTCTGGTGTGTGAGATTGACAAGTTCTGTGCCAGAGGAATCTGTGTGTTACTCAGTCATGCTCAGTTTGTACCTGACATTAGTTTAAAGGGGAGTAATTTCCTAGCACAAGCAAGGACCATTTTGAGTGCTTGACCCTTTTGGAAGCAAAGCACCTTTGTGTTTTAGGACACAGGAGGTACCATTTCAATGTGGGGTTTTTCTCCCTCTAAGGGAAAAGGTAAATGCTTATTCCAACTTTTTCTCTTTTGATTTGCCCCTTTAGAAGTCGTACTAAAAACATGATGTGGTACGGAGTATTGGGGACCAAGGAGCTGCTACACAGAACATATAAAAACCTGGAGCAGAAAGTCTTGCTGGAGGTGAGGAATTAGCATGCCCTTCTGTTGCTTAAACTGGGATGCCTAATTGCATCTCCTTCAGACGCTGTGGCTTTGATTCTGTTTGGTGACATTAGGGTGTTTTCCCTTGCCTGCCTGATACAGTGTGCTTGCTGTATCTCACCCTGACCTAGCTAAAAGTAGCTTTTCCTGGTTCTGGAAGATAACTTGTATTCCCAGCCTGTAGGGGAAGTGTCATCCTGCTGGAAAGTATTAGCTGTCCCCAACTCGGTATTCAACGTAGATGAGATTGTTATGTTATATCTGGTATCTCATGTGAACATATTTTAGGTAGTAGGTGCAGCAGAAAACTCTGTACTATAACTACACTGTAATGTGCATCAAACTGGAAAAGAAATATTCCTGTATGGGACACATACAGCATGAACAGGTAGCTTTCAGTGGAAGACCCTCATCACAGCAGACTGCATAGGTGTTTCAGAAGTTTTATTCCGCTTTCTGGAGGAATAAACCCAGAGGCTTTGCCATGGCTCTCAGGTGTGCCCTGTTCCTGTTGGGCGGAAAGAAGCAACAGTATATCTCTACAATCCATGTCTACTAAGGGAGGGGTGGTTCGTGAGGTGTGAGTGGATGTGTTCTACTCTGATAGGCCAAGAATAAATGGAAGAAACCTGAATTAATTTATTACTAAGCTGTGCAGGCTGTTTTCTGTTCTTAGAGCATGTGCTGTGGCAGCAGGGGCTGTCTCCTGCTGTGTGGAGAGTGATGTTACCTGCTTTTCTGTGCAGTGCGATGGGAGGCCAATCCCTTTGCCCAGTCTCCAGGGAATCGCCGTACTCAACATTCCTAGCTATGCAGGAGGCACCAACTTCTGGGGAGGGACCAAGGAAGATGATGTGAGTATTCTCTTAAGGCAACCCTGGAAGTGTTTTACTCACTGTTGCTTTTGAAGTCATAGCCCCTGAGAATAGTGCTTGGGAGAAGAGGGCAAGGGGCCTGTCTGCATGTACTTTCACTGTGAAGTGGATATAATACTGAAATCCAATCTTCTGCGGCTTCGCACCCAAGCAGTCTGTAGTGATTCAGACAAAAAACCCAACAGATGCTGTCCTGGGCATCTGGACTTCCAAGAAGTGCTTTAGATTGACCTTCTCCCCTCAGGCTGCCTGAGAAGTAAAGCTCTTTGAAGGCAAATAGAGTTAGATCCAGTAAGAAACAGTGTATTGTTTGAGATGAAAAAGTGTCTGCTCTCATACGAGTAATTTTAGCCTTGTGGCCTACGCCTTTGTGTTTGAATTATGCTTTAGCTGCCATTGGAAGCACAGTGGGAGTATCAAGGCTTGTCTTTCTCCCTCCTAGCTCACTGCAGATCTTGACCTTCTAGCCTCAGATTAAAAAGCACAATTGAAAGCTGACCCCAAAATTTTCACCAATGGGGGGTAAAGGAAACCTCTCCAACAGAGCTGTATGTCAACTGAATTCTCTCTCCCTTGTATCTGGCTAGACATTTACAGCCCCCTCCTTTGATGACAAGATTTTGGAGGTGGTGGCAGTGTTTGGTAGCATGCAAATGGCAGTGTCACGAGTGATAAACCTACAGCATCATCGGATTGCGCAGGTATCAGTTACTTTTGTGAGCTCTTCTTCTCTTCCCGTCTCCAGCTTGTCATAGTTTTGCCAGTTTCAGTCAGTAAAGCCCTGCTTTGTGCTGTCTCTTGTCCATGGAAAGAGCATCCACCAGGGCTGAAAATTGGCATGTCCAGGGGAAATTTGAGCATGGAATTGTTTGCTAGTGTTCATTGAGGTAGGAGTTAGACCAGCAATTCATATATAGGTTTGTAGTCCAAAGACCAAGCAAGCGGTCCCTGCTGCACAAGGGCGAGGTGCCCTGCCACCCAGGCACCTGTGCCTCTGGTAGCACCAAAGCTACAGTACCTGGGGAAGTGCTTTGGAAAGAAAGAGAACATCTCATGCTTTTAGAAAACCAACATTTTAGAGTTTCTCTGATGCAATCACTCCTTGCAGTGTCGGACAGTGAAGATAGCAATCCTGGGAGAAGAGGGAGTTCCCGTGCAAGTGGATGGGGAAGCCTGGATCCAGCCTCCGGGTTACATCTGGATTGTTCATAAGAACAGAGCACAGACCCTCACCCGGGACAGGGTAAGAGCAGCCTTGCATCCGCTGTGTGGTACGCATGTTTCAATGTCTCATACTCCTGGAGAGCGTGGCAGTGGCCACACGTGAAACCTCATCTTTGTGAATGTAGGAAGCATATTTTGCTACACACCATAAAACCTTTTGGAGAGAACATGATTAAACTTGCATTCCCCAGTCGGGAAATCGCATGAATAAGGTTGTTTATGCAAGCTTCTTTTGCTTCCTTTTATAGGTGCCTTGTGACAGCATTTCTTAACATGCTTGCATGCTGTTTTTCCCACAGGATGCCTGCCTCACTGGGTGCTGCGGATTGTCTAGATTCAGCTGTTCAATATTTTAATTTCTCGGTATTGTTCAATATGCAGCTTATACCTCATTGACCAAGTAAAGCAGTGTCTTATGCCTTGTTCAGCAGCGTGTGTCTGTCTCATCTCATAATTTTCAAATATATCTGACGAGTACCAGCAGATAAAGAAGCATCCTTGCCAGTTTACTGTATTACTGAATGGTGGTAAGCCAAAGGAAAGGATAAAGGCCTGCTGTGGCACAAACAGTCTTCGTGGTTCCTCCCAACTCTGTAGCTCTCCATGTGTAAACAGTTTGGTTGATAGCAGCTCTTAATACTTCCCAGCTTAATGCCCCTTTACCCAGCTTCCAGAGCAAATTGAACTCCTTTGCAAAGGACTCATCTGCTGAATAACAAGAAGAGAGAGAACAACTGAGAGGAAAAAGGGAAAGCAGCCTGATACAGGCCTGAGGCACATTGCCTGGCAGGAAGTTATGAGTATGATGGGATGAAAAGAAAGCAAAGGTGGGCGTACAAACCTCCTGTCATTGGAGGACAGGGCAATACCTAAGACCCTTTGAGCTGGGAGAGAACAGTGGATATTGATCATACAATCATAGAATGGTTTGGATTGGCAAGGTCCTTTAAAGGCCATCCAGTCCAACCCCCCTGCAGGGACATCTTTAGATAGATCAGTTTGCTCAGAGCTCCATCCAGCCTAACCTTGAATGTTTCCAGGGGTGGGACATATACAGCCTCTCTGGGCAACTTGTTCCAGTGTTTCACCACCCTCATTGTAAAAAATTTCTTCCTTTCTAAATCCACCCTCTTTTAGTTTAAAACCATTGCCCCTTGTCCTGTCACTCCTTGATGTGAATGTTATGGAGAGGAGGAGACAGGAATACTGCGTAGTCTTTCCTGGAGCGTAAGAGAGCTTCTGCAGTGTCACACTGAGACTTGGAGAGGGAGTGACTGAAGCAGACAGCACAGAGACCAAGGGGGAGCAGGATTCCTGCTGGAAAGGTGGGAGGGAGAAAAGGAGAGGCAGCCTACGTGTGGGGTATGGTGGGAAAGGTGGAGTGAAGCACAAGAGGTAGAGAGGACACACAAGTCCCTAGTGGGTGTGATGTGTATGTTGGGCCATCTGAAGCCATGGCTATGATTGTGCCATCCCACTCCTCGTTGCCTGCAAACCCGGTTTTACAGGCATGGAATTGCTGCTGAGGAAGAGGTTCCAGTTTTGCAGAGCAGCTTTCAGCTTTTGTCTTGACTGTGGGCTTATCCTTATTTTTCCTGCTGTCCTTTTGATTATCGCTGCACAGCCCTTCCTTCATAGAGCAAATCTGTCCTATGCAGTAGATGAAGTGGGGTCCTCTCTTCATGTGTGTGACCCTGTACCTTTGGTAGCATTTTTCAAATGTGATTTGGGATATTTAGTTTCCTAAACTGAAGGTGGAAAAATTCAAATTCCTTCATGTAGCCCCATCTGGACCACTGAAGAGTCATCAGCAAGGTTGAGATCAGCAGATAGCTTTCACTGAGCTGACAGAGCCTGGTTTTGTCCTGTATGAGGAGCAGCAGGGGAAGGGAATGCTTTACCACAGGGCTTCATGGGTATTTGCAGATACAGGAGAATGGTGTGTCCCCAGAACCTTGGACTGTCCCCAAAATTAGTTGTGTTCTAGTGGACACTGGCTTTTCTGCTCCATCCATCTGCTCTCTCTACCCTTAGTCGTGTGTTCCTTAACTAGTCTGTACTCATCTCATTTGACTTCCCAGGCCCAGGATCCATGACTACCATTTCCCCCCGCTTTCCCATCCACCCATCGCGCTCAATCTCCTTTCCTTTTCTAGCTCCCCAAATGCTGGGATTTTTTTTTCCCATGAAAGCTTTGCACCCCTGCTTAGTATCCTCATCTTCCTCTCTGAATTATTCTTTCTGTTTCAGTCTTCCCCTCTCATAATCCCTTCTCTTGTCTAACCTTCTCTCTTGCCATTTCTTGCACTTGTTGATCCATCTCTCCTTGCCCTGAGGCTCTGTGTTTCAGTTTTCATTCTCACCATACCCAATTTTGATCCTTCTGCATTGGGTGTTTTTTACTTCTTCCTGTACTGCTAGCTGCTGCCAGCAGGCATATCAGTATGGGTGCAAGTGGGAGAGGTCCTAGCTCTGAGTTCAGCTGCTTGTCCCACCAATTACTGGGGAAGCCCATTTGACTTCCAGATAAGGAGGAGCCTTGAGCGTTTTTTAGTTTCCGGCTCTGAGATGTCAGTTGAAGAGGTGTTGCTCGTCTGGCTCTCAGAAATGGCCTAGCAATATTTACCAAAACTAGTCTTAAGCAAAAATTAAGCCAAGGCAAGCATGTGGCATGGAAAACTTCAGCCCAGACAGCTAGTTAGCAAAGTCATAAGCAGCTGAACAACTGTGTCCTGCAATGAAAAGTGTCTATACCAGATTTGCATGTTTTACAGGCATAGGCACAGCCATTGGTTTTTATAGGAACTTCATAAGGTATCTTACAGTTTGCTTGCTGTGTTTTCAGGCATTTGAGAGCACCCTGAAGTCCTGGGAGGACAAACAGAAGTGTGAGTTGTCCCGACCCTCATCTTTCTCTCTGCAACCAGAGATCATGTCCGAAGAAGAATCCACTCAGATCAACCAGTTTGGTCAAGCTGCAGGTGCTCTGATCCACAGGTGGGCCTCAGTTTGCTTTTGGTGAATAGAGCCCTCCTTTGGTGCCTGAAGTTCTTGTCCTACTCCTGTTCCTGGAGTTGTTTCTGTTCACTCTTATCTTCTGCAGTGCTGGTCCATGTCACTGGGGGTAACATCGTTCATTATGCAGTGTCCCATCTGCATGAGGGCTGAAGTCGAATAAACTTTCTTAGGTCATTCTGAACAAAAAATGTTAACTTCCATGAGCAAACATGGATCCTTTAATGCTGAAAGAACCCATTATCTTTGAATATCAGTGATTTTTATCAGATATTAAACAAAGGCCTCTCTAGGAGCTCAGATGACAAGTTGGGTTCTTAGGACCCTGATGCCCAGCAGAGATTTCTGGAGGAAGTCACTGTGTGCTCACCTGCTCATCCTTTACTTGGACATTCAGCTCCTTGGTCTGGTCCTCTGAGAAAATTCCCAGAGTCACATTGGAGAGGTGTTAAATAAAGTGCCATGTGTGCGGCTGCCATTCACATCACTATGGCCATACTAAAATGTCTAGGTTATATTTCAAACTGACCCCAACTTGTGTGCAGAACCGAATATGCACCTGGAGATGTGCATGTGAAATCTGCCTTGCTTTGCCTGTGCATGCTCACTGTAGCAGGGAGAATTGCCCTGCTTTGCCAGAGGCTGTGCCCCTTCCATGCTTTATCCCTGCTCTTGTCACTCAGATGGGTATTGAAAGGAGATACCCAGTCGGAAAAGATCTCGTGCTTTGAGCATATGCTGATGCAATCTGTAATTCTCTCTTTAGCATTCGGGAAATAGCCCAATCCTATCAGGACATGGAACAGGAGCTTGCCCATGCTGTCAATGCCAGCTCCAAGTCTATGGACAAAGTCTACGCTAAATCCAAGTCTTCAGAGGTACTTCACTCACTTGGCATCTCCCATTTTGTCTTTGTTCCATAGCTCTTGGTTTTCCTTTCTGAATGACCAAAAGTAGGCCTTGCTTGTCTAAGACTTCTTCCTTTTGACTGCTCAGACCTCTGCATTTCCAGGCTTAATCTGCGCATGAATTGCTTCCCTGCAGGGTCTGAACTGCAGCCTTGTTGTAGAGATGGTGAATAATGTCAAAGCCCTGCATAATGAAACAGAGCTGCTGCTGGCGGGCAAGATGGCGCTGGTAAGAAGCACAAAGCAGGAGTAAAGCAGCCTTTCACTTGTCTCCTCTCCTACTGTTGCCTTGGCAAGCAAGATTTTGCTGGTCTTGGTCTTCTTTGCCTTTGTAACAAATCAATTTAAATGTTGTCACTGAAGAATTAGGATGGTGTTGCTACATAGGCATGATGAGCAGTCAAGCTACCTTGCGCAGAATTTAGACCTCAGAAAAGATGAAAATCATTAACTTGGTAAGGTCTGGGCAGGCTGTGCACTTCCTTTTGAAACAAGGAACTGCTTTGTTAGCTAGGAATTTCAAGGCAAGGGCCAGACTGTGTGTTCCACCATATGGCTTTTAACTCTGCTTTGCTTTCATTTCTGATCCAGCAATTAGATCCTCCGCAGAAGGAGCAGCTCCAAGCAGCCCTGGCAGACATGGACCTCCAGCTGAGGAAACTCGCAGACATCCCTTGGCTGTGGCAGCTTATGGAGCCCTGTGATGAGGAGGTGAGGAGGACCAAGGCTATATTTCCCTAGCTGTTCTCTTTTTCACTAGTTGACTGTGAGTGTTTGACTTCCTGTAGATATACGACTGATGTTAGAAAAAAATCATTAAGAGGGAAACTTGACACCCTAGGGCTAAAGAAAGCGATTTCCTGCTAAGGTCCCTTGCCTGACATCGGAGCAACTTTCTCTGTTTCCCTTCCTATCTTGATCAGAATGAGTTTAGAATTTTTTTTCCTGTCTTACAAGGTCATGTAGCTGAGTTTGATGGTACTTGTTGCTCTTGGTCTGTCCCAATCGATTTATGACTGCCTGATTGTCACTTTTTTGTTTTTACAGAACCAGATGCTGGATTACTCTAAACGCAGCCGCAGTGGCAAATTCCGGCTGGTGACCAAGTTTAAAAAGGAGAAGAACAACAAAAATAAGGAGACTCATAGTAGCATGGGATTGCCGGGTACCAAGTCTGCTCAGTCATTGTGTCTATGTCACATCAGCATGGTCACACCGCTACCCGTTCTCTGTCTTTTTCCTCTCACATTCTCTTCTTCCTCTGTTTCACGTGCATCTGCCTTTTCTTGGAGGTCTAGTCTGTCTTTTTCATGTGGCCAAGCAGCTTGTTGCTCCTGTCTAAGTCATGATCCCCCAGTACCACGCAAATATTCCTGAGCAGAAACGGGAGGTGCCCTCTGAAGAATTCTGCCTACATCCAGACATTTTCAGGGATATTTTAGGGGGTGCTTAGTGAAGTGAATTTGAGGTTTTGGGCATTTTTAGGTATCAGAACGACTGTGGAGCCCAAGTCCGCATAACTCCAGTCTTTTCACTGCTAATTCTCTGTGATATGGTTAATGATGTTTTTCCTCATTGATTCACCCTCAGGCTTTAATCAAGTTTCATGTCTAATTGGCTGGGGATCAGCATCACTGCAGGTGCACCCTGACCTTTAATCCTACTGGTCAGTAGATAAAAACTGGCCATAAATCGACAAATTGCCATTCAAGACACTTTCTCTCCAATTGGGATAGCTGATTTTTGGTTTATACTCTCCTTATGAAGATTTTCTTCTAAGATTCAGAAGTACTACCTGCTCTGTGAGCTCCTGGGTCCTGTCCTCTGCCACGGAGTTGTGGGTACAGTCTCCTTCTGTCTGACAGGCTGGTGCTCATTCTTTGCCTCCCAGAACTTGGGACCTTTATGATTCTCTTATTCAGAGGCTGTGCAAGAAGGTGGAAGTCTAAGCTCTTCCTCTCTCCCTCAGGCTTGGGGGAGAGAGGTTACCATTTTGTTTACTGAGCACAGGTGCTTTTCCATGATAGCAAACTAATCTGTGCTTGATTCTTCATGATATGTTTTATGAACCTGTTGTTTTGTAAGCAGAGGAGTATCAATGAACTTATTCTGCTAAAACACGAGGGTAAACTTTAAAAAGCACATCTAATCCCATGAAAACAAACGTGCACTTCCTCCTGGCTCTACTGTAGCTAGCCTCTGCTTAAGAGAACACCTCTTCCCTTTCTCTGCCCTGCCTCCTTTTTTTGAGACTGTACGTCGTGTTACCAGTCCTTGCCCTCCCCTTGGTTTGAGGCTGTGGTACTGCTTGGCCTCCTTCTCTGCCACCGAGTGCTGATGGTGTCCTCATCTCTCACTGTCTTCTGGGATTCTGGGTACTCAATGCACTCCTGCTTTTCCATCTCTAACAGTTCACCTCTGGGGAACGGAGGAGGTTGCGGCCTGGCTTGAGCATCTCAGTCTTTGTGAGTATAAGGATATCTTCATCCGACATGACGTCCGGGGCTCTGAGCTCCTGCACCTCGAACGGAGGGACCTCAAGGTACTTTCATGATTGGCTCATGAGAAATAGCCAGCTGCATCTGCATGACCTTCTGTGCTGAATGTGCTTGGAAGTGGCCTGCCTGCTGTTCATTCCACGTGCCTTAGCAAGATGAACGGGTGCATTGTGGTCTCATTTTATTTTGTCACGCTTTCAGATCACCTGATTTTTAATAGCAGGAAGGTAGAACAGCTAGCTGAGGGACCAGCTGTCTGATTCTGCCACAGCTTCCTGGAGATGTAATACAGCCTAGCACACAGATTGTGGATAGTGTTCTTGAGAGTCTCTGATCTTAATGATGGAAAAGAAGTTTTCGACTTCTTGGCTCCCGTACAATCTTTGCAGAACGTGCTGTGATTGGGAAAATTTGGTTCTTATGTTGTAGTCACTGGACAAATAGATCATCACATTTCTTTGGTACAAGAAAAAAATCACCGTGGTCTTTGCTTTGATGAGGCTGCTAGATGGGGAAAGTCTTTTTAAATAGGGCTTAGTAACCACGTTGCACAACTTTGCATCTCCTCACTGGGAGATGCTTTCTCTATAGAGAAAAATTGAAAGTGGTGGTTCTTTGCGTGTGCAAGAGACTTGTGTCGTCGCTCAGGTGACTTGCATGTAGCAGAAAAATACTTCATTGTAAAGTAGCACATGGCATTTGTTGAATGCCCCTTCGTTTTGTGATTTTGACCATCTTTGTGTTCTGAGGTTTGCTGTAGTCTGTGTAGCTGATTCCTCTGCATGCCATCCAGCTTCAGCCTGTGTTTTGTTGCATGGTACCCAAGTGTTCACACATCTATTTGATGTGACCAGTGATGGGCTGGTTCTTCCTGCGTGTTTTGGCTGCTAGCTTAGGTCCTTGTGGTCTGTATGCTCTTTCTGTTCTCTTGCTTTGGCTTTTAACAGTCAAAGCAATTTGCATTTCTGGCTAATGGTCTGCAGTTGTTTCTCTCTGTTGCTCTGTGCCTGCTCTGTGTTCGTTAGCCTGTCATGCTCTGATAGCTTTTTGACACGTGGTTTGAGGTTCCATATATAACCGTCAGGTTTGTAATCTTTCTGGTTGGTTTCCTCCTCTCTCTGTCACTGACTGACTAGTTTGTAACCATTGCTTGGCCCCCTGGAATTTCCCCCCTGCCTTTCTCCTAAGGTTTTTCTCTCTTCTTCCAGGACCTGGGTGTGACCAAAGTGGGTCACATGAAGAGGATACTGCACGGGATCAAGGAACTGAGCCGGAGTACTCCTGCCAGCGAGGTTTAGCCTCTGTTTTCACAGCCTGTGTCTATTCCCGCTAACTGCACAGCAGTCACCTCACAGAGCAGATGTGCTCACGACTGTCTCTACTGAACAGCCACACTGTAGCTGTTCAGAGCTCATATCAACCAAGCATGGTGCTACCTTTTTTCCTGTGGGGTACGGCTGCATCCAGTCGAGAGGCACCTTGTCTGCAGTCAGGCAGAGCCTCCCGGAAGAAAACTCACTTGCTGTTTGAAGAACCATGTCCTCCGACATGGGAAGTTCTCGTTCCAGTGACAGTGCAGGACTCCTGAGAGTTGCAACACAGCTACCTTTACTGGATAACTTCATCACAGTAGAATTATTCAGGGCAAAAGATATATTGGCCAGTCTTAGTTCAGGAGTATCTGACAGTCATTTCAGACCCAAAACTTTCCTGCTCGTGTGTGTGTGTGTCACACCTGTATCTTCGAGCATTTAAGTAGGACAATGCTTGTCCTTGTGTCTTACTAATCCCCTTTTAATGCACCTGTAGTTGCATGCGATTTGCATCAGAAATTCAAAGCCAGTACAGACCTCTTGCCGATGAATACCCAGTGATTCTCACCCACTTATGCCGTGCAACAAACAATGCATGTGGTTCAGACAGCAGTTCGTGCCAGCTTGCGGGGTCTTCTGCAGGGCCTGGCTCTCCTCTTCCAGCCAGTGGCAATGGTGCAACCTTTAGGTTTCCAGGCATCACAAACAGTTATTCAGAAATTCCTGGCAGTAAGAAAAGATAAAATTCTGGAGACCCAAAATATTACAGGAGATCAGCTCTGACTTTCCCCCTTCTGAATGCATCTTCAGGAGACCAGATGAAAGAGAGGAATGCTAACTAGCTGTTTGGGCTCTGCGAGAAATGTGGTGTAATGGAGTGAGATATGGAACAATTTGCTCTGTCTTTGTTGGGGGAGCAGCATGACTGGCAACAGCCAGGAGCAGCTTCCTGCCCCTTCAGTGCCACCTTCGCAGCCACAGACAATAGAGCTGTTTCTTTACTTCAACTTGCGATGCAGAAAACTATTTCTGTCACAAAAGATATGATTGATCTGTAGCACTTGCATCTTTTCACCTGTCTTTGTTCTAGTGGCTTCTCGACCTTGTTTCTCTCTGTTGCTGCCTTGCTCCTTCACTCCAAGGTGGATACCAAAAGATTAGGGTGGCTCAGTCCTCCCATGTTGTACCTGTGAGAAATACTGTGTGCTGTCAAACGTCAGGGCTCCTGTAAGAGCACTGAGAGAAGGATTGTTACTGAGCAGATGGGCTTTGTATTGAAAACTGGAGTATGTTGGCAAATTGCCTTTGGTACCACCAGCAGTGGAGCGTGGAAAAAATAGTGCCTCTGAATCAGAGTTCCTAAATGGCCTTCAAATTTCCACTGTATTGCCTGACCCCAATCAGGTGACTGTTAAAGCCTGAAGACCAACGTGCATAGCTGTATTGCCATGTTTATCACTGCGAAGGGAAATTGGGAACATTCAGTGCTGTAAAGCTGGAGAGACCACAGGAGTTTTTAATTACTTTGTGGTTCTGTATGTATTGGTTTTTTTAGTATTATTACAGAGTGGCATCTGTCTGGCTATGGCTGCAGACAGAAAAATGGCCACATAAACAGTGGCATAAAAGATAATTTCCTGAGGACCTCGTTGTTCTTTGTTATTTATAAGGATTTTATCAAATTGGCGTCAGCTCTCTAGTCTAACAACAGTCATTCAAGTTGTTTTATGGTGAAGACTTGTCGGCTTAGAAAGGTTATGGGCGGATTTCATGCCAGGTAGACTCCATTGCATTCTTTAAGATTTCACCAAGTATTGTTCTGACTCCCTCTATCTGCTTTTAACTAGTTGTTATTCACCTGCATGTCTCCTCTCAGCCCTAGTGAGTGATGGGGTTTGCTTATGAGAAGTTAATAGAAGACTAAACCTGCTTAATCCAGCTAGCAACATGTCTGGTGTAAATACTGTGGGGACTGAGCAAGAAATATGTCCAGCTTTCCCTGAATTTGTTTCTCCTATCTATACATTGGCAGTTGCTTCCATAGCCATATTTTTTCTTTATCAGTGCAGCGCCCCTCACTGTATTGAATTCATGAGGTATCAGATGTGCAAGAACTGTAGACATCCTGTATTTTCCCACTTGCCTGTTGAGAATCAGCAGAGCAGCATCTGCATGGGAACGAGGAGAAGCTTCTGCTAAGGAGAGCTCCAGGACGCAGCTGTCCTCGCTGGTCACAGTAAGGTGCAGCCTGTCCCCAGGAGTGTGCGTGGTTAGGACATCGGTGCGCCTGCCCCAGGGAGCGCAGCAGGGAGCACGAGGCAGGTGATGACTCTGGGGAAGAGGTGAGATCTGTGTGTGTTCCCGTGCATGGTGGAGGACCTGTTCTTGCTGAGACATTTCTCTGGGCAACATCATGGTTAAAGGTGCGTAAACAATATGCACTTGCCTTGCTTGCATAATTCCTGGGGGATTAAATTCTTGCTTCAGTAGAAACAGCTCCTCTCTGCTTTTCCTGCTCAGAGTACCAGGGGAATCCAAACAGTTTATAGATTCAGGCGTGTTCCTTAATTCTTGCCATATGTGTAGAGGCCTGCCAGCCATTAGCCATCTGCTATGAGTGATGATGCCTGCATGGACCAATCTTCATTTCTTTTATGATCTGTCATGTTGATGCACATTTTATCAAAGGTTTCATAGCCAGTATGTTCTTGTCTGTTGCTTACCAGAGGCGGGGAGGGAGTTCTGCCTTCTTCTAAGAGCTAGAAAATGGGATCCACATTTAACCTGTGTGCCTTTGAATAGGTGTTAAGGTTTATATCTAACAAAAGGGTGATAGCTCTGCGTGTCTCACTGGGAATAATGCAGGTTTCTGTTGCAGAGATTTTGTGAATAGATGAGGACAATTTGTACCAAATGGCAGCGAGAGCTATCTGCACAGCAGGGAGCCAGGCTGAACTTCTGGCTGTGTTACTCCGAGTTCCTTTTCTGGCATTTGATAATTTTTTGTGGGAGAGAAACTCGGGAAAGACAATTAGACAGTAAAAAAATCTGCTGCTTTGCCAAAAAAGAGACTCTCCTGCAGTCTCAGGTAGAACACCAGCTGGAGAGAAGCTAGAACTGCACATGTCGCACGTATGTTTAGTCTCTTAAAAAATGCTACTCGTGTGAAGGCCGTGCGGCACCTTCTGCTTATCGTCCCTCACCCTTGGCAGTGATGCCGGGGCAGTGTCCGCAGGGAGCTGGGCGTGCGGTTACCTCTGCTAGGAAGAGGTTTCAGTACGTTAGCTCACGTTCTGGCACTGCCCTGGATGTTTAATGGCAGACTCTGGTGGGTAACATACCCTGTGTTACGCTGTTTCGGCTCTTTGGGAGCGCACGCAGTGGAGACTCAAGGGGGGTTTGGCCCGTGACGCAGCGATCGGCAGCGTCCTGCTCTGGGCTACCTTTGAGAGGGCTGTTAGTGCTAATGCAGTCTCTGTGGTTTTGCTGGTGGGATCTCAGTGCTGAGAGCACGCGTCCCCGCTGCGGCAGGAGCCGGCTCGTGGCAGCAGAGGGGAGCTGTGCCGCTTGGACGTGCCAGCCTGGCCGGGCCGTGCAAAAGCCGGGCACCGGCGAGCCCCCAGCTCTGCCGCGGCCGTCAGTGCCAGTCCTGGGAATGTTTCTGCACCCAAATCGTATGGAAAGCTTAGTTCATTGTTTTAGTATTATTTAAAAATGTGCATACTATCTATGTGATTTAAAAAAAGACTGTTTACACGAAATATTTTGTATCTTAAGATGCGTGTACTGTAAAAAGAAAAAAGAAAAGGATGAAAAATGATTTTTTTTTCTACAACTGTCCGCAGTGACTACATGTCTATATCGCCGTCCACCGCCCGTTGTTCCTCAGGGGTCTCCCCGCCATTTCTGTGATCCTGTCAAAAGCATAGGGAAGCAAGTGAATCCCTGTACAGTCTTGGGAAGAAGGTTTTGTGCCTTAAGAATGGGACCTGCTTCCCTCCTATTTATTGTGTTAATTTATACAGTGATTACCATGGAAATGTCTCTTATATTTTTTTGTACATAGTTTACTGTTGGTTGTTGTAAATAAGTTTTTCTTGTATATAAAGTAAACATGTTTCTGAGCTTCCAGTAAAGATTCTCTGTTACTGATTTCATTGTGTGAGAGGGCTGCAGTGCCCGTCTGGTGGGAACTAGCTAATAAAAATCAGTGCTGTGGTGAAATGGCTTTCTCCTGAGTTGCATCAGAAGTGAAGAGATGTTCCTTAGAGAGGACTGAAATGGTAAATGTGATTGTTGTAGATGAGTTTTGTAGCATTTATTTGTGTTGGTTTAATTGGCATGGAGTAGAAGACATCATGTAGTCTATTTTTATTAGCTGTATCTCTGCAGTGAACAAAAAAAAAGATGTTTTAAAAAAGGTGGTTCTGCTGCTGCTCACCCTGATCATAGCTCCACGCTCTGCTAACCCACAGCTAGATGGGAAGACACTCTCAGAAACTCAGCAGGGTGTTTGTTCGTTACCTCCATGTGCTTGTAGACCTCTCATCGGGTAGTGTGGAGTGACCATGTCTTCCTGGTCATGGTGGTGCAGTGCCATGAGGAGAGAGGAGCAGTTGTTTCTCTGCTCTGTTTGGGCCTCTGTGCATTCAGTTTCTTGCAGGGAGTATATACAGTAACTGGAGTAAGCACAAGAGCATTTACAAAAATGTGGGAGAAATTAGTTTTCTCATGAAATGTAGAAATTGATTGCCATAAAATGATGCCTGTGAACTTGAAACTAAAAGATTTGGAGATGTTTGGGTGAGCAGTCCAGGGATCGCATTATGATGAGCGTTCTCTTTCATCTGTACTGATTGATGTGTTCATAAGATGCTGACAAGAAACTTTCAGCAGATTAAACTGAGAGGATGGTCATGATGTTTCATAGTACTGTTGCAAAGTAAATGGAAAGTAACTTGTAATGGTGGTGAGTATTTTCTGTGTGACAAAGACCTTTGTACTTGATAGTTAAACTGAAGGAATTGCTTTGTGTGGAGGGAGCAGGCTATATGACAGGAACATAAGAAACTGTGGTAATGTTATATATACTGTTGCAAGATGAAAATGGTAAAACTGATCATTAAAATGTTAGTTACCTAGTTCTAGCAATAAGGAAAAAACCAAACACGACTGCCATTGCTCACACATGCACTGGACCCGAGTGTCAGGCTCTGCGTTATGTAGCACTACAGGAAACACGCAAAGAAAGCAGCAGCGGGCAGACAGAAGATATGCTTACTCCTCTGATGCAGGTAATTAATTTTGGTCTTTTTTATGCTTATGTGGCAGAAGGGAATAGCAAGAAACTCTTTGCCCCACTCAGTGTGTCATTACTGGGATGTCAGGCCTCTTGCTCAGGGCTGCCATCCTCTTGGTTTGGTTGCTAATTACCTAATGGATCTTGGGAGGGTGGAGTGGATTTGGAGAGAGGCATGCTGTAAAGGTCATGAAGTACCAATCAGTTTGGGGTTTTTTAAAATATATTCTGCTGCTGTTCCACTTGTCCTATGTGTTGTTGGGTTGGGCTTTTTAAGGGGGGGGGGGGTTAATACAATGTAAGGCATCAGGAGAGTTGAGGAGAAGTCAAGGAAATCTGGTCCCACTGAATGGGCAGCACCAGAAATGAACAGGTTTAGAAGAAGCCTGGTCATTCCTTATCTGTAAAGCAGCTTCAGAGTCGTAAGGTAAATTCCTTGTTGGGATGAGTAACTGTGCAGCCACCAGGTGGGCCCTGGGCAGCTTGAGGTGTTTAATTCTCACGTGGGCAGAATGAAGAGGTTCTGAGACCATGGAAGGTAACACTGCATGTTAGCAACAGCTCAAAGATACGTTGCAGTTCTCTAGTGACTGCTGTCTGAAGAGGTCCAGCATTTTGCTGGCTTGCCAGATGACCTCAGAGGTAGTAAGTCTTCATGTCTTCACAAGAAAGGAATGAGTCGGGGCATTTGCATACGACCTAAAAGACACAGCCCTTCTCTCGACTTCTGGGTAAAATACGAGTCAGCTGGGGCTTTTCCTCGGGGCGGCAGGGAAGGGGGCGGCTTCAGGCCTCTGGTCCTTCCGTAGGAGCAGGTTTTCGGATGGGCTGTGCTGCCGACGGAGGGGAGTTGGAGCGAGCGGCGGGTCTCCCTTTTGTTAAAGGCTGTGCACAGGCGGGTGCGAGCAGACACCAGCCAGGGAAGTACCAGGCTAGGAGGAACTGTCATGGGAACAGCTTACTCTCTGCACAGGTTGTCAAATTTCTCTTGCTCCCAGGCTGGAAACTGGATGCACAGCAGCTCTTCCCAGCAGCCTGCCAAGGACCTGCTCCGAGCTGCTTCTCCGCCATGTAGGCTCTCCGCAGAGAGGTATTTCTGTGTTCCTTATGTGCGAGCTGTGCAAAACCTCCAAGCAGCTTTTCTTTTCAGAAGACCAGCCCCAGGAGACTGGGGTTCCGTGAGCTTGGTTTCCAAGGGAAGCAGGAGCAGTCTGTGAGAGATGGCTGACGGAACATTACGTTTCTGCAAGTCTTGCAAGAGATCAGCACCCAGGATGAAAGAGGGACCTTGGCAGTGCTCTTTTGCAGGGAGAGGCTCCAGTGTGCGTGTAGGAAGTAGGCCGAGTGCTTTGATTGCTCAGTGAATTATTCGGATCTGGGCTTGTTACAAATTAAAAGCTGTTACGGTGAAGTAGGAAGAACTGATGGATGACACACAAGATTGATTGCTGAAGAGCTGTGATTCTGAGGCCTTGTAGCTTTGCTGCCTCAGTTCCCTCCTCTATCAAAACTTACATCTGTCTGCAATTTATCCAATTCACGGAAATTTAAATTCTAAATTACAGTTTCAATTTGGAAAAAATTGAGATGAGTGATTCAGCACTTGTAGCGTAGAAGCTGAAGGCTCAGAACACATCTGAGATTTTCCAGAAGCTTTCCTGTACAAGAGGCAAAACCAAAGCTTTTGGCTGTTTTATACACAGGCGAGCCAAGAAGAACCAAGCATGCAGTCTGGCGTGCTCTTTCCCTTCAGGCTGTAAGGAGAGATATCTTTAAGCTGTGAAATTTGAAAGATCTGTGATACATTTTTACTTCAGGGTGGTGATTTCCTTTGGTTATTAATGCTTGTTGGAAACACTCTGTGAATCAGAACTCTCTACAGTGTTAATTAAAATTCTGTGGAGCCTCCTCTTGCCAAACTCTCGTGACGTTTTTCTGTTTTCTTCCCTTTACCCTTCTCAGAAAAATTACTGTTCTTTTCATGAAGGTGAACTAGAAAATAGGGAGCCCAACATCGTAATTGTTTAGATTGAACTGGTTCCCTGGCATGCGAAACTGAGCAGATCTTGAAGCATCCTGGAGCACCTTCTCTTGCATCCCCTGCTCTGGAGTCATATGAGTACCTGAGCGCCCATGTGCTGGCTTTTAAAGTATGTATTTCTGCACTGTGGTACCAAGAGAAATGGGAAAGCAGGAATATAAAGCCCCCAAAACACAAGGGTTGATGAAAAACTAAATGCATTCTTTCTTAGTATTGGTATAGATTTAAAAAAAAAAAAAAGTCTTAGGAGCTGATGCGTTGGTTCAGATGTTTTAGGTTGGCAGCTGATGTACGTGTCCTAAGTTTCCAACCTATACTAAGTCTTAGAAGTGTCTTCAAAAGCATGTAAGCTATGAGGTAGCAAAGCACTATTTCTAGATAGCCAGGTCAGCTACAAATATAGGAGTAATACATGGAGTATGTGGTACTGTGCCTGTTTCTTCTTAGATTTCCTATTCCCCTGTCTTCAAGTGTGTTTCATAATCTTTATTTTCAGAAAAAATGTGTTACGAATGTCAGCTGAAATTTTCCTGTTGTATGGCTGAAGTGAGGATAAAGAATATATCAGTAGAACTTCGCAGTGCGCACACGTCTTCCCCAACTGTACTTTTGGATGCCACAATCTTTTTTCTTTTTTTTTTTTTTTTGCACAAGTCCAAAATGGATGAACTTTGAAACATAAACCTTTGTGTGTTTAAAGTGAGCTTGTTTTCAAGGAAGTCCGTGGCCAAATTTGTAAGAGAAAAAGAAAAACAAAAAAGTTTTATAAGCAGTCAGAGCCCTCCTAAACAGCATCACTGGACGTGAGCGGAGATCCTGGGGAGCCCTACCTTCTCCTGGCCCCCGGTGGCACTTTCTCTGGTGCAGGACCCCCGAGGACACATGGTCACGCAGGTAGTTTGCACGAAGAAGTCACATGCTGTAAGGCTGCAAGAACTGCCTTCAGAGAAGGGAACGCACCGGTTCGTACCATCTCTGATCCATGAAAACTTCTGGAAAGGATTGAAGGTTTTTTTCTAAGATGTTTACCATTTAAAATTCAATAGAAGATTTTGTGCTGGTGAGAGCTAATCTACTACACCACAAGATGCAGCATGCTGGTACGAGCTTCTTGTCCTGCTTCCTCACAGCAGACAGCTGGTGGGGCAGGCACTCCCCGCTTGTGCCTCTTAAAGGGGGTTAGTTGCCTTGGCTGTTTGTGGTGGAAACTTTGATGAGAAAGTAAAGTGGGAGGACTCCAAAACAGCAGTATGTGCCCCTTTTGGGTGATTGCATGCAGTGAGAAGGTGGTAGGGTCTCTCAAGACACCTCAGCACTGGTGTGGTCATGCTTGCAAACTAAATATAACTACTTGCCAGAGAAGCAGAAGAAAAAAAAAAAAA
>Ga0065711_1032354_pt1 | contig 27503 bp, 19 predicted proteins | sample Hoacrofraction12_FD_59098 | JGI IMG/M metagenome (GOLD analysis project Ga0065711, IMG submission 59098) | Hoatzin crop microbial communities from Cojedes, Venezuela - Epithelial fraction 12 v2 (version 2) | ecosystem: Host-associated > Birds > Digestive system > Esophagus > Crop | place...
TTTTAGTAGAGACAGCAGTGACAGGACGAGGGGTAATGGTTTTAAACTAAAACAGGGTAGGTTTAGGCTGGATATAAGGAAGAAATTCTTTACAATGAGGGTGGTGAAACACTGGACCGGGTTGCCCAGAGAGGTAGTGGAGGCCCCAGGCCCCATCCCTGGAAACATTCAAGACCAGGTTGGACAGTGCTCTGAGCAACCTGATCTAGTTAGTGGTGTCCGTGCTCGCTGCGGTGGGGGTTGGACTAGATGACCTCTAGGGGTCCCTTCCAACCGAAAACTTTCTATGATTCTATGATCTGACTGAGAAGGTGGGTGCTATATTGCCCGTTTGAACAGGATTTGGTCTATGGTAACATACTATGTAAAACTAAAATATGAATTGGCTATTGGTGCTACTTCTGTCTTAACGTGGAGATCTGTGAGTTTTCCACCAGAGAGAACAACAACATAAATCCCCAAGGAGACTGTCATATCTTAATGGAAGAACTCATTCAGAGTTGGCTAGAGAAGAAAACGGTGGTACTGGGCAGGTGTTCAGGTGGAGGTTAGTGTGCCGGTCATGGCTAGCCTGCTGTTTGAACATTATGGACAGTGAAATGAGCTGCCTAAAGCAATCCTCTGTTAAGCAGTACTAGCAGAACATATACAGAACATAGTACAGGATGGGCACAAAGCTCCTCTGCATGCAGAAGGTTGTGCTGTGTGGGGTGTTGAGTGGTATAAGAAGTAGTTTAGATTCAGAGAAGGCATATAATATAATTCGTAATGAGGGCAGTGTATCGTACTCAATAATGTTTTATTTTTGATGTGTAGCTCCATTTTTTTTCTTTGCTGTTTATGCGTACAAGGAAGTGTTTTATTATAAATTAGACAAGAACAATGTCATGATGTAAACACCTTTTATCTCATTCATACTGTTCTAAAAACGTCATCTCTTAGGATTGCTGTGGCTTGCTTGGTCTACTTTTTTGCGTTGCATGATTTTTCCAGTGCTGCGACTTGCTCCCTACACACTTCTGTGTAAAGGAGTGCTCCAGGTGCAGTAAAGACATGGACTTTTTATCAAGAGAGGGATTTCACAGGCTGGGATTGTCTCTGTGTTAGCAGTTTGCACACCATGTGGTAACATGGAAACAAAGCAAAATTTATGAAGGAATATTGAAGGAAAGAGACAGTGGGGTAGGCACAGCAGTGGTTCCTCAGCTACAGTCAGTTTCTGTGCCTTAAAATTCTGTTTCTTTCTTTTTTTTTGCCTGCATGGCTCTTTCTTTGTAAAGCAGAGGGTGTTCTAGCTTTCTGTATATAGTCTCAAATTTTGCTTGTAGCGTTGTTGTAGGATTTTCCTTCTGTTCCCTTTTTTGTCTTAGAACATGACTGCACACTCCACTCAAAATAGGGAATTCATGCACAGTTGGATTTTATAGAACTATCAGCAGCGGGGGCTAAATGACAGTTGGCTGGGGGGGGTGAAATCCTCTTTTTCTAGGAGTTAAATCCTGTTTTTCTGGGAGTTCAAACTTTTCTGTGAGTTCGGGGGTTTTTTTGAGTTCTACAAAAGCCGTGAGTTCCATGAGTTCTGCAATCACTGTCTGGGGACTGGTTGCAAATCAGTCATTGGGCAGAGAGCAGATTGTATTGTGTATCTCGTTCTTCATATTCATTATTAGTAGTATTATTAGTAGTATTATTCATAGTATTATTAGTATTTACTTTGTTGTCCTGTGAATCTGTCTTTGCCTCAGCCCATGAGTTTTACCTTTTGTCCACTCTCCTCCCCATCACAGCAGGGGCGAAGGGGAGAGGTGAGTGAGCGGCTGCCTGGTGCTTAGTAGCAGGCTGCTGGGTTAAACCACGACAGTGACCGATGACAGTTTTTTGTGGGAAGGAACATGACAGCGGGATGTGTAAGATTTAAAGGTGGAGGAGAACAAGAAATGAAGCACATAAATTGACTAAGTTCAGTAGTAATACTTTTATACATTGAAATAGATGACATTGGGAAGGTGAAAGTGAATTATATGGACTCACACAGATAAGAAACACAGTATGACGTAGACTTTATTAGTTTCAAAGTCATGCATGTAATGTAAGGGGAAATCTTGCATTCTTGGAAGCGCAGAATTTGTTGATGTCTCAGAGTGTTGTTACATGTAATGGACTTTGAAACAAGGCTTATCCACCTGTGCCTGCCAGGCTTGCTGAAATGACTATATGTGATTAAGAAAGTGCATGTGTGCACATTTTAGGCATTACGATTTTTGTGAAACATAACCCAAGCGATTCCTCACAATTACAGACAACAGAATGTAATGACTGTGTGATGGAAATCACTGAGTTGCAAACACCCTAGTGTCCTTTTCCTCTTTCCATTTTTCTGTGGCAGAGCAGGCTAAGTGCTGCTGAGGACTTTTCTTTCCAGTGCTGTCTGGTGGCATTTTTTCTGTAACTTGAGGGTCTTTCCAGGCACATAAGGTGTTCAACAAAGGATGTTTGTTCTGCACCCAGATGAGAATGAATTGTGTGGTGGAAAACAATGCTGACCTTTTAATGACCGGACTGTTGGGAGAATGGTGTGATAAACATGATGGAAGTAGCATGCTTAAACAGTTGAGACTGATGCAGTAGATGTTTTAGAGTACCTTGACAGTTTTGAAAATTTTTGTTGATACTTGAAGTTTAAAAATGAGGCTTCAAGGAAGGGGAATCCCAGTCTTTTGTATTGTAGTCCAGAATGCTAGAAAATTTGCACTGTGAAGTTACGAAAGGTATTTGAGGCTGCAGTATTGGGGTCCTAAATTGTGGTTAATGTGCCGGGCAAGTATGAATTAGATCGATGTGGAGTAGAACAGCACCAGTTGACAGTCAACTGGCAAGTGGGATAACAGCCAAATGAGGGCTCCTGCTTCACCTGAGCTTTATACCACCACCAGCCATTCATTAGGTTGATTGGCAGAGACCTACTTGAAAACCTACTGTGGCTGGGCAAAGTGGAGAATTTTCTTATTTTCTTTTCTCCTCTGAGAAGTGTATTGTCAAGTTTCTCTGTGTAAAAGTACAGCTATGGTTTTCAGATCAGCCTGGTGAGTTTCTACTTGTTCAGTAATTTTGTATTTAATTCTAGCTCACGTAGAGGGTCACGTTGGCAGCCATAGTGCATAGTGTTGTAGAAACCCTGACCAGTGAGATTTGTTCCCTATATAGCTGGTGAGGTTTCTTTCTTTTTTTGTCAAAATAAAAATGCTTTTTTAATTTTCTTGTAAAATAATTGATTTTTTTTTTTAAAAAAATACTGGTATTGTAGAAAAAGCTTCTTCATACTTATTTACCTCTACTGTTTTGTTGAAGTACTTGAAGTTGCTATGCTGATAGGAACAAAAGAATTTTAGGCAGAGTATGGAAAGCGGTTTTAGATTACTTTTATCAATTTCTTTCATGTTTTATGCTGATAAGTGACAACTTTACAAAAATTATAAATACTTAAGATATTTTTTCCTTTTAAAATGTCTTTTTAAAATTGCAAATTGGGATGCCAGGTATTATTAACAAGCAATTGGCCTATCATGGTGCTCTTGGGTAAGGAGGAGGTTTCTGCTCTGTCTGTAAATTTGTGTTGTCATCAATTTTTTACAGGTAAATATTACACCTCCAGTACATTCTACTGATGAATTCCCCCAGCTCCTCCATCATGGTGTGAATGTGGGGTCTTTGCCGCATAATGAGTCATATTTGTTGGCTCAGCAGAATGGCAGCCCAGCTAATGTTCTAGAAGCATCTATGAGATCCATTACTCCTCAGATTAATGGGAAGACCTCTAGTAATGACTTTGAGCAGCTGATCAGAAATATGTCTCAGGTAAGCATGTTGTCTAGTAATCATGAAATGCGGATCACTGATTATCTGGAAGATTACAATACATGTATGTTTATTTAAAAGCAATTGAGTTACTAAGCAAACCAGAGGTGAGCTGCTATGTAAAACAAAAATAACCTTTTAATTTGAGGAAAACTGGTAAATGGGAAAACAGTTGGGAAAGTAGCCTTGACATTGTCACTGCTCAGTTATTGTCCTTAGCTGGGCAGTGTGCCTCTTGCAACTAATCATGCCATTATCTTTCTGTGCTCATTGTGGGACTGCTGTTTTGCGCGTGAGGGAGATGCTTTGTCAGGGCGTGCTCTTGTATGCAGAACTAATGAAAGCTAATTCTGTGACTTGCTTGGAAATAAGATGGAAAATTTATTTTTGGCCTTGCTACGCATTGTTCTGTAATCTTACTGCTTACCTGTGGTAGGCAGAAATGGTGTACAGGTCCCTTCAATGGCTGGAGCTGAGAATGGCCAGGCACATATTCTAGCATTTTTCTAATTAACCTGTAATAAAGCCAGATAGGGGAAGTCTTCTGCTGCTCTCTTGGAGAGCCTTGGTCACAGTCCTACTTTCTTCCTCTTTCTGAAATTTGTCCTATTTTTCTAGTGCTGCTTGGGAGTTGGCCTGTATCCTCTAAAATTTTCATGGAATCACAGAATGGTAGTGGTTGGAAGGGACCTGTGGGGGTCAGCTAGTCCAACCCCTCTGCCAAAGCAGGGTCACCTACAGCAGCAGGCTGCACAGGACTGCGTCCAGGCGAGTTTTGAGTATCTCCAGCAAAGAAGACTGCACAACCCCTCTGGGCAGCCTGTTTCAGTGCTCTGTCGCCCTCAAAGTAAAGAATCATAAAATCATAGGTTGGAAAAGACCTCTAAGATCATCAAGTCCAACCGTCCACCCAATACCACCATGCCTACTAAACCATATCCCGAAGTGCCACATCTACATGGTTTTTGAGCACATCCAGGGATGGTGACTTGACCACTTCCCTGGGCAGCCTCTACTGTTAAGCAATTTATTGCTTAAATAATGTCTGACCACTCTTTCAGTAGAGACATTTTCCCTAATACCCTATCTAAAACACCCCTGATGCAACTTGAGGCAATTGCCTCTTGACCTATTGCTAGTTACCTGGGAGAGGAGACCAACATCTGCCTCATTACAACCTCCTTTCAGGTAGTTGTAGAGAGCGATAATGTCCCCCCTCAGGCTTCTCTTCTCCAGACTAAACAGCCCCAGTTTCTTCAGTCACTCCTTGTAAGACTTGTTCTCTGGACCCCTCACCAGCCTTGTTGCCCTTCTCTGGACACACTCCAGCACCTCAATGTCTTTCTTGTAGTGAGGGGCCCAAAACTGAACACAGTACTCCAGGTGCAGCCTCACCAGTGCCAAGTACAGGGGCACGATCACCTTCCTGCTCCTGCTGGCTCTTCCTCATGTTCAAATGGAACTTCCTATGCTTCAGTTTGTGCCCGTTGCCCCTTGTCCTGTTGCTGGGCACCACTGAAAAGAGTCTGGCCCCATCCTCCTGACCTCCACCCTTAAGGTATTTATAAGCATTTATAAGATCCATTCTCAGTCTTCTGTTCTTTAGGCTAAATAAGCCCAGCTCCCTCAGCCTTTCCTCGTAGGAGAGATGCTCAAGTCCCGTAATCATGTTTGTATCCCTCCATTGGACTCTCTCCAGTCGTTCCTTCGCTTTCTTGAACTGGGGAGCCCAGAAATGGACACCTTACTCAAGATGGGGCCTCACTAGGGCATGGTAGAGAGGGAGGAGAACCTCCCTTGACCTGCTGGCCACACTGTTCTTAATGCAGCCCAGGATACTATTTGCCTTTTTGGCAACCAGTGCGCACTGTTAGCTCAGTGTATAATTTTACAGACACATATGTCTTAGTTTAATCGCTGCTAAGCCTAAAGTCTGTATATTTACCTCTTGTTTCCTGATTTCCTGTTCTAGGCTGTAGTCATCCTTATTTCTCAGTGTTTCATAGTTGTCACTTTTCTGTACGATAGCAAGAAATCGGAACTGAACAATTGTGTTTCAGTAATTAGCTAGTGTAGCCTTGTCCAGCTGTAGCTGTCAAATTAGAAACAAATTTCCAAGTTGTTTACCACATTTGCTAATGCTGGTTTTCAGCATTTTTAACATTTCTGCCCTTTTTTTTCTTGTACTGAACAGGGTCGTCTTGTTGAGACCATTGAGCTTACTAAACCTTTAAGTGGTGGTCTGGGCTTCAGTGTTGTGGGACTAAAGAGTGAAAACAGGGGAGAACTAGGTATATTTGTGCAAGAAATCCAGGAGGGAAGTGTGGCACATAGGTAAGATTACTACTGGAATATTTTTACTGTACCAAGTGTTAACATGGCACTGTAATTATGTTATTGCTGTTGTTTTTGTGGTACAAGAGTACATTTCTCTTGTATTCAAAGCCATACTTTGTAGCAGATTTAAAACTACTCGCCACTACAATTTATGTGATGTTGGAACAGGGCCGCAAATGATCTGTTCTGAATTTCTAGAAACTACAGATGTAGTTTCTCTGTGGTTTGTTCATAATATCTGCTTTCCAACAGGGAAAACAGGGAGGTTACTGTTCGGTGTCATGGGTTTTAAAGCTGAAGTACAGATTTTGCCATCCTTGAATACACTGAAAAACAATTTTGTGGAAAAAAAAAAATCGGTTGTAACCAGCAGGGCTGTTTGTTTAGGTAGCGCTGAGCAGGTGTGAAAAACCAGCTTTTAAGCCAAGCAAAGCTTGACCTAAATTTGTTTCATTCTTAAGAAGAGATATTCAGCTGATGTTACCAGAAACTCAGCAATAATAACAGCTTGCCTAAAATATGCTTCAGACTTTAATCCTGATTCCACGAGTAGAGTTGAGAGAAATGGATTTCTGCTGTAAGAACAGCCCAACGGGAGCAGACAACTCAGTGGGGAGTGACAGCGGCACTGGTTCACTGCAGACTGGTGGAGTGTACCACTATTTGTGGATTTGCTGATCAGGATGCTGGCCAGAGCTGCTTCGTGGTGTACGGTGTATGGAACGGCTGAGTTGTCTCAGTGCTGTTTCTCAATGTGCCATAGGGAGAAATTTTCTGATTTCAATCTGCCTAAATTCCACTTTTCTTTCTTTTTTTTTTTTTTTTTCATGTTTTGGTCTCCGTCAAGAGGTCTTTGCTTTCACTTCTCTTATTCCATGGAGTTGAGACCTGTCTTTACTGAATCAGACCCTGCCTGATACACTGGCAAGAAGAGCAGCATTCAGCAACTATTACAGGGCACATAAATCAGAAAGGCCCTGGCAGTAATAAATCTTTGAGAGCACTCTGAAAAACAGTTCAAATTCACAAGTGAAATGTTACGAGTTGAAACTAAATAGTATTTTTCCTGAACGCTGTTTCTTACCTTGGCTTCTACACTGTAGGTGCTCACAAAAACTGGGGTAACAGGGATCCTTGTTTTCGTGTCTGCACTTTGTTTTCAAAGCGTTGCCATGTTGGCATATTGATGACAAGATGGCAGAGTTTTTGCTGGTTTACTGCAGAAGCAATGGAAGCAGCGGAGGACATATCTGTGTAGGCTTCGTAAACTTACTTTGAAGTAGGTCAAGGGGTGGGATCAGTATGTAATTTTGCAGTAGTCCTTACTTTGTCAGAAAGTGAAACGTTATTTTTTTAATTTGTTGATGGCTTTTTCACTTCCCCCATCATTTAAAAGGAATATGTTTTATCGTTTTCTTTCTGTTTTTCTCTCTGCCTCCCCTTCTTTTTATTTGTTTTTTTTTTTTTCCTTGATTTTGTGCAAAACAAAATTTGTTTCCGTAACATCTTGATGAAAGTGTGTTCCACTCCGTGATTTGATGAATATTCAGAACAGGCATGCTGAACGAAGTGGAGCGCTTGGTCCGTTAAGCAAGAGGCTCAAAGTCAAGAATAAACAGAAGTTTGCAGGCTATGGTTGGGAGCGACTGAGATCTAATGTGCTTAGTCTCGCATGGGGGTACAGGGAGAAGAAAGCTAGCTAGGGGGTAGTAGCCAGGAGAGAATGGCAGTGGGATTAGCTTCAAAGGAAGCGATCACCAGGGTGCCGCATCAGCTGCTTTCAGCAAAACTGCAGGGAGAGATTAAAAAGTGGTGGGAATAGAGAACAGGTTATTAAAAATACTGGAAAACTGTCAAAATACTGTAATTTCGGTGGCAACACTTCTTTGGTTTTTCTTGTTTGTTTATTTTGTCATCCCCCTTCCCTGTTTTCACATACATGACAGAGACGGAAAGCTGAAGGAAGCAGATCAAATCCTTGCTATTAACGGACAAGCCCTCGATCAGACAATTACACATCAACAGGCTATCAGCATCCTACAGAAAGCAAAAGATAATGTCCAGCTAGTTGTGGCCAGGGGCACTTTCCCTCAGCTCATCAGTCCTGTAGTTTCCCGATCTCCATCTGCTGCTAGCACAGTTTCAGCCCATTCCAACCCGGTGAGTATACCCCAAATGTTTCTGTATTCATGGGCATGCTTACTTGCATCTAGTATTTTGAGACTTTTTTTTTAATGCCTCGAATGTACATTTCCTTCACAGTTCTTGAATTATTGTTCTATTTATCTTTGTTCTACCTATTCCCGTGCAAAGAGTACAAAATACTCAGGCTTGCCGGCAAGATCTTGATCTTGGACATATTCCTTCTTCCCATCTGCCAGATTCTCTGTATCCATCGATGCAAATACAGCATGTTTACCTTAATTTACAAAGCTTCGTTTTGAGGTAGCAGTAAACAGGATCTTTTTTTCTCGTTGCCTTTTGCTTGGCCAAACAGAAATTTTTGAGGCATTGCGATCTGATCTGTGCCACCAGCCGGATGGGTGCTTCTGTGTTTGTTTCGCAGTTGTCTGTTGGCAGCAGGGCTCAAGTAAAGCAACAGGAGAGACCCATCAAAATGCCATGTGTAGAGACACACTTTGGGAGCCCTAGAAAACAGCACTGCTACATTTCCTTTCTTTCTTTTGAAGGCTTTTCAACATCTATGTGTAGGGAACATAGCTGAGAAACATAGTGACATTAACTGCACTTTCTCTTCCTGGTATCTTACTCATATAATAACTTGCCCTGGGCTGAAACGACCTGTCTTTGGTTTCTGTAGATTTTGCTGTTCGATCGTCTGTGGCCCTTCCTTAAGGGAGTTGATAGTCAGGGCTACACAGAGCAATCAGTCTGGAAGAAGCAGCTATTTTAGAGATTATTTTAGCTAGTAGCATAAAAACTTTAGTGAAGAATTTTCTGAACTATTCTTTTCTTCCGCATGCAGGAAAATTTGATTGGTCTAACTTTTCATGTCAGCACAGAGGAGAGGCCTGCTGTCTTCTAGTATTCCTGTGACAGATTTCTTTATCTGTGTGGTTACCTCCATATTCTTCAAACAGTTTCCCTTGCTTTAAAAAATACTCCTTTCAAACCTGCCACAGCTCCTTCTGTTTTCCTTATGCATGCCTTTCCCAGTCCGTGTGTTCCCTTCGCTTTCAAATGCTGGGGGAAAGCAGCTTATCTGGAGACGTTCTTTTTGCTTCAGGCTTTGCTTGGTCATCCTTGGTTTGTGTTAAGACCACGGATTCCCAAACAGGTACTGCAGGGCTGTGAATGTGCAGTACCTTGATTATTCCAAAATAACTGCTGATTTTCAAGAACCTACCTGGTGGAGCACCAGCTGCAGTTTTAATTTCAGATGAGTTTACGGTGGGGTTTGTTCTTCAGGAGAAACAATACCAGGAGCTTCCAGTCGTCCCTTCAGTTTGTCCTTTCAGCACTGCCCCACGTGAGCAAGCTAGTGTTTGTCTTGTCTTTTCAGAGCAGTTTCGCTCCTGTCAGAACATGAAGCCTGCCATCAGAGCCACTTCATTCCAGTGCTGTTGACATCAGACAAGCCAGAAATCTTTGTTCCTTACACAGGGGGCAATTCTGCTAGTGCCTGCCTTGCAATGTCTGGTCCTGCTTTCAGCCTTAACCTCTAAATTGGGTTTATGCTTTCTCCTTTGCTTTGTTGTAATGGATGTTTTTTGTTGTAATGGCTGTTGTGAACATGCACTTATCTGAAAATTTTAATTTCTAGTCCTGCGAGATTTCGTAGCACCTGTATTTTTCTCACATGCACTGTCTTAGGTTGCTGATTAAATTCATTCAGCAAGTTCTGCAAAGGCCTGACCCACTACCCCGCTCTTGTTTGTAGCAGTAAAGTTCCAGATGTTATGTAATGAGCAATTTATTGCTTAAACATTATGTAATCTTATAAGAGAAAATATTTTGCAAGTTTTAATGTATAGATGTCCTTATTTTAATCATTTGCAAGATTATATTTATTCCTCTTAGGTTCACTGGCAGCACGTGGAGACCATAGAGTTGGTGAACGATGGCTCAGGTCTGGGATTTGGGATAGTTGGAGGAAAGTCAACTGGAGTGATTGTTAAAACCATCCTCCCAGGAGGGGTGGCTGATCAGGTGAATTCAACCTACACTTATGTTTACCATTCAGTAGGGTGTGAAGTTGCTTCTGTAATCATGGAAGTAGGGGTAGCTTTTTTCCTCAGAACTGTGAAAAAAGAGAGAGCAAGTAGTGAATTTTATCCTCAGTAAAGGTGTGTTTAGTCCTGGGGATGTGTTCATTTGAATGTAAAAGCTGGATTAGGCTCTAAATAACACTTTCAAACCTGTTACTTTATAGATGTTTGGTGTGGATGTGTTTAGACTCCTAATTCTTTAATGAATGTACTAGTTGTAATCCAGCAATGGGGGGACACACCAAACGCTTTCTTGCTCTGCCCCGACAGCCAAGAGGAGCATCTGTTTCTCTCTGCTGGGCTTACTGAAGCTTGGAGCAGGCATGTGGCTTCATACGTCTACTTCAGGACACGGGCTCTGCTCCTGCCTGAAGACCTCATGTGAATTGAATTTGGTGACCAAAGCTCATTTCAAGCTTGTCCGTTGGACAGGTATCTAGGGCTGCATTAATGATGGTCAAGGAGTGAATAGGCACAGAGACTGATCAGTATTCTGACCACAGAAGTGGTGGCCTGATAACAGGGCCTAGAGATGCATTGACAGGATTTACTGCCGCACTCTTTCTCTGAACAGGTAGATGGGTCCTTTTACAGACCTGACTCTTTAATACTTTTCATATGGGCTAAATTCATGTGAATTTTTTTTATTGATTAAAGGTAATCATTAGGATGATAAAGCAGTATAAATAACTCGATCACAGTAACGGAGAAATGTATTTTATTTTGAAGTTAGTTAATCCTGAGCACCAGTTTTTAAATAGAAGTGCAAAACTGAATATATGTTTGTATGCTGTCTTTTGGAAGTGTGTTTGGAAATGAATCATGAAGTTCTCTAATCAACATGCAGTTGTTAAATACCAGTAGATAGTAACCATAACGATACGCATTTTTTTCTGTGCTCGGGTGACTGGCTGCTTGAAAAGCGATGTCCTGGATATTTCTGGGGAAATTTCTAGTAAAGTTAGTGTGTCATTAGGCAACCTACGTTTCTTCTCCGTGTTATCAGGATATTGACTTGGCACCTGAAAAAAGTCTCCTGGTTCATGTGTCTTAAAAGTGACTAAAGCTGTGTGGTCTTTTTCTAATAGTATGCTACGTGGGAGAAATCACAGGATGTTAATAGATTTTTTTTGATCGTCATTCTTCCTCCAGCATGGGAGATTGTGTAGCGGTGACCACATCTTGAAAATTGGTGATACGGACCTAGCTGGAATGAGCAGTGAGCAGGTGGCACAAGTTCTGAGGCAGTGTGGAAATCGAGTGAAACTGATAATTGCAAGAGGTCCTATTGAGGAGCCACCTCCACCAGCGGTCCCTCCAGGTACACCCGTACCCATCTCCACACCAGAGAAACAGGTAAGCAACAGTCAATGTGTTTAACTCATGGCAAACTTCTACTTCAGCCTGCCTTTTCTTTTAGCTACTCTTAGAATGTCTTTCATGGTTATGTTCTCAAAAGCCAGGATTTTCTTTCCCATTAGTGGTGTTCTCAGCTGACAGTCCACAAGAATTTAAATGTCATGAGTCCACAGTGCATTGAGCTATATGCTTGAAGCCTTTTGGGATCAAGGCTTAGGACTTCCATAAGTAGGTTCTGAATAACGTCTGGTTCTGGGTTGCTTGTGATTGTGCAGTAATACATTGGGAACAACCAAAGCCATGCAGTCTTCTCTTCAGAAGGAACAAGCTGGCGCTGTAGCATTTCTGTGTCCGCCTGTCCTTTTCCTCTCCAGGAACACTTCTTACTTCCATATCATTGCAGCCATCCATCAGACAGTTCCTCCCTGTGCCAACCAGCACACAGATGCTGCTTCTTTCCTACATCACCTGGCACTACTCGTTTGCTAGACATCTTCCAAAAAAAGTCAGCCAGCTGCTAGCCTTATTCCCCTGCTGATGAATTTACTCTCTGTGCTGTTACTCCTCTAAACTGTCAGCCACTTAAAAAAGTGCTGTAAATATTATTAGGTCCTGTCAGCTCGAAATCTCTACAAAATAGGTCATTTGCATGTTTGCAGCAAAGCCTGGTTTCATGGGAGCCAGGAACAGTTGCGTTTTCTCACATATAGTTATGACCAGATACATTGAAATGTGAATGTGTGGAGTAGGTGAATGAGAGAAGAAAAAGGTGGTTTGTTTTGAGCCTACAACTAGGTAGAATTTATACCTTACAAAGAATTTTGTATTTTACATTTTCCTATTGTTTTTCTAGAAATTTTCTTCCCAGTTACAAATTACATTTCAGATAGGTCACTTTGGAAGAAAAAGAGCCCTAGCAATTTTTGCATGATTACTGTCATTTTTGCCTCTGTCCATTGTAGTGGTATCTGTGGAAAACAAACGTATTGTTCCCCTCTGTTGTGGCTAGGAAGTTAAGATTAACATAGAGTCTTCTGAGCATCTAAGTTGATAGACTGGTACTTTTGTGTCTCTGCAGCGCTCAGAGGCATGAAAATCTGGCTGTATTTTAGATAAAAGGATCAATATTTAGCCTGAATATTACTTATCTGAAAAGCAGCAAAAGAGAAACTGAATTTGATAATTTCATCTGTGTAAATTTCTTCAGTATTTGCTTTTCTGAGGTTTGTGTGATGCAGTGTTGAAGTCTGTTTCTGCACCTGCAGGATTTACAGGATTTCTTAGTACCAACAAAATAGCTCAAAGCCACCAAGTGGCAAGATTTGACTTTTTTTGCCACCTTTCTTTCCATTTCCATCCTTTTCAATACCTTATTCCTGGTACATCTCTCCTGGCAGGAGGCAGGCTGTTTTTAAATCGCCTCTGCCTGCACAAAGTGTTGTTCTTGGAGGGAGCACCCAGTTAATGGTGCTACAAACCTGATTAATTTTGGTCTAGAGTGAAGATGATGATGGAGACAGCTTGTTTTTTTCTGTTTCTTCCTGGCAAATACAGGGTGGGTGAAGACTTCATGATGCTCTTGAAGCTATTAGTGAGAGCAGAATGGCTTTCCAAAATGGGCAGTTCACATCATATCTGTCCTCTGTAGGTGTCTATCCTGTAAGAATTCATGAGGTTGTAGAAATTGGAGCATTTTTTTAGTGGCATGACCTGTGGTCAAAATAATCCTGTATTATCAAGCAGAGAGGTAGTTCAAGCAGTAGAAATTTATTTTTATTGTGCTTGACTGTGGTTTTGGGTGGAGTTGTTCAGATAAGAGCTGAAGTCAGATTCTCTTTTGGCAAGTAGCGTCATAGCTCTCCTGAAATCTTTTTTTGGCACGTGCATATTCATCCAGTCAAACTGGGTTTAGTTAGTATCTGCCTGGTTGCTGTAGTGGCACTTGAAAAAACATTAGCTTCTATTTGTTGTGAAAAAGAGACAGAATAAAATAGGAGTACAGCAGGTTCTTGATGGTTTTGTACTATATTTTTGAATTCTCATTTTAAATATGTGCATACATATTGATGTCCATATAAATACAATGAAATTGAAGCCTTCTATATGTAATAGTGTACTGATACATATCGGCTATGGAAGTGGGTAGTAACTATCTGGTTTAGACATCTGCAAGATGATAAATTTTTTAAAAAACTTCTTTTAAAATGTTGAAATTGAGCTTTATAAGTTGATTTTCTTCTTTTAATATAAAAGCAATATTGTTGAATTGGGATTTTAATATATATTGTACTTTCGTGAACAATAAATACATGAATTCATTACACCAAAAATCCTTTGTTACTGAAATTCAGAGGGTTGTAGTAGAGATTAGCAGGGATTGTCATTATTTAACTAGCTGGAAGTATAATTGCTACTTTCTAAACCAGAATTTTTAAGTTTTTCAAAAACAAGAAACATAATTGCCTCACTAGTAATAGCTTTTATTATGTTTTAAACATGCATAGGAAACAAAATAGCTGTAGCGGCTGAACAGGAATTTAAACAAATAGAATACAATGTATAATTTTGATCTTTATTTTCTTCTTTTTAATAACACTGCAGTCTAAAGGTGGTTCTGACTGGGTCCCAGAAGAGCAGCAAGCTACATATTTTAACATTTAAGCATACTTGGTGTAACTTATTGTACAAGAGGTTCATTGTTCAATTTGAACAAGTTTCACCAGTGATTTTAGTCATCAAATAATGATTGTGCAAGTTAGAGAGTGTCCTGGTTTCGGCTGGGATAGAGTTAATTTTCTTCCCAGTACCTCCTGTGTTTTGGATTTAGTATGAGAAGAATGCTGATAATACACTGATGGTTTTAGCTGTTGCTGAGAAATCGAGGCCTTTTTGCAGTTTCCCAGGTTCGGCTGATGTGCAGAAGCTGGGAGGGAGCACAGCCAGGCAGCTAACCCAAGCTGGCCAACGGAAATACTCGATACCATAGATGCCATGCTCAATATATAAATGGGGACTGGCAGGGGGCCAGGAACTCTGTTTTCTATGAGTTCAGTCTTTTTGCATAAGCTCAGCGAAATCTGCAAGTTCTGTGATCCCTGCTTGGGGACTGGCTGCATAATCGGTCATTGGGCAGTGAGAAAAATTGTGCTGTGTATTGCTTGTATTGCATATTATTTATTATGCCTCTTCCTTCCTGTGTTGTCTTATTAAACTGTCTTTATCTCAACCCACGAGTTTTTACTTTTTGTCCATTCTCCTCCCCATTCCGCTGGAGGTGAGGGAAGAAGTAAGTGAGGGAATGTTAGCCAAGTCTAGTTTCTCTGCTGAACACCAAACAAGAGCGGAAGCAAGTTGGTACTTTCTTTATTTACATTTGTTCTAATTTTACATGTTAATGGCATCAAAGAATGTGGCAAATCTTTAAAGAAAAAAAAAGCTTCCTTTCTAATCACACTTCTCTTATTAGGCAGATGCTTCTGTTGATAGCTGTGAAGATGGGGAGAAATTTAATGTTGAACTCACTAAAAACAACCAGGGATTAGGGATAACTATTGCTGGTTACATTGGAGACAAAACATCAGGTAATGGTCTATTCCTGCAGTTTACTATACTGTCTGTTGCGTACTATGGTGTATGTACATCAGAGACCTTATTTTAGTTTTGGTATATCATCTCTCAATAAAATCTTGACCATCTAAAATCTTTTTAAAGTTTGTAAAGAAAAAGGAATCGTTTTCCTTTTGTGAGGAGGATGTTCAGATTAGAAGCAATCAGTTTTATTATAAAATCCAACCACAGCTTTTCTTAATCAGTTTTTGCATTCACTCTTGGGTAAAGCTTGTGTTTTTAGGATTTTGATTTAACTTTTCCCCGTGCATGTATTGTTAGAAAAATGTACGTATAGATATATCCCATATTATTGGCAGTTTATAGTCACAATTTGTTGGCTTTGCTTATCTGGACTAAATTTTATCAGTCTGTTCATAGGACAGGGTGGTCACAGTTTGTCTTAGTCCGCTCTTCAGCAGCCTGCAGTTGAATCTTTAAAAGGCAAATTAAATTGTAGAACATGTGATAAATATGGTAGCATGTTATTTTAACTGATTTAGTGTTGGGGTATCACCAGTCTTTGATTTTAAATTACTATGCTGCACGTAACTGCATTAGCAAATATTCTTGCCTTAGGAACTAAATGGGCATCTCACTCAATTTTCTGACTTGGCTAAAGAACAACTTTGTTGTCAGAGAAGCAGCAATAAAGCTACTGGACAACAAACTCTGTGGGTGAATCTTTAATGAATGACAAATAGCAACTGCCATGTTACCATACAGCCGTTGCAGGATATAAAAATGCTTCAAAGTTAGTAAGACCAGCCATTTAATTATTCACAAAATCTGGGAAAACAACAAATTAAGAAAAGACAGAAAAGAATTGTCAATGTTCAGACTTAAGTATATTTGTAGTCTCGTACTTCCTAAGCTGAATATAGTCATTAGAGCAAAGCATAGATTTAGCCCTCCTTCCAGCTAACATTTGCTATGTTGAGGCCCAGTAAAAGATGAGTTTCAGGTCTGCAGAGGCACTGGAGTGTCTTGACAGCTATTAAAACCCAGTTTGTAGTGGATTATATTCCTATCATCAAATGTATTCATTTAAGTAAGTTGGAACATTTTTTGGGAGAAAGTAGATTCCGTTAAGAGATACGATACCAGTGTTATGGGCCTGTGACCCTCAGACCTGATTTCATGTCAGTTCATGATAGTATTTTTCTTTATTTGATTTATGCTATGCAAAATGCGCATTTAGGAACTACATAGATATTCACTTTACTGAGCTGTTAAAGTTGTTTCAATTTCCAGTGTGTTTTTCCTGAAAACGGTTTCTTTTTGTAAAATGTCCCTTCTGTAGTTGTTTTATATATATTACTTTTCTTTCTGATTCACAATCCGTAACTGTACAAAACAGTTGTTTTGGGGTTTGGATTTTTTTTTCTTTTGTCTTTTTTTTTTTTTTTCTTGAATTGGATCAAATACTGACTTACAGCTCTAATTAAAAGCTTGTTCAAACTGAAGTTGTAGTCCTGCTCGCCTATAATTTTCTGCAGTTTGTTGTACAGACATGCATTTTCTCACATGATTATTAAGTACATAGAAAGTACAGAATTAGCCAGGTTAGTATACTCAAACTGATTTTTCTGTCCTGCAGTTTTAAATCTGGCCAAGAGTCAGAGATGAATTTTTGATGATGTTTTTTTCAACATTTGGATTAAAATAAGTGAGAGTATTTCTTCTTTTGCAACAAGAATCGGGAATTTGGCCTTGAAAGATTTTTGAATGAAATCTGGTCCCATGCAAGCTGACATTAATGAGGCTTATGCTTTAGGAAAGTAGTAGTATGTATGTTTTACTTAAAGCATATACTTTCTTGATGATTCTTTCCAAATCTGACTGGGAGGTTGTGTTTTCTCTCTTTTTCTCCCTTTGGCTGGTGACATTAGTTGGAGATTGTTGCTTTATTTAAATGTTTTTTAATAAATAAGTTCATTTCATTTTCTCTTTGTTTTCATCCCAGAGCCTTCTGGTATCTTTGTTAAAAGCATTACAAAAGGCAGCGCTGTTGAACATGATGGCAGAATCCATGTGGGAGATCAAATCATAGTTGTAAGTAATCATAGAAAGAGATGAGATAATTTGTCAGAGAACTCTTACTTCTTTTAAGTTGTAAAGAAATGCTCATACAGTACTTGTTTAAAACATTTAGGATTGGTGTTGAAAGGGTGAGTCGTTTTTTTGACTGTTTGATCACATTGTCTTTCTGATTACGCTACCTGTGTGTAACTTGTGTTTCTAAAGAAAATCTGTGATGTATGTGTGTGTCTTGTCAGTAGGAGCTTTGAGACTGCTTAGTAAGAGCAGAGTTTCAAAGCTTGGTTCAAATTAAGCAACTGTTTTCAAAATTATTTTTATAAGTTTGTTATTAAAGTTGTAGATGCTCAGAGAAAGAAGAAAATTATTTCTATGCAAAAAACATTAGTTGTGTGGTAAAAATCAGGTCATGAATGCAGGAACTGCCTTTTTTGTGGCTGTCAAAGATCTGTCCTTGCGTTTGTGAGAAGGCAACACGAAGAACAAGTTATGGTCTCTCTCCAAGTACAAACATGCCTGTATGTTTGTAAGTGGAAGTATATATGATTTTTATAATTATTTAAACGCTGAGTACAAATAGAACTGATTATTCCAAAGTCTTATGTCGTCTTCTACTGCAGATGCAGAAGGAGAAAAGATTTGAGTGACCGCAGACAAAAGAATACTAAACATCTTTTAAATATGGTTTGCTTAAGTATGCAGGAAAAAGTAAATAACCCCATCTCATTTTTAATTACTTTATATTTAGCAGAGCATCAGAGTGGGAAGAAGTTCAGAGAAGGGCAACAGAATGATTAAGGGTATGGGGCAGTCATTCTTCATTCAGGAGGAATCAAAGTAATGGAATATGTGTGTTGTATAGGTAGACTGAAACAACTACAGGAATCAAGGAATATGGTATTGTTAGAAGTATTTTAGAAATTAGAGGCACTAAGGAGTGAGATGAAGAAAGAGTGGATAATATGGAGTTTACAGGGAGAAGGAGAACAAAAAGTGGCATTTACTAGGGATAAAGGGATGAAATTGAGCAATGTGAAAGTCTGGAGTTTCAGAAAAACCCCTGAGTTAATGAGATAATGGAATAGCTTCAAACAGACGAGGCCAAAATCTTGTTCTTTAAAATATTGAAATGATGGAGCGGAGATGACATCTGGCTGGCTGGGACAGTGCTTTATTGGGAAATTGGCCTTCCGCTGTGTCTGAGGGTACTTGACCTCAGAACAGCTGCAGTCTGTCCTACCACAGGGGATGGATGTCTCTGCTCACCCTCCCCAGCTCTCCTGGCCATGGCTGTGTTGGTTTATTCACACAGTATTTTCTCCTCGGAGATGCAGATGGTTGAAGCAATCGAGCAGCCGGCTGCACAGCGTGCTCTGCACAGCACATGCTGCGTCCTCTCCCACCTCACAGAGCAGATCTGCCTGGCCCCACGGTGGCAGGCACCCAAAGCACTTCCACCTGCTTCGCTGTGGTACTGGTTGTTACCTACCTGTGGGGTACCCCTGTGAAAGTGCTTAATGTATCCAGTGTCGTTAAGTTGTCCAGCTTTTTGTTCTTGTCTCTCTGCTTGCCTTGTGCTCAGACTAACAGATGCTGAGCTCATTGTATTATTTTGCCCTGGACATTTTTTTTTTTCTCTGGGTGATGTTTTGTGGGCTGAAAAGCTGCTTAATCCTGCAGGTGGATGGAACCAATCTTCAGGGTTTTACTAACCAACAAGCAGTTGATGTTTTGCGGCACACGGGACAAACGGTTCGGCTCACTTTGATCAGAAGAGGGCTTAAGCAGGAAAATCATATTCAGCCCCAGGAGGACTTCAGTGCTGCTGTTGAAAAGGACTTACTGTTCCAAACAATGGATAGTAGCAAAGGTAATTAAAATTGACTTTGCTTTAAAGTTGGGTTGAAACATTTTTCTTCTGAATTGCAAACTGGAAACAAAATGGACCAGATTCATTTTGGGCAGCTATTACTGATGGCAGAGCTGTCGTACATGAGCGGAGAATTTGGTCTACCGTGGTTTGGTTAATCTTTTAGACACAGTGGTATTATTTGCTACATTTTCAAAGTGAGTGTTGAAAGCTCTGCACTGCATTGAACTTGTGGCTGAATTGCTTCAAGACTTGATTAATCCTGCAAATCTTCAAATGGTAAGAAGGCAGCGAATGTTTTCTTTGTGCTCAAGGATGAGAGCTGCATTCAAGAACAAGCAAAGAGATACCCTCCACAATGAGCAAAAGCAAGTCTCAGTTCCTTTCACTACTGCGTGTCAGTGTCTCAAACTTGAGGTATGAGAGGAGTGGCCTATATCTAAGTTATTAATAATCTGATAGTGCATTAACTGTATATGTGTACAAAGTTCAGAAGCCAATGACCGAGATTAATTTTGCTGTTGATGGGATTAGCGAGGCTTAATTTTACACTCTGCACATCTTAAAGTGTATGTGCCAGATCTTGAAAGTCAAGATTCTGTTTGAACAGAATATCTGCACAGAGGCTGGATGCACAAACCAGTTTTTTTCAGCTACTTGTGTTACAGGTTGATGTTGGCAGAAGTATACCACAAGTAATGGGGTGAGGCATAACCTTCACCTTGCACAAGATCTTGTAAGACCAAATAGTCTGTTATCTATATAGCATGCTCTCATTCGCAGCAAGAATTACAGAGGAAATGCTCAGAAAGTGCTGTTTCTCCAGCCTGGAGGTGTTCAAGACAGCTGACAACAAGCAACATACCTGATAGAACTCTATGGTAGGAGAGGCTTTCTACAAGTGAAAATTCTGTTCGGTGTGCAGGTCTCCAAGTGTGTAGCATTTTTATATTTTGGTGTCAGCTTCCTGAGTTGCAACACAGAAAGCGGAGGAAGGAAAATAAAAAAAGGTAATATGAAAGTGCTGAAGAATGTTGTATTGTATGTTTTCCAGTAACTTTTCGTTCAGTCACAGACATGCACCTACTGATAGTTGTGCTTTTTTTTTTCTTGTTTGGTCAAAGAATTCACTGGAGAAGGCAAAGCATTAACGGAAGACAACATGTCTTTAAAATATAGGATTTCTTCTGGGGCCCTCATGCCAGATTCCATTTGCCAAATATGGATTGTCTGAAGTCCAGCGTTAGAGAGAGTCATTCCCTGAGGCATACCTGTGAGCTTGATGCATATTACAACACATAAAATAGCTGAAAAGTTGTCTTCTTTTTCCAGATAACAGTGAAACAGAACAAGGATCCCCGTCAGTGCCATGCAGTGCCAATGTGGTAAATATTGCAGAGGACATGAAGCAACAGGAACCAGGTTCTCAACATTTAATATTTTACTCTGTGAAGATACATTTGGGTGTGCTTACACAAAGATTAGGTGTTTTGTGTGTTTTTCCATCTCCTGTGTGCTGTGTAGCTGAGGTACAGCTAGAAAGTGAAAGTAATCATATATGTGAGCATGTACTCTTAAGTGCTGTAAGATCACTGACTACTGTATGTGTCTCAAAATAATTATGTGTCAAAGATGTCACCTGAAGCAGTCTGCTTTTCCTACATACTCAGCCCTCTTTTTAGTCTAGTTTTATATTGCTACTGTTTTTAGTCTAGCTGTGTATTAAACTTTTTCCCTCTTCCTTCCCCAACATGCCTTATCTTTCCAACTGCCTGCAGCTGCCCAGCTGCAGTTCCAGGACTTCTGCCTCTTCTGATAAACTTCACAGATTCCTCAGCTTGCATTAATTTCAGTCTCTGGTAGTGTTTGAAATTCAGTCAGTTCTGGCACAATGATGTGCTCTGGCTTTTCCTATACTCTTTCTGGAAATTCTTTTTTTCTGATGGGTGTTTTCCTCTCCCTTTTGAGCTGTTAGGGCACTGTGCTGCATTTCAGAAGTCCTGTGTGATGATAGGTTTACCATATCTGAGGCAGCATGTGATGTGCTTTGTAACATTCTCCTGCTTCCAGAGCTAGAGGGGGACTGAAACGCACCACTCGTATGAGTTCTGTAGTATGTATCTTTTCATAACTTATGCTTCCTATTATCTTGGATAGCTGAAGAATTTCTTATTTATACCTTTTCTTCAAGTACTGCCAGGTCTCTGCTTTGGGGAAAGTATTGTCATATTTGAATGCCACACAACACCTGGCTTTATTTTTAGTAATGTTTCTGACCAATGACTAGACTTAGAACACCATCTGAGGCTGTCAGTTTAAACTCATACTAAAAAGCCATTGGGGTTGGGAACTTAAATCATATCATGAAGATTCTAGTCTTCAGCTGCGTGAGCATTCAGAGCAGAAGAGTTTATTTTCATACTTACTGAAGGCATAGTGCAGACCATAGACCTTGAATATGTAGGGTCCTGTTAAATCTGTTGTATTTGCTGGCTGTTGTATCTAACTACTGCTTTTTGTTGTTTCTTGCCCTACAATCTGAACAGAGTGAGCGAGGGAAAAATGGGCAGGAGGATAACTTTTCTCTGTTTTTTGAGCCTGCAAATAAACTCAATCAAGTTAAGAGTTGCTGCAGTTTGCTGCCTAGCCTGTCATAGTGTTTTTCACACCATCGTTACTTTTCTCCCTTCCTTCCCTTCCAATTTCATTGCTGCTCTTTAGCTATTAGAATTATTTCTCATTGTATGTGTGCAAGTATGTGAATCTAACCAAAAAAAGAAAAAAAAACCCCAAAACAAGACAGGAAGAGATAGGACTTGTGTTCTCTCACTGCCCTCTAGGGCGTACGGTTTCAAAAAAATTTTACAGTTGTCTAATAGTTTTGAAAGTACAAAACCTCCAGATATTGTCTGAAGACTTTCCTTGGACTCCGTAAAATTGAGGGTCTGTCCAAAAGGATCAGTATGCAGTATTGCATATATAGGTATTGCGCCCATCCCCCTGAATCAGTTTGATGAGCTCACATGCAGTCTGATTTAACAAAAATGCTCGGGGCACGCATGTAACCTTTTCATTTGCTTTGTGCCCATTATGTTGTGAAGTTGCATTAAATTCACTCAATGCTGAGACGAGTTTAAATAGGTGTCCTTGCTTCCCAGCGGTGCACGCTGAACTTTTTGACTGAACTTCATGTCTTTCAAAACACGCAGTTAGTTTTGCAAGGGTGGGTTCTAATACTATTTTGCAAGTTTTTGCTCTGGTATGCCTAGGCCTGGTGAGACAAAACATCCAAGTTTTTAGTCATATTTAGGAGAGTTCTGACATAGTGGGAATGATTGTCTAGTCTTGCGTGGTCCATATACTTTTCTTAGTTATAGGACTAGACAAGACATTTTACTGTTTGTCACAGTAATCTCAGACATAACTTTTAGATTTCCAGCTAACTACTACAGAAGAAGCAGCTACGAAAGCAAAGTGGCAGAGGATTATGGGTTCGAATTATGAAATAGTGGTAGGTAAACTTTGTTTACTGTTATAAATGCCCTGCGATCTATCCACTTATTATGTTGCTAACATACAGATAGAAATATGTTTGTATTGTATTTGTTCCTTTCTAAAGAAAAATCGTGTGTATCCTCCTGAATCCCTTGAGATTATTTTATTTTATTATAAATTTTAAATATATATTTCTCTGTATTGATTTTAGCAAAATAATCACAGGCTTCTTAGGTTACTGTGCCTATGAGTATTGTTTCACAGATTTCCTAGCTTCAGGAGGATAGATGTGTATTAGAGAAAAAGTAATATTTAGGGTGAACTTCAGAGGTCCCTTCATGATCCAGAATTTGAAGCTGATGCTTGAAACGTCCTGCCCATTCTGCATACTTAATGAATTGTTTGATGTAATGGTCTAAATAATGCATAGCACATTTACTGTAAATGTAGTTGAAAAGCAGTATCTGAGTTTAGGACTTTACTTCAGAATTATATGCCAGAGCTGTAGTCTTTACAGAAGTATGTCTGTTCTTGTCACATACAGTCTCTGCTTGTTTATGCTGAAGTGGTATGTGATAAAAATTTCAGTTTTTATGTAACTGCCCCCATTACACATGACAATATTTCTGGTTTCTCACTTGTGGAACATTCATGTCATTTTATGTAAGCTGAAATGGAAGGTAACAGGTATGGCTGTAAAGAAGTCCAACATAACCATTTCTTAATCTTATTTTAGGTGGCTGTAGTTAACAAATTCAGTGAAAGCAGTGGGTTAGGGATAAGCCTAGAAGCTACAGTGGGACATCACTTCATTAGATCTATCTTACCGGAGGGACCAGTTGGACGAAGTGGCAAGCTGTTCAGTGGAGATGAGCTGCTCGAAGTAAGAGAAAATACTGCTTTCTCTTAGTCTGCATTCAGTAATGTTTTTGAGCAGTGACTTGCTTCTCACAGGTTATGACTTTGGGAATGTAGATACCTAACTGCATACCAGATGTAACCAGAAGTGATTGAGCAGTCACTTCATATGTACTTAATGCATATTTATGTGAATGCATATGCTTACATGCATTTCTCAGCTGATAGTTGTTTTTTCACATACGGTTTGAGGTCACCAAGAAAGAATAACTATCAAAAGCATTAAGATTTAATAGGAATATCCCTACACAGTGAAGGGACTAAACGCCTGTTTACTTTTCTAAGTAATTTTCATAGGATTAAAATGTGAATTTGGTTCACATGAATGCAAGAAACATGAAGTGACAGAGTATGTGGTGTTTGTAGGGTGGTGTCATGCAATTTGTGAGACTATCCATTCAGTTCAGAACTTACCTTGGTGCTGATGCTGAGCACAAAATTGAGTAGAAGTTAAGGGTTGACAATGTCCATTAGTGTGTTCTTTGGGTTGTTTTTTTTTTTTTAAATGAGATGATTAGCGACTTGGGGTTTTTTTTTTAGCCATTTTTGCTGATTGTACTTCTGAACACTGTGTACTTCTAAACACTGTGTATTCTTTTTTTATTGAGGTGAATGAGACCTCTTTGCTTGGAGAAAACCACAAGGATGTAGTCAATATCTTGAAAGAACTGCCTATTAAGGTGACAATGGTGTGCTGTCGTCCGGTAGCTCCCCCCATCACTCACACAGAAGTGCTGGAGAGTTTAAGTCTGTCTGAGGTTCAGCTCACAGAAAAGGTATTTTGTGTTAAAACAGTCACCGAGAAAATGACCGTTTCCTTGATAAAAAATGTGTAAAGTTCATGTACAAGATTTAGAAGTAAAATTAATATTTTAGGACTTGGAACCAGATAAATAGAAAAAGGCAGATCATGTTCCTCAACCATACTTTAGGCAACCAGAAGATGTCAATCCTGGTAGGTCATGGGCAGAAATATTCTGGGACACAGACCTGTCTACCCAAGTACTTCAGTTCTGCAGGTGGGCTGAGGGTGTATGGTAAACTGAGCTGTGTCTTGTTTAGAATCAGAATATTTTTAATTAGATTTTGAACTTTGCTTTCTGGATTTGTTTTGTGCAGAACAGCATGTGCATTCACTGTCATACACACTTCTGTCACTCATAAGTGCAAAGCTCTGGGCAGCCTGATGGACTGAACGTGCAGGAATGGCGTGCAGTATAGTGTACGAAGGAACAGGATTTGTATTAAAAGGGACACAGTTACTGCTGAGTTCTGGTCAAGGCACCAAATTCAGCTTATAGTTGCTAAGCTTTTCTGTGATACCAAGGGAAGTGAAGAACACATGTGTGTGTATGTATGTGTGTGGTTTTTTTTTAAATGTTCTGACTCCTGTCAGTGCTGCTGTGTTTGAATGAAGGCATACTATTACATATACCGTTTAATAACAGATATTTCCTGTATATTTGAATACAATTAGTAACAAAATTTTCTGAATTGTTTAGACGGAAATTCCATTTTGTAATTGTTCCAGTGAGTAGTTTCGTACACTCGCAGCATAGCTATTTGTCACAAGGGTATGTGGATTCTGTGCTAGGTTTATCAGACTTACTTGTTTACTCATGAGTGCTTGCACTTTCTCTGTGTGTAGAGACACATCACTTAGTTTTTGGTTTGTTTCTTGTGAACAGAGTTTTGTGTCTGCGGATTCATAAACATTTGCTCTTTACTGGTGAACATTCACTGTTTTCCTCAGGTTCACGTAGAACTTGGATTCATTGGCTCCTCAGACACAGAGGGAACAACTTTGGAAGTAGCTGATGAGGGTCAGAGTATGGAAGAGGTGCAAAGCTCGTCTTTGGCGATGTGGGAAACAGAAGTACAGCACATTGAGCTGGAGAAAGGGAGTATGGGACTTGGATTTAGCATATTGGACTACCAGGTAACTTCTATGCTTCTTTCTTTGAGTAAAGGACGAAATACTTCATATTGTTTGAATCTCGCAATATGATCTAAGTATGTATTTTACGGGTAAATGTTAATGGAAACCAAGCAATACAGTAAAGCTAGGTGGATGTCACTGCTGGTAGCCATCCCACTAGCCACATGACTTACTCATCTTACTGTATTAAGACTACATGGTAATACTGATCCAGACAAATAGATAATCTGTAATACACTAGGGTCTTCAGAAAGCCCATGTTCTAGCGCCCCAGGGGCAATGAATGATGTAGTCAGAATATTCAGGCATTTAGCCACGTATTTTGCACCTGCAGTGAGGTGCTTAGGGAAGATTCAATAAAGGACTTAAGTGCTTAAAGCAGGATTTACTAAAATCCAGAACTGCAATTCTGAAATCCCTTCCTTAGCTGCTGTCTGTCCAGGACATGCCTAAACACCCCCGTTCCTTTTGTGTTTGACTTCAAAATTCCTGGATATCTCAGGCTGCGATTCTTCATGTGTCCCGAGGAACAGCCCAGTGCCTGTCTCCTGCCTGCACTTTGTCAGGATCCTAGAACACGTGTTCCTCCTATTCCCAGTTGTCACGGTGGATGATTTTTAATCTGACTTGAAGTATTTTCTCCCTGCGGTCAGCATAGGCTTTTGCCCAGCTGCTTGGTTGTGCTGCAGGACGCAGTCTCCTCCCAGGTCTCCACTGGATCTCTGCACTAAGGGTGTATGCATTTGCCTCTGGAGGTCACTTCCAGGTGGAAATAATGCCCGCAGGGCACTGCTTAGAATTAGTCTGTGCCTTAGTGTTTTGCATTTGCACACTGGTAAAAGTGAAGAGCAGCGTAGTTTAATAGTCTGAAGGCTAACGGCAAAGTCAAGTATATGTGTTATGAAACAGTGATTACTCTTTAATGTGCTACTCATGATGCTCTGCAGTGAGACACCATAGTGGAGCCTGAGTATTTGGAGTTGACGTCAGCACAAAGTAAAGCATGTTTTTGCTTCAGCCTCTTCTGAAGCATTGACGTGAATGGTGGTCGCCCGTGTGGGTAGTTACTGAATTTATTTTATGGATGGTAATACTGAAGGGTTGTGGGAATTACCTTAAAATGTTTTATGTATTTTGCAAATGTGAGTTTGGTTATACCCTACAGTTCTAGTCAGCTTTCTGAAACTTAGCTTTGTTTTGATGTTATAATATTTGTGATTTGTCCTACATTCTCTCCTTTGGCATGTGGTTAAAACATTTAAATTTTTCACTGAAGTTTCTGCTTTCATGTGGGACTGTGAACAGTAAGTTTACAGTGGTTTTATCTTTGTATTTTGCTGTTCACATCAAATTTTCACAATCACAGAATCATGGAATGTTAGGGATTGGAAGGGACCTCTGTGGGTCATCTAGTCCAACCCCCCTGCCGAAGCAGGGTCACCTACAGCAGGCTGCACAGGACCGCATCCAGGCGGGTCTTGAATATCTCCAGAGAAGGAGAATCCACAACCTCTGGGGAGCCTGTTCCAGTGCTCCGTCACCCTCAGAGGGAAGAAGTTCTTCCTCATGTTCAGACGGAACTTCCTGTGCTTCAGTTTGTGCCCTCTGCCCCTTGTCCTGTCGCTGGGCACCACTGAAAACAGTCTGGCCCCATCCTCCTGATACCCACCCTTCAGATATTTATAAGGTCCCCTCTCAGCCTTCTCTTCCTTAGGCTAAATAAGCCCAGCTCCCTCAGCCTTTCCTCGTAGGAGAGATGCTCCAGTCCCCTCACCATCCTTGTAGCCCTCCGCTGGACTCTCTCCAGTAGCTCTTCATCTTTCTTGAAGTGGGGAGCCCAGACCTGGATGCAGTA
>Ga0065711_1032355_pt1 | contig 27503 bp, 20 predicted proteins | sample Hoacrofraction12_FD_59098 | JGI IMG/M metagenome (GOLD analysis project Ga0065711, IMG submission 59098) | Hoatzin crop microbial communities from Cojedes, Venezuela - Epithelial fraction 12 v2 (version 2) | ecosystem: Host-associated > Birds > Digestive system > Esophagus > Crop | place...
GCTTGAGCATGTTGAGCATGTAACTAAACTTTAATTCTCTGCTTTCCTGTTTTATAGCATGTGGATTTGCAACCATAATAGCCTTTTAAAACATAATATGTCATTGCAGAAATTCTATCATACCATGCCGTATTGACAGAGACCATGGGAATGCTTTAAACTTGCAGCTCCACCAGATCAGCTGTGCTGCTGAGCTATGCTATCTGTGCATTTAGAACTATCCTGAATACATGTGAGCAAGAACTGAAACATGTTTATTTGCTCTGAAGGGATGGTATGTGTATGGTCTGGTCATACACAAGTGTTAGATAAAACCTCCATTCATTTTGCACAGAATTCACAACTGTATGAAAGCTGAATTTCAGCGACTGAGAAAATTTACAAAGGGGGCACAGGGCCTGTAATGAGATGAACTGCATTAAGGCGAATCTTTTAGCATTTAGCATCTGTAGCTGAGGTTTTGAAAAACAGGAAACTGTTTTAGGTTGGAGACTCCTAAAGCACCTACTGTTCTCTAACATAACTGTGTGAAATGCCTATGTTTCTGTAACTGCTACATGGGCATTTGGGCTTCATTATTCTTCTTCTCTTTGCTTTCTCAATATTTTTAAGTTTCTGCTGATGTTACCAACTAACTGCCTCTTACTGTCTTTCAAATAGATACCAAAAATAAAACCGAAGCTTGAAAATCACCTGTAGCAAAATATTTGGAAAAAATGTGGCCATAGCAGAGGGAGGAATTTTCTCATGCTTCCATCAAAGAATAGATTCATTCTCAGTACAGCCAGTGTGAAGCAAGACTGACCTGAGAAAGAAATTTAAAAATGATTGGTCCTAAAAGCTGTACTGAAAACCAAGATTAAAATTATTCTGCATCTGGGAACTGGCTGTTTGTTGGCTTGATGTGTATCTGTACCCAGTAACAAGTAATGCAAAAGCAACCGAATTGCAACAGTCTCATTACAGCAGGTTGACTTGTCCCTAAATGTAACAGTCTTCTCACTTAACTAAAAAATTCTTATAAACTGCTCTATTCCACATGCCATGGCATAACATGATATATACTGGAAGCTATATGGTCTTGCAACATATGTAAATATTACCATATGTTTTTTCTAAGATGCATCCTACCTGTTACCATATGCTATATATATATTATCAAAACCATTTTTTCTGCTTATATCTCATATGGAACAGCTCATCCTGGATTGTTTAGAGCTCATCTAGGGGCATGGTACAAGGCACAGTGCATACACTTACAGCTGCACCAAATACTGCCCTCCCTACCAGAGGAAAAAGTCATTCTTTGCTACTGTTGCTCCAGTTGTGTTAGTCCTGGAATATTTTCATTCAATTAGGGACACCTGGCAGGGTTGATTAAGTAACATTGTTTGGGAATTAAGAGAACAGACTGTAGCAGCCCAGTGCTACATAACAGGAGTTAGTTTCCAACTGTCCTAAGAATATTTTTCCTGTTAAAATATATTTAAAATCGTATTTAGTCGGGATTTATTGCTTCAAATGAAAGGCCCTACCTCCCTCTGCTCCCTAAAAGGTTGTGTATAAAAAAAATTAAAGGGAAACTTCTAGTGACCTATTGCATTGTTTTAACACTACTTTTCCTAGCAAAGGCTGTTTGTCTTGGCAGTCATTCATTATTTTGAAGTCCTTTTTTTTGGGAAGACAAGGCTTGATCCTCTTTGAGTTGGTCCAAAAGAATCAAAATTCAGTGGCTAGTGCTAATCCTTGCCAATAACTTTCTGAAGTTACTGCATATAAAGAACTTGCAATACCTCATTAGTGGCAAGATTTACATGGCCTACATGAAGAAAATCTCATGAGTGTTTGTATGGCCAAATCACTCTGGTCATGTATTTCTCTGTAGAGAAGCAAATAAAAAAATATATTAGCGCCTCTCAATTGCCTTATTTTTTTTTCCAAATGAGTACTATTTCCATTATTATTTATGAGAATAATATTATTAATAACTCTGATGCTTTACTACATAACAATGCTGGATGGACATTTGTAAATATATGACTAGAATGTCAACTCAAAAAATCTGTAATAATACGATAAGGAATAGAACATAGTACAAAGGAAGTCGGTCAGGATATGAAAGCAATTGTGTAGCTGCATTGAAGAGGTGATTTACAGAAAACTAAAACTGAGATTGAGTTAACTATTTGTTTGTGTATGGACTTTGTGTGCCCTGTAGAGAGTACAGTACTTCTGAAGATTGACATAATTCAACATGTAGCTACATTGGTTCAACATTTGAGTTGTCCAGAAGGATTCCAATAGATCTTGGAATGTTGTATTATTTCCTCTCCCTTTAATACTACAGCTAGGTCTTTAACTGTCCTGCGTAGTTCATTCACAGTATTTTCCCTCCCAGCTTTAACAGCAGCACACACTTCCTCTGAGCTTGTTAGACAAACAGCAGTTTCCATCAGAAACCATAGTCCATGGCCTCCACTTGTACACAAGTGATAATGGCATTCACCAGCAAAGTGAGAAAAATGCTTATAAATGAACTTGAATTTCAATGGATCGGAGACAATTTCAACTCTAAATTCCCTGTCTTATGGAGAGTGGGATGTAACAGCATGGGATTAAACTGCAGGTATAAACACCTAAATGTAGGGTATCTGAAGGATATGTGTAGGTGTCCCTATGTCAACTGACGCAGTTACTGAAGTTCAATAACACCGGTCTATGTCTTGCAGCTAGGTGGAATGTTACCTTAGGATCTTTTTCTGTTTGTTTTTTTCTCTGTCTTTCTATAACATACTTTGATTAAAGGTCAAATATTAAGCTCACAGCCTAAATACAGGCAATTCCAATGTTATAAATATCACAGCGTAGGTGAAATGAGGAAGATTACTTTTCTTATCTGAAGAATAGCAAGCACTGTGCTTTGATAAGTGAGAATTCCTCTCATTTCCAGTCAAATGTTTCACATTTCCTTGAATTAAGTAGGTTTTGATTTCAGATACTGATACTGTCTGATTATATGATACATTTTAGCTGGGAAACTTTCAGGAAGTTTCGTGCTGTTTTCAGAGATAAAATGCTGAAATTTTATACAAATTTATACACTCCAGTATTTACCACTCTTTGTATGTATTGTTCATTCTACATGGGTTTTGACTTTTAAAAAAAATTTTGTAGTTTTTCACTGTTGAAGGAATAATATTTGCAGTAAAGTAAGCCAAGCTAAAGAAGGAAGTAATACCTCAAGTCAGGGGATATAATATTCTGTGCAAATAAGGAAATTATTTAAAGCACTGCATGATGAACTTGGCCTGATGTGTACAGTCTTGGTCTTCCGCTGAAGTACCCACTGTTGACTATTGCTGTAAATTAGACAGTGGACCAACAGTAAATGCTGCTGATGTGACAAACGGTCTGTTCCTCAGGCAGATATTCCTGGAGCACCCTATAGTCTTGCACTTCTGGCTTGAGAATGGTGGGTCTCTCTGTCCAGGTGGCCAACTTTGTCAGGACAATAGATTGATGTTCTTTCTTCTCTGTCCTGGAGGAAGTGTGGAGGAGGGAATATGGTCTTCCTTCCAAAGGATATTTGCCTTTGCCATAGTGGTAGAAAAAGCTGATGAATAAATCAACCAGAAAAACAAAACAGATGGGTCAGAAAACTTATGGCAAAGGAAAAAACAATGAGAATGTTGTATATGTCAGGACTCTGGTTGCCATTTCATAAACAAACTTCTTCCTATTTTTGTGTGTTTAACTTGGATATCCTGTTTCTTTCTTTATCTCCTGTGTGACATTGGGATTTTGAAAAGGACTGAAGCCATAGACAGATTTCATCTATGGTGTATTTGAAGAAGGTGGAGATTAATCTATGCTACTGAATAAGAATAGATGCTACTAAAATGGTAAATGCCAATGAAGAGGAGAATGGAAAGAAACACATCAGAAGAAAAAAGTGATTTTGACTATAAGCATTAGAGGTTTACTATGTTGTCTGTTTCCTTTGAAATGTCTTTGTATTTTGAAAGCAGTTTTGACATGTGTTTTCAAGTTGTGTTGCAAAGCCAGCTTTCACTCTTTAGATACAAAAGTTTATTCTTTGTGATAAAGTTTGCAAATGTTTCTACTATGGCAAAGACAGCCTTCAGAACTGCAGCAGTGCTTTGCGCTTGAGCTCTCCTGGGCTGAGTGGCCCATCACAGCAGGAGGTTGCCTATAAAGTACTTAAGAGTCTTGTTCCTCGTGACTGCAGCTACACAGATTTTTGGCAGCAAAGGAGCTCTTTAGTTTTTCAGTCATTCTTATTTTTAGTGGTAGTAAATGTGATGGTTTCAATTTTAAGAAATCATTTAGTACATCATTACACAGCTGAAGGGAGTAATGTAAAGTTTGATAGTATCTCTAGAAGATTGTCTGTTGAGTCCATTAGGTTTTAGATTAGGCCAGAATGAAGAACAAAGTAAGGTGACGGTGCTTAACTTCGGGAAACCTTTAGAGATGGCATCTTTGTAACAGCATGTAGCACAAAGTCAGTGGATGGAGAAGGTGCTACAGAGTAGAGGCAGCCAAAACATGGTAACAGGGTGATAAGATGACCTGGGCGTCATGCATTAGCAGCAGCTGTCAGCAGCAACAGCTGTTTTGCAATGCAAAAGTTTGCCAGAATCTCTGTGCAAAATTAGGACAGAAGAGCTCATCTGATGACATTCAGTGGCATTCTAGACTCAGGAATGACTGAGATTATTTTGCAGTTGCATGGAGAAAAAGAGATTTTGCAGTGGTAGTGCAGAAGAGATCTGTATAAAGCAGCAGAGTTATTTTTAGAGTGGCAGAACAGAGCATGTGATTCCTGAGTTCTAAATGAACTAGTGTTAGTTAGTACTATTAATTTATATTTTTCTACACTGTTTATGACAAGATTTTCAAAGGCTACAAGCTTTAGAAATATGTGTCAGTAGACTTGCATTTCCAAATCTCTTAGACATTTCTCAAATTTCTTTCCATTCACTCGCAGGATTTTTCTTGTATTGAATTCTACTCTCAAAAACACAGACTAAATGCATAGAAACCATCTCTCTCTGCCTCCCTGTGTAAGGACCTGTATCACTCATGCTTCCCCCATTCTCAAGCTTTTATCTTTTCATTTGCTTTCGGCTCGTGTCAGAGATGGGATACTGGCTCAATAAAATCCTGACTTATCCACCGCAGGTGTTTATACAGTCTGATAAAAATCTAAGTTTGATAAACCAAAACATCAGTGGTGTGTCAAAGTCTGGATAATGCCATCTCTCCCTCCTTATAAAAACTACACTGATGAGCACATTCAAACAGGATTTGAATTCAGCAATATTGCAAATGGGGGAGGAGGAGTGGGATCAGGGGTACTACCTATCCTCTGGCCTACTTTCCATGATTCTTGCAAAGATTCAGAGGATTAATGAATTAACTGGAAGAAACCTTCTTTCTCTTACAGAAGTAGTCTTTTGTGTCAGAAGTTTTGGTATGGAGTTGTGTTTCTTTTAATATATTATGGAGAAGATCACAAGCAAATAGTTCTAAATGTAAGGGAGAAACAGCAGCAGCAGAATTTATGGATGAAAAAGGTTCCTTTTGGTGTAAGAAGGTGAAAAATGTAACCTCCAACTCAAAACATGTAATATGCTTTATAATACATGAAAATAAGAATGAGAGTAAGAATATTCACTATGAGAGTTTCTTTTATCTGAACTGTACGTGGTAGCACCATTTGTCCTTCCATTTGAACTACTTGAGAAGATAAAATATTTTTGCTAAAACGTGTGAGATACTGAAGACTTAAGACTATTTAATGATGTTTCTGGAAGAGCTTTTTCCTTAATATCCATTTCCTTTTTTTCTCTCTTTTTTGTTCTTTCATCTATTTGCATTATTTATTGTGTTTTTGTAAATGATTCCTGAGCAGAAAGCTGGGGTTTGTCAGGAGAGATTTTAAGTTTTAGAGTAAGAAGAACTTACAGTGTTTATAAGAATTTGTTTCACTGTTCTTTCAAATAGCCTCCCACTGTGTGGATCCTGGAAATTTTATGAAGAGGTTCGTGGCAGTGTCTGGCATTCATGCATATGTTGAGTAGTAAATTTCTCAGTTGAATAGTGAATTTCTCAGAGAAGAGCCTTTGAAATTTATCTCTGTAGAAAGCACTGCTACATTAGCAGGAACAGTATATTTCATTCCTTCTTAACAGCAATATTTTAAAGCTGCCTTGGGCTCCTGGGCACTTACTCCATGTTCATCTGGGAAGCGCAAAGCTGCTCTTCCTGTTACTGAACACTTCTGTGTGTTGTAAACCCAGCTGTGACAATGCAGGCTATACTCGCTTTCACTCCAGGCTCTTGAAATTCCATGTACTTGAGAAAGCGCTCTGAATAATGTAGGCATTTCTCTTTTGAGACACAATGAGCAATTACAGCCAAGATAAAACTGGAATTTCTCTCTCACATATGAAGTTAAGCTTCCAATACCATTTCACCTTCAGGGAAGTTAAAAAAGTAGCTATGAAATTGTTATAATTGATATAATTTGGTTATTATGAAATTACCAAGAAATTACAGCTGACTTCTTGCTTGTTTTTATGTCCTGTTTCTCCTAATTAGATCCTGCCAGGATTTCCAGTTATTCACAATGGTTTGCCTTATGGATACGTGCCAGAAAAGTGCTCTTCCCACTCAAGTCCAGTAGAGAACTGTGTCTGTCAGTCATAGCACTAAACGTGGTCATCTGAGCTTTGGTTATCTAAAAAAGGGTTAGAAGGATAAAGTGAATCTTAAATGGCATATTGTACAACACAAATCCTGGCAAAAAAAGGTGAACACTATAGTATGAAATGCGTGCATTAAAACATTAAATTTATAAAGATGAGTAAGAAAATGAAAGCTCAAGGTAAGTTTACAAATAATTCATAAAAATGAAACCAACTTTCCAAAGAATGTTATGCAAAATTGCCAACTTATCATTTATTCATCTTTATAATAATCTGAAGTTTTAGTCTAAATTAATGGTCTTTTTCAACTGCACTGTCTGAACCTTTTTATAACTTCAAAACCAGTGTTGTCACTTGTATTAAATTAGTAATATGATGATCTAGTAGGCACTAGTAAATAGTGCAGATTAATTTAGTAATTGCTTTCCCCCGGAAATGGATTTCTAAACACACTGCTTACTTTTCAACCTTGTGATAAATTTCTGTGCTAATCATTCTGTGCTACAGACTCCACCTGAAAATTTGTCCTCCTTTACGTTAAATGTGAAAACTTTCTAGTCATCTTTTAAATAAATTTTATTTATTGATTTTCAATTTAATAAATAGTGTATAAAATAAATAAACATTCCAATTAATAAATCCCATTTGCAGGATAAAGGGAAACAAGTTTTTCTTAAATTGTCTGAGATCCTAAATTGTTAATAGAATACATTTGCTATGTACAAACACGTTTTCTGAAATCATAAGCTGCAGCAGGATCCATATGCTGACCTTAGAGGGAGAATGAACATCTCTTCATGCCACAAAATGCAGTACAGTCATGGCACAAGACACGTGAAAGTGCAAGACAAGCAAAGTCAGTAGCTGGATCTGGATCTTGGCACCATAGCAGATGAATCAGTGTAATAAAATGTAATAATAAATCATTTAAAGGCTGATGGTTTTACATCAAACACTTTAGATAAAGAACACAGAATTACTAGAGAGTATTTTTCAGTGTGAGATAATTGTATTGCATTCATTCAAATAATCTAGGAAAATGAGTGTAAGATAATTTGCTCAAAATCTTAATTAACGCACCCTTGAACATGGCCCTGGAAATTCCTGTGCCTTGATCCTGATGGTCTTGCAGATACCAAGTCACCATGCTACTTGTTATCCTGGATACAGAAAGACATTACAGAGGTAAGACTAATCTCAAGGTCATGAGCCTACCAGAACTTAACTGGGTTTGGTCCTTGATCCACGAAAGAATTCAACAGTGCTTATGCAGCATTTACACTCTTTCCTATCTTTTATAAACTGTGGGCTGCACATAAATGTTTTGTTTCCCATTAGGATATGCCAGCTTCAAAGTGAAAGCCCTAGCAGTAGCTGCACAGTTGTCTGGCCCAGTCAGTAGTGATATCATTCAGCAAGGAGAGAACCTCGGCCAGAAAACCACAGAGGTAGAGCATTTTTCTGGAGCTGAGCTGTTAGAAGAGAGGTACTAATATCTGTTCCTCATGCTGTGGAGCTAATTATGGTCAGAAATGAAGTCAATACAGGCAAAATTGATCCAACCAAAAGGGTCAGTAAACCATCTGTTCCTTATTAATTGCTATTCACATATAATTCTGGGGAATTTCAGGAGAGATCCTTGGCTAAGAAGCATGGGAATATTGAAAGTCAGACATTTCTCAAGCTAATTCAGCACAGACCTTTATCCTGCCTGACAGCAATTTCAAACATGTGTCACATTTCTCAAGTTGCCTCTCTTATCACGAGAGTAACATGGTCTCTGATAGAGGGTGACACAACTATGAAAGTCATTCTTGCTGAGTTGTCTATATCAGACAACAAGGATTGGGGCTTTAATGCCTAGCCAAGTAATTGTCTTGAAAGGGGAAATAAATCTCAGCAACTTGCATCTTTTCTTACCCTTCCTTGTCTAGAAAAACTCAGCTGTCCATGGTTTTTATCACTTAGCTACTCCTACATTAGCATATTCCTTCTGTGGGAATGTTAACAAAGCAAGTATTTAAGATGATACTCGACTTTGTGGGGAAAAAATGAAAGACAGAAATAGTGTAAGTAACAAAACAGCATGTTGTTGATTTAGAGCACATTTGAGAGATGAAGGAAAGGTGCCAGATCCTTAACAGACTTGCAGCTGGCTTTAAGTGTCACTTGTTTTTTAATATATGTACACACACAAAAACACACATATTTTGCTACTGCAAAATGCTTTCTCTTGGATACTTGTCATTTTGGCTTGATGGAAGTAAAAATCAGTTCACTTCAGCTCCTTCTTGTTTCTATTTGGGAGGTCATTTTCTTTAGAACTTTCAGTCCACTTCCAGAGACGGAGAAGTGACAATATCTAGACAAAAGAAAGATTTCCTTACATGTCTTAAAAAAAAAATAAAAACAAAAAATTGAGCAATCCCTGCAATCCTCACCCACATGGAAGACTTAAAATTATGATTCTTGAATCATGCAATGTTAAGTCATTTAAATCCTTTCTGATATCTGTGTAATACTTCTACATGTTAGCGAGCTAGTCCACTGTAGGACTACAAAGATAACATTTCTATAACAGTGCAGCAAAAATAACATACATACAGCTGAACACAGCTCTTCAGAATATTATTCACTGTAAGAGAATCGAGAATATAGTCTCTGATAGACAAGTTGAAGGATAATCAATTAGTAGCAGTGCAGTTATCAGTAGCCTGTCTAGGAGAATCCAAGTTCTGTATTTGTTCCAGCTGGAATGGTCTATTACAGACCTTCCTCTCATCATTCCCCTTTGTCTTTCTGACTCCATAGGGACATACATGTACCTCACGACTAAAGCACAGGAAGGAGGTGGGAAAAGGGAAGTGACTGATCTCCGTTCTCCCATAGTCAAGGATCTACAAGGGCCTTGGAGAGCAGCTGCTTGTGAATAGTAACAAAGCTTGGTCAAAAAATTCTCCGCCCTTTTCTTGATTAACTTCATCTGATCGTGTGAAATGCTGGCCTTAATGAGGTACACAATGGTATTTAGTGATATGGGAATTTCATGTAGAGTGTTGGGGGAATTCAGTAACTTGGTCATATTCCTTCTTGAATGTTTTCAGCTGACTTTATCTTGCCACATTCCAGGTCCTAGTCAGCATGTGCACTTTGACCCAAATGCCACTTTATTTTTTTACTCTGACCATTTTGAATGAATTTTTCTGAAAAGCTATAATTCCAGTAAGAACAAAAGTCATTGACATGTCTTAGTATATGTGGCTCTAAATAAAAGTAGATCTGAGCTCTCATTTCAAAATTCCTGAAGAGATTTTGAATACTTCAAGGCTTGTATTTGAATTTGGCTCCTGATATACACTGGAGAATATTTCAAAAGGGAAACTTTTTTTACATACGTCACTATGAAGACAATAGAAGCTGAGCTACCTAAACTAACACAGTTTGACTTACAGTACAGTTCTTGGCACACTAAATATGTGATTTAAAGGCTATTCAACAGTTTCACTTTTAGATTCAGCATCACTAAAATCACACTTTCTTTTTTTGAGAAACAAGTTTCGGAATTTCCACAGCCTTTTTTTTTGCCAGCAACAAGAGACTAAGATAAAAAGTAGGGACTTTTTTCTTTAGTGGCTTGTATGATTTTTTAGATTGACTTCTTGTTCCTTCTGTGAAGTGAAATAGACAATGCCTCTGAACAGAAGAAAATAAGAAATTACCTATTTTGTAGTTGATGCCAGTTGTCATACTTCTGTATTATGTTATCTGGCACCTTTTGTGGATTCTGGATGCTTTCAGACTAACCAAACAGGGTGTCATAGCTGGGGAGCTGGTGCCTGAGAAAGATAATGAAGGAAGTAGATACATTTATTTTTATACACAGTATTTCAGAAATTCTAGAAATAAGAAAGAAGCATATGATAAAATTTATTCAGTTGTTTCTTTTTTCCGTTTTTCCAACAGATGACAAGTTAGATGTGGAGTACAATTTTAAGGTGTGATGTGGGTTACAGGGTAATGTGCTGGTGTTTTTTTTGTAGCTAGGAACAAAGTTATAATTCCTGAAACAGACACAACCCTTTAAATAGCTCTGCATGTAGATCTCATCCTTCCCATCTGGAGATGAAAATTGTAGGGAGTCAGTGATGCTCTCCACCTCTTCGGGGCTATACAGGAGTTGTATTATTGTCAGGTGATGAGAAAAAAGGTGGAGGGAGTTAGGGAAAGCAAAGGGTCAGGGAAGCTCTGGGAACCAAAAAGGCAGTAGGCACTGAGGAAGGAAAGACCTGTATAGAAGGCTACTGAGGTTGCTGAGAACTGAAAATTTTGAGGCTGGCAGATCATTATCTGCTGTATAAGCCATATAGTCAGCGGTATTCACACATGTCCTCCAGGTTCATGTTTTCTTCAGTTATTTGTTCAAGTATGATATTAAAGGTGTTACACTGGATGTGGTGCCTGAAGGGCATTCCTCCTTTGACACAGATATGCTTTCCCTTAGAGAATAGTTCTCATTTGAGTTACAGCACATTCTCTTGCTTTTCTTCAGGCATGAGCATCCTGTGGTGGTACCAGACACTCTGCACTGGGTGAAAGCTCTTCATCCCAGCTGCTTCCGTAAAGCATCAGAAACTCTGTAAGAGGCTTTCTTATAGACAGACATCCAGTGTGCATCCCAGGGAGATCTTTCAGGAGATGGGTGAGGGCTGCAATTTGAGTGGGGGACCTAAGTATTAATTTGCTGTAACACCTCTGTGGTCTGAGGCTGAAGAATTGTTGAGTCAGACTTAGCTGCATCTTCTCACCTGAATGCCATGCCTTCCACAGAAGAATTGTGCCCTCTCAAACTGGTGGGACACAATGATGCTTAGTAATAAACCTGTTGCATATGTATCTGTGTTGGGGCCCTATATAGAAGTTCTTATTCCAGCACAGCAGAAATCTCAAATGGTGGCTCCGGATGCAGATATTGGGATGAAGTGCTGTGAAACATTTTTTTTCTGACACAGGAAACAAAATGTCGAATTAGATGAGTTTCCTTCTACCTTTTTTTTTTTAATCTCCTCTGCCAAAAGTGAAGGATTAGCCCACTTCTCCATAGGCCCTTGGCCATAAATCACAAAACCAGTGGTGGAGGTTTTAAGAGACCAAATTCTGCGTGAGGTTTAGCCTTTCAGCTTTCCTCTAATAGCCTCCATGAGACAGTGCAGTACATCATTTAAAAATACAGGAAAAGGGTTAGAAATGTTGGAGAACTAACATGTTGAATAACATGCATTTTGTTCAAGTAATTCATTAAGGTATCAAGAACTTGCGATCTGTTTTGTCTAGAGGAAATTAATTGAAGTTCATCGTATAGGTATTTAGCATGGTTGTAGAAGTGTGAGTAAATGCTTAGCACAGTTCTGAAATGGTTTTCTTTTCTTACATTCCAGACATGTCTGAAGTAAGTTTCACTTTCCTGAAGAGCATTTGTATTTTCTGATGCCAGGCCAAAAATGTGTTCAGTGTGTCCAAAATCCCTTCTGAGACAACACAATTGTTCAGTCTTTGTTTGTCCATCAAAGCCTGAGAAAAGTCTCTTTTGATTACTAGATGTATTGGAAAACATGTATTTACATCCCAGTGCTTCATTCTTTTAATCTCTTTTGCCTTTAGTAATATTTTTGTCATACTTGTTACATTCCAGTCTTCATTGTGCTCTGCATGTGTCAGAATTTCTTCCAGTTGATCCTATAATATTTGATCTCACTGTGAATCTAGACACATCCTCTATTTTTATCCCCAGCATCCTCCTCTGTGCCATTTGAATAAAAAGCTAGATTATCTGAACTCTTGAGGTCAACTGCTAAAACTTGTCAGTTGATGTGTATTTGTTTTCAGACAGAACAGACAGTTCTGAAAATAAGCAAACTTGATACCCATATTCCTACTTGCAGGTTGATGCTGAGGATAGTAGGAGCAACAGTGAAATACATGTTCTTTTTAAAATGCATAGAAGACTCACATTTGAAGTTGGGTAAAGAGCAAGTTTTTAAAATTTTTTTAATTTCTTGGCAGATCTGTACTTCCTTTAATAATAACTGTTGGCTAACCCTGCTCTTACCTATACTGAGTTAAATTTGTCTCATCACTCAGTATAGTAACCCCTCTGGTAAGGATCCAACTCCAATAAACTTAATGGCTGCTGTCCAGTTTAATTTGCTGAGAGATGGATCAGAGTTATTTCTGATTTCATGTTATCTGATGAAAGACTCATTATAATTTTTCCAGCATGCTGATATGGCCTCTATGTTTATATCTTTTTGTGTCTAGAAACTGATTTCCCAGAAATAGGGAAATTTTGCTTTTTTTCCTTCAGCTTAGTCGATGACTATTTAAGCAGTCAAAGCAGCAGAGTTTCATTTCTTGCTTCACTCTGCCTATGATTAAAAAGTAATTTTTTGCAAGTTAATCTGTAAAAGACAGTACACTTTTCTTCAACAAAAGCATTTTCTGTGAAGTAAAATAAAATTCTGTAGATGTTGTTACCGACTCTGGATAGATTTTGGGTTTCTGGATTTGATAACAATACTTCCAGAACAGTAGTCTGCTTGCATTTCCTGAGACTTACAAGAATTTTCTTCTTCCTCCTCCTCCTCTAGTAAATAGGATGATGATAATAAAAATAATATATTATGGAAGAATCTGCTATGGCAGTTTCAGTGAATTTCAGCTTTAAACACTTTTGGTTAGGCACTGCTAGGTGCTTCAAAAATTCCCTGTTTTCCTGTCTTCTGTGTAATTCTTGGCTTGTCTTGTTTATATTTTCCATATTTCTGATTATTGTTGTTATTATTATTATCTTTAAGACATACTTTCTGCCTGAGATCACAATTTTATCTTCTTCTTTTATATTTACGAGTTTGTGATAAGTGTATGAAAAAAGTTGTTGATGCCTCTTATTTTACATAGTGTAAGGTCTTTCACAGAGTCATAAATGTATTTATTGCAATGTGCTTTGGTGTTTCTGTAGCAGCTCGTACTGTCCAGCTCTCCTTTGATGAGGAGGAAAATGTAGAGGCAGCTGCAGTCAAGGAAAAAGCAGAAAAAAATAGTTCTTGAGGAAGACATGCTGCCTGTAGGCCAGTGGAAGCCTTATATCCTCTGGTTCTACTTGCACCCGAATATGATATCTTGGAGCTAGCATTAGATTATTAACTATAAAATCTGCTTGACTCAAAAAGTATTATGTTGATGTAGTACCAGCTTTTCAGCAATTAAATTTCTTTATCATTTGCAGCATTGTTACTTCAGCCTTTATTTTTCCAAGTTATTACTCATTTACTAGATATTTGAATCTGTAGTCTTTATAAAATATATTATATGAAGACTATTTCATAGACATCAAATGGCCAAACTATTACACACCAAATGATTTGCCAGAGACATTTTAAAAACATACAAGTTTTGGTTTTAATTTCTTGCTGCTTTTACTTAGTGGTTCATAAGGCCTTTGACACTGTTCCCCACAGCATCCTCCTGGAGAGACTGGCTGCTCATGGTTTGGATGGGTGTACGCTTCTCTGGGTAAAAACTGGCTGAATGGCTGAGCCCAGAGAGTGGTGGTGAATGGAATTAAATCCAGCTGGCCACTGGTCACGAGTGGTTGTTCCCCAGGGCTAGTAGCTGAATGAATAAACAAACAAGATTTGGAAATCGTTATCCATTCTTTGCATTCATAGCATTTACCAATTGAAAATTAAACACTGAAAATGTTATTTTACTTTTTCCATAACATTGTTGCTATATTAGCCAGTAATAGCTGTCCTCAGAAATAGTCCAAACTGAATTCATATACCCTCTGGAAATCAAATGCTGAAAATAATCCCAGAGCTGATAATACAATTGCTATGCTTCAATTATACACAACTGGGACGTAAGAGATTGAGAGGTGTATCAGTAATGTAATGCATACCATTAGTGTCTTGAAAGAGGGACATTTTAGAGTGATTTTTAAAGTTGAAATGGGAAAATTAGTTCATTCAGTTCATCCGAACAGGATGAGCCTGATTCAAGCTGGTCAAGTTGCATCTCCAGACTTCTGTTATCTGACTTATTTTTTAGGGATCAAAAGTACTTAGGAACATGAGTAACATCACCTCTTAAACTTGTAGCACAGTTTTCAAAGGGAATACTGAGTTATTTACAGAACTGGGTGTTGTCAGAAGTATTCTCCAGACTCTGCCCTACAAAAATACTTGCACTGAAAGCATACTTGAATAACTGAGATATAGTGGCATTCCGTTACTTGGAATTACCCATATTCTTTCGTTTTACCAGTTGTCTGCCGGGTCAAGTCGTGGCGCTACGAACCGCCTCTTCCAGCCTAGCAGGCGCCGCATCGGGAGCGCCTCCCGGAGGTCAGAGCCCGCGCTCCCCGCGGCGGCAGGGGGCGCTGCGCCCCGGCGCCGCCCGCCGCGGTCCCCAGTCGCGCGCTGGGTTTTCCCGGCCGGGGCTTTCCCGCCCCGCCCCGAGCACAGCCCCTATAAAGCGCGGCCGGCTCCGCTCCGCTGTGCAGTGGCGGTATCGCATCGTGCTTTTGCGCGGGAAACAGAGCCCCAGGCTGCCCAGTTTGCTTTCTTTACCCAGTAGCAGCAGTGACGAATGTTAGAACAGATGCGAGGAACGAGCCAAGCTGTGCTAATGATTTTGTGTGTGTTAATGACTGGTAAGTTGGGGGTGGTGGTAGTATTTGCTTTATTTGTTTTTAGTTTTGTTAAATGAAACTGACCTAGAATTTGCTGTTGGATCTTTATTTCTCTTTATTCCAGCTGCTTTTACATTCCAGTGAATGCAACTGTCAAAGAAGTAGTTCTGTCAAAATGTCAAGAACACTTTTTTTGACCTTTACTTCGAGCTTTTCTGTGCTCTGCAATGACACAGTCATTTTCATATTGCATTTGCTAAATGACAGTCTTGGAGACAGCTGTAGTACACCACTGCATGCATCTTTTTACTGTCATCTCTTGACAGTATCAGTCAAGTTTGGTACTAAATGTCCTGTTGAAAGTGATCCTACAGTTTTCTTTGCTATCTTACTTGCCACTTCCCTCAAATGTTAGGAAGTTTTAGAACCAGATCTACCTGACAAAAACAGCTATATTGTGCCAGTACGTTCATTTTCACTGGCAGCACTAGGTTTATGCCATTTTATACATTTTATAGAACTGTCTGTTGGAATCATCTCAGTCTGTGTTATCTTTGACAAAAATAGCAATGTCTATAGGGTATTTTGGAGTTATAAACCACTGTGTGAGGCCTATTAGTTTAACCTCCACACAACTGTAAAGTCTGTGAAGTAATGACCTCATGTCATAGTAGAACATGAGAAGAAATGAGAAAACAAATGTGGAGAATGCTGCTGAGTTTACGTCTGTTCTCTTTACTGTAGTTAAAGCTTTTGAAATGGAGATTATACCTGCTGGCAGAATTGTTGCACAGATTGGAGAAACGCTCATACTCACATGCAACACTACCGGCTGTGCATCACCAAGTTTTTCCTGGAGAACCCAGATGGACAACCCCCTTGGAGGAACAGTGAACAACAATAGGACATACTCTACCTTGACTATGAATCCAGTTAGCATTGTAAATTCTCATGATTATCTGTGCACTGTCTTCTGTGGTGAGAAAGAGAAAAAAGAGAAGAGTGTCAAAGTTAAACTTTACTGTAAGTAAAAATGTAAAATTCTTTTTAAGTAGTACATGTTTGTAAAAAATTAGTAATTGTTTTTAGATATCGTGGTTGGTAGTTAACTGATAACCCTAGGAAAATGAGTCTGCTATAGCTCAACGTATGTTTCGTTGTAAGATTCCTTTATCTGTCTGTTTGGGACTCTCTCAGCCCCTTTCCGCTTAGCTTTCTGCACTGAAGGTAGTACATATGGGTCTTGTTTATTCTTATTCTTGGTAGTACTTGAAAGCCAAAACATAGACTCCCCAAAATGTTCATAGAGCTGGAAAAAACCCAACAACCAATGTGGTTGAGATGCTTGTATTTGGGAAACCTGCAAGTGCACAGCACGTAATAAAAACATTTGCAGTTTGCAGGGGAATGATTTGGATATCTAACCTACCAGCGTGGAAAACAGGATACCACCAGTGTATGGATTGCTATGGATGCCTATATTTAGTCAGCTGTGTCACTGCCTATGTGCCTTGCTGGATCTTATTGGATCATTTGTGATCGTATTTCAACAATTGTACAAATACAATTCTTGTTAGTGTACGAACTGCTTATAAAAGACTCTAATGTCTTTGTATCAAGATATGTCTTGTAGTAAAGTTGATATCATGTCATGTTCTGAATGCCTCTAAACTGAAGATGTTTGAGGTCTGGATCTTGCTCTTATGTTGACCCTAGAGCTCATCTCTGCTGGACTAAAGGAATGGATTTTATTCTTTTAGCTTTCCCCAGTGATCCTGTCATTGAGATCAGCTCATCCTTAGTTGCTGGAGAACCAGTCACTGTCATCTGTAAAATTCCTGATGTCTATCCTTCTGATCACCTGGAAGTACTCCTAAAGAAGGAGGAACATGTTCTTCATGAGGAAAATTTTTATGAAGATGACAGCACAAATACAGAGACCAAAACTGTGACATATTCATTTAATCCCATGGCTGACGATATAGGGAAAGAAATTACCTGTGTGGCCAAGTTACTGATTGCTAATATGGACTTTGAACCCAAAGAAAGAGTAACTTCCCAGAAACTGAATGCAAACTGTAAGTATTTTTATTCTAGGGCTTTCACACCAAGTAGTGTTTAATGTTAAGTTTCATGGAATGGGTTTACAAAGTGTGTGCTATAGATCATTTATAATCTGCACTTCTATCTATATTATTTTTGTAGATAATCTGTTGTATTCAGTTGAATTCTGTTGTATTCAGTAAGTCATTGATTCATTAAATACCTACTGTTGTTCATGACAGAAGTTAAGCAATGATTTAGTAACTCCTCTCTGACTCTTACCTTGGGCACTGATGCTCAGTCAGAAAGTAAAGACCAGAAGAAAAATAGCAGCATGCAGGTAAACAATTGTTTTTAATATTGCCTTTGTATGCTTAGCTGTTCCAAGTTTATAGTCCTAAACAACAGGGAGACAAATGTAAGAGTGAAAAAAAAAAAAAAAATACACATTCTGTCTAGCTCAGCTTTCAAAGCTGCAAGCTAAATGTCTTATCAGGTCTGGAAAAAATTGTTCCACTGTGTTACTAGAATACACATTATTCATTTTTTCTTGATATTGTGTGAAATGTACCTCTAGAGAAGCTAGCGTTAAAGATCTGCATGTCATTCTTCATTAACTTACTGACCTTACCTCTCTTTTGTTCTCTTCCAGTTGGTCCACAAAATACTATGATTACTGCATCTCCAGGCAACTCGCCAATGGAGGGGGATCCTCTAAAACTAACTTGTGTGACTGAGAGTAGTCCACTACCACAAATAGTTTGGAGAAAACACCTGGCTGATGAAAGCATTCAGCATCTCATCAAAAACAATGTCCTTTCTATTCCCCATGCCAATTTCACTGATTCAGGACTGTACATCTGTGAAGTAATTAATCTGATAACTAATAAAACAGAGAAAGCAACTGTGGACATTGTTATACAAGGTACAAGTCTGCTTGAATTTAACTTGTATTATCCAGTACCCAATTGGTAGCTGCCTGTTGGGCTGGAGCACGCTGAAACACTGAAACTTAGGAAATAGGCCCATAGTGGGGCCTTCTTTGTTATGTATTCAGGATTTAGATTTACTGCTGCTCTTCATGGTCTGTGCTTTTCATTTCTATGCTTAATTTTCAGCTAATTCTCTCTGTACCGCTGTTATACATACATACCCCTACCCGTTTCCTGCAATGCAACTCTCAAAGTGATTACAGAATCATAGAAGGCTTTGGGTTGGAAGCAACTTTCAGAGGTCATCTAGCCCACCCTCCTGCAGTGAGCAGGGACATCTTCAACTAGACCAGGCTGCTCAGAGCCCTGCCCAACCTGGCCTTGAATGTTTCAAGGGATGGGGCCTCCACTGCCTCTCTGGGCAATCTCTTCCAGTGTTTCACCACCCTCAATGTAAAAAATTTCGTCCTTATATTCAGTCTAAATCTACCCTCCCTTAGTTTTAAGCCATTTCTCCTTGTCCTGTTGTAACAAGCCCTGCTGAAAAATATTTCCCCCATCTTTCCTATAGGCCTCCTTCAAGTACTGGAAGGCTGCTATGAGGTCTCCCCACAGATGATGAAAGAAGCTGAGAAAGTTGTAGTGTGGGGGACACTGTTATTTCCTTGAAATGCTAACATACATAGCAATTCACGGGGACATCACAGTCTCCTTCTTTGAAGTAGTAGTTTTAGTCATTAGTAGTAAAATTTAGTAGTCATTTAATAGTAAAACTATCTGGGAAATCATCATTATTCTTATTCTTCTTATTATTGCTACTGTTTCAATAGAGCCAAAAGTCTCAGATGGAGCCTTCCACCAAAACCAAAATGAACAGATCCTTGGGCGAGCAGTTCCTGCTTTCTTAAAATGTTCTCCGTCTTAAGTACTTTTGCATTTGTACAACAACCTTTTCTTTTGCCATGCAGGTGCTCCAAACACTGCAGAACTCTCCATTGAGCCTTCTACAACAGTTCAAGAAGGACAAAATGTTTCCATACAATGCTCTGCTGAGAGTAACCCTCCTCCCAAGATTATTTTAAGGAGAAAATCTGACAGTGCAGACATGTGGCCTTACAGTGAGGGGAGAATGCTCCTTCTTCCATCTGTGACATTCCTAAATGGAGGAGACTATGAATGTGTAGCAGAAAATAAGTTTGGGAAAAGTAAAAGTGAAATAACACTTAATGTGGAATGTAAGTATGCATAATGTTTTCCCAATCATTTAAAAATATTAGTTAATTCTCCACTTACTTCAGCAATAAATGTAATGATCAAACTAAATGAAACCCTGTGAGTACAAAAAAATCAGCATAGTCCTCTGCTGTCCTCCAAAGAAAGGAGCAGTGCTGATAAGCAAAACAAAGACATGACGACTTTAATGTAAAGACAGTCTTAGAATCTGAATGAGCGAGAAACTAGTCTACCCTCTTAACGTTCTTGGTTAGAAGTACTAGGTTAGTATGCTTAGGCTATAGAGATTTTGTATGGAAGCTCTGATACTGTGTTCTTATTCTGAGAATGAAAAAGAAATAAATTTTGGGAGGCTGACAACCTGGCATCCAGTAGGACATCTCTAAAAAAATCCAGTGATGATTAACTACAGGATTCTTCCTTTCAGATGGACCAAAGAATACAATGATCTCTGTTATCCCTGCTACTGCTGTTAAAGAAGGAGAAACTGTGACAATGAAATGTACTAGTTCTGGTAATCCGGCTCCAGTGATCTCTTGGAAGAAAAAGACAGTCACTGGGGAGCCTGAGAAAATTTTTAAAGATGCAACTTTAACTATACAGAATATAAAAAGTCAAGATCTGGGGCTTTATGAATGTGAAGCTTATAACCAATTTGGCAAAGAAGAAAAAGCTGTGAAATTACTTGTTGAAGGTTAGTAGAACAAGACGGGACACAAGTTTTTTGTTCTATGTATTTTAGGTCCAGATCTCTGTCTGTAAAGAATGGGGGAGTTCTGTCAAGGGAGTTAAAAGGTGGCCCTAATGTCATTAAGTTGTTTAGGAAGCTTTAAACAATAAAAGGTGAAATCTGCCTTAGTACAGATAGCTTATGCAAAGTTCACATCTCAGTTGAGCTTCCATCATTCCTTCCAACTGGCAAATGTGTGCATGAGGCAAAGAAGCTATGCAGTGCCTATGTTTTCTTCCGAATAGGTCTCAGTGGAGGATCCAGATACCTGCATACAAAAGATTCAAAGAGAAAATACATGGTGAAACTTCTCTGTGGAGGGGACTGCATTACAGCCCCTTGGCTCTTCTTTAAGTTACGATTCTCTATCCTGTTCTTGTAAGCTGCATTTAAGCTATACCAAATGCTGATTCCTCAACCTACATGTGATGACAGCAAAGTTTCATTTTCAGTAGTACACGGACTTCTCTGTTTTAGCCCTTCTGCTTCTGTTTATTGCATGGCAACAATCTATTGCTTAGGGATCACTTCTGCTACTAATCCATCTATCTTCCTTATTCTTTATTACTTTTGTAGCTGCACCGAAAAAGACACTTTCAATTTTCCCTTTAAGTGCAGTGATACAAGGAGAAAGTGCTACTATCTCTTGCAAATTTGCGGATGTTACCTGTTCAGAGTACTCTGTGAAAGAAAATATGTGATGGGATCTCAACCCTTGAAACAGTCAATGGCATATATACTATAGACTGGGCTCAGCTAAAGGACACAGGAACATACAAACACGTATCATTAATGAACCTGGAGAGCAATCTCAGCACATAGTACTTTATGTTAAAGGTTAGTTAAAAGAACTACTGTACAGAGTTAATATCAGGATTTGTTTTGGACAGATGGAATGACATCATCACTTCAATCCCATTAAGAACGAATTGTCTTTAAAAAAACTGAAGTGAGTTGCACAGGTTCTTGTCATATGCGGTAGGATGTTAGTGCTAATGAAAACTTCTGTCCAAAATAGCAGATGCACAAAATAATTGCTGCTTCAAATTTTTTCATAGTTCCACTTCCACCTTTGAAAACAGGATGTAAAATTGTGGAACCTAGTGAAAAAAATACTATTCTAGGACTCTTTCCTTAGCCTTTTGTATTCCTCTTCTGAAACAGGACATCAGCCTCTGGGTCTGTTGTTCTGTGTCCTTTCATGAACTCAAATGAATAAACAGTGAATTTAAAATAAGAAAAGAAGAACAGGTTCCATATAATGTAAAAGATACGCAACATATTCCATCAATTGATAAAGTGTTCTTTGTCAGCTGCTGTTGATGGCAGTGTGTGAAGGATATCTAGTGACAGAGTAGTGTCTAAAGCTATGTGCTTGAATATTATCGTGAATCCATTAACTGGATTAGTACTTTGTGTGTATAAGGTGCTGATACCTCATGAGTTTTTTGTTTTATTGCTAAATCCTACCTTGCATTTCTTTTCTTTTCAGTTCCTCCCCAAAATATTACTGTGTTAGTATATCCATCAGAAAATGTTAAAGAAGGAGAAAATATCACTATTACAAGTAGTGCATACAGTAACCCACCGTCACAGGTGGACCTGAAAAAAGTCCATCTTGAGAAAGAAATTATTCTGCCATCAGTGAATGGAACCTTTATATTCTACAATGTCACCAAAAATTATACAGGCAGATATTTGCTTGATGTTTTCAATGAGGTTGGAAACAACACCAAAACAATTGAGATAGCTGTTGTAGATAGGTAGATCTATTGCCTTAAACTTATTTTCTAATGAATTTTTTTCAAGGTGAGCACAACTAGTTTATGGCTGATCCTTGCTCAACAATACTGCAGTTAACCTGAAAAAAAGCCCAGAATCAAACCAAATAATAGAACAGATGGTGAGAATACGCTATATTTAACTTCCTTTCAGTGTGGGTGTTATTGTTTCTCTTACCTGAGTTGATGCAGTAGCTTTAACGATAGGGCCAGAAAAAGGTGGGTCCTGGCCACATTTCTGTTCACATGCATGAACTGCGAGACTAGTCCAGAGAAAGTTCTATTTCACAAAAAGATCTAAATATTGAGCTTTTCAAACATTGTCTTCTCCTGATGCATTGTTTTGAGGAGGTAGAAATGTCCCCAGATGTTTCCTGGGTAAAATACATCATATTCTTCTTGTATTCTTCATGAACTCTATGGTATTCTTCATTGCAGCAAATTCAAGGCCAAGAGAGTAGCTAGGAATTAAAGTGTATAATATGGAGTTACTTAAGAAAAAAGCACAAGGAAAACATTTTGAAATGTGCTTTATGTATGAAAACAGTGTCCCAAATGAAGATGCTTTTACAGTCATAGACATGTATCTGTTTCAATCAGTTTTTACACAACTTTTTTCTCCTTTTGTCTCTGTTTTCAGGAAGATTGGAAAAACCAGATCAAATGATACCACTGATTATTGCATTCTCCTGTGTAACAGCAATAGCAGTACCTGTAGTTGCAATTTTGATCTACATGTCAAGAAAAGCAAAGATAAATGGATCCTACAGTCTTGTAAAAGCACTCGGGCTGAAAGTGTGATCGCATGAATATAAGTCTAAGTTCATAATAAGCGATGTTATTTATTGTTGTGACTGGTTCTACTCTTCTATAACATCTTTTAACAAATGACTTGGGAACACCGTCATGTGACAGCAAATGGAGATTTTTTTCATGTTTTAATAAGTACTTTGGTATTTAATTTAAAGGGAAAACTAGTATCCTGTCCTAGAAATTTGAAAATCACTTCTGTGTTGAAGCATGAAGAACAAAGAGTTCCCTGGAGAACTAGGTTTATACATAGTGTATAATTTGTGTTATAAATATGTTCAACTGAATATCAGTTTGTAAAATCGCAGTCTCACTGCAACTGTACAGAGAAATGTTGTTAATTCAAATATATAAATCACCACTACTTGAGCTGATCAGATAACATTTTATTTTGTATTACTCTACAGAGTGAATGTTCTTACTATAATTTATCTAATTGTGGTAATGTTTGGATAATATTCTCTTTTCACTCATATTGCCGCAAACTTTGTACCTTCAATGAAATTACACAATCACGGGGCTATGCATTTCTAATTAATTTAAATTAACATCTCAAGGTTCATTTCTGCAACATTTTATTTAAACATTATTCAGAAAGTGTCTGGGATTATAATCTAGTTAGTTTTAGGACAGCTGAGGTATGTTTGTAGGGTTTAATTATTCTCAAATCAATGCCAGAATTCTGTTATTTTGTGATGAGCCCAATCAGTCCCTTCATTTAGAATATAAGCTGCTGGTAAATATGCCTTACAGATTTCCCCCGCAAAATAAAACTACCAGTAGGTTTCTTTGACTGTATCCCCCTAGTGGTTCTTGCCTATGAAAGGAAACAGTGAAAACTATTATCCTTAGCAACAGCAGATTTGAGTGTCAGGGGAAGCCTTAGCTGTAAAGGCACACCAAGGCAGGCAACGACATAAAGGCATAGGCAAGGAGGAGAGGCAAAATCTATGCAGCCTCAGCAATGGTGGTTGTTTCCTGAAGAAATGCTCACTGTGGGAAAACTAAACCACTTACCTGACAAATTTCCTTTCAGTAGACAGCTAGTGCCTACATGCTTCACCGTGGTTAGCACCTTTTTCACCCCACGCTCTCTCCAGTGTTGGCAAAATAGTGTTGTGAAAATAGTGGGCTTTCTGTGCAGATGCAAAGATGAGGGAGAAGGAGAGGTGGAGTCTGATGGTATTCTCCCTTACATCCCTTCTGTCTAGAAGTGCTGCTGTGACTCATCTGGTTGGTGATGTTCAGCACTGAAGGCAAGGCTGTGGGAGGTGCAGGCACTGTGGCTGAGATGTTGAAATGCATCTAGTCTCAGCAGTCCTGAGCCACGGTGTTTGGCATAGGAAGATGGGCTTGGCTCCCCCAAACTTCCACACAGAAAGTCAAGCACAAGGCCAAGCAGATATATGTGAAAAGAGTTGCTTTAAATTACACAAATGGTAACAACTGCCCCCAACAGCAATACAAACATTGATGTTTCTTGGTAGCTAGATGTGGGATGAGGTAGTGGTGCAGATCTCCCGTATCTTTTTCATATGTGTGTTCAGGGTTTTGTGCACAGTAAATCAGTGCATGCAGGGTCCTGCACTTATCTACAGTTGGAAAGGGCAACTTGGAAAGTGGGGATGTAGCAGAAAAATAGCAAAGCAGTGTGGACTTGGCTTGGAGGAATGTAAGCATGCAGTAGGAGGGTGAAGAAAAGATTGAAGACAGAGTAGGAGGAGAGCTTTGACAGGCCCATGACAGAAATTTCTTGGAGGTGGTGCCAGGCAGATTTATTCAGAGTAATGTCAGGCCTGTCTCAGTGCTGTCCTGTGAACAAACCAGAAAGCATGATTTTTCCACTGTGCAAAACTATGGTGCGCACACATTTTGCCCACTAGGTATAGTTCTGGTATCTGTATTATATATCTTGCAAGAATGATAGGTAGAAAAGATACAGAGGAGGAGGACTGGAACACAGGAAAAACGAAAATGCTTGGGACTTTCCAGTTTGGAGATAGTATTTGTGATACAGATACAAACCTTAATGTCTACATGGCTTGTCTTTCCTCTCAGGATCTCCATTAAGTCATTTAAGTCTATAGGAGTTGGTCTGTGAGTTCAACAGGGCAAATTTTTCACCCAGAAATGCAAAGTGAATAGATAGAGATTGTAGTGCTTATTTTAGGAGAGATTGCTCTTGTGTGGGCAACAAGCTTCCTCTTGGTGAAATCACGAAGGAGGACCTTGCCAGGGGATCTCCTCCCCTACTGCCTGATTCTTGGTATTTTCCAGGACACTTAATGATTTGGGCAGAAGCTTGTGCTGTGGAGGTTAAAAGTTCGCAGGCAAATAATTTCTCTTTTTACTGAAAATTACAGCAGGAATATTGTTTCTCCTTGCACTATATCTCATCAAGCAAATGCAGATCCTCTGCCCTTACAAAGAGACGTGCAAGCTCTTTCAGAAGGGGTCAGAGCCGCCTGGCGTTGTAGGTAAGAGTCCCTGCCATGGGGCCTGTCTTTATGACCAAGAAAGTGGTCTGTAGAGCAAAGGGCTATGACAGATCCGCTCAGGTTTTCTCTACAAAGTCACCTCACAGGTTTTAAAGTTGCATTTTCCCCTGCCTGGGCCTGTGCTCAAGCACACCAGTTGTCCTGGTGTCCTCAGAGCAGGGGTTTATCCCAGCAATACCACAGGGTAATGCCAAATGCTAATGCTAAAATAAGCCTGGATTTTAAAAGGTGACTGCAGAATCTCACTCCCTGCAGGTAGTTCAGGATCTGCTCTTCCTTAAAATGTAAAGCTCAAACAGAAGAAGATACATTTTTTAAACTTCTCCAAGAATGCTTTCAAAGTATTTCGTAGGTATACTGAAGGGAATAGTTAATATATCCTGTGACAGAGGTCTCTGCTGGAAATAACACTGGAGGCCTTGTGTTTGCAGGAACGGGCTCCCCCTGGTTTCAGGGACTAGCAGGGCCTGATCATGGTGCTTAAGGCCAAATGATGATCTGGTGTCTGGCTGCGGCAGGCCATTCAGCTTCATCAACTTGCTGCTGCGCTGGACCAGGTAACTTCTCTGCTTGAGCAGAGTGTGTCCCCCTGTAAGGAATATGATTTTGACTGGAAATTCCTCATAAAGAGAGAATATACCATAGTCCTTGATAATTAGCTGTGCCCTTTCTGTTGTATATGCATGGCCTACTTCCTAGTCCAATTTCTCTGACCTTTTATGCCTTTTTCCCCACAAGATAGTTGCATACTGTAATCAAGCTGTCTCCTGTTTCTTTGATAAACTAAACAGATTGAGCTGTTGTAAGCCTACCTTTCTCTATAAGGCATTTTCTACAGGGATAAGTAATCCTTCTGGTCTTTTCTAAATCCCCTCCAGCACTTCAACATACCCTTTATCACGTGGCAAAAAATCTGTGTATGATCATATGATCCTCCAGTGCTCTTTCTGCCAGTGCCAGAGGTGATTTTGCTTCTTTACTCCTCTGTGCAGCTCTGCTTCCATAAACAGCCATTTTTACATTTGCTGCTTTTTTGTCTGAGAATCATTGCAGGGAATAAAGAATAAGTCAATTCCTTATTTCCATTACAGTTTATCAGTCCTTTGTAGGATACAGTCCCTCAGAGCTGTTCTTACTATGTTTTTTTGAAACAGAAATCTACGTGATACAAAGTCAAATGCGTCATGAGTCCCAATACCTTAAACCTAACTTGTCTCATAATGCCTATGTTCCACAGAACCATGTTGACTGGCACTAATTAATATTTTCTATCCTTATCCCTGTATCAGCTTTTCCCATTATTTAAAACTTTGCCGTACCAGCCAGTCTGAATTTTACGCAGACCGTTCAGCTTACCAATCAAACACTGACAGAGCTTATGACAATACTCTATACTCAGTTTGAAGGCCACTTCACATTTAAAAAAGAAATGGGAGAAGCAGTTATATCAGTGAAACTACTCCTCTGGTTCTGTTGTCTGTTGTATGGCTCAACGACCTTTAAACCTCACAACCTTTGCGATCCACATGCTATATATCCTGTCACCAAAGTGATGCAAGTTATGCTAACAAATATTGAAATGCTTGTAAAAAGTGTGATGTGCTTTGCTGTTAGCTACCAGGCATCTTCGTAGTTAAAATGTATTGTTCCAAGTATCTGGGTAGCCACCAGGTACCAAAGCAGGTCTGTCGCTCTGTCCTTCCCACCTGAGGAATCCTGATGCTGTTGAAGTACACAGAATGGCCAAATGTGTGTCTATGAGATACAGGCTTGTGAAGTTCCCCGGTGTTCTTGGTTCCTCTCGGTGATTCTGCTATGTTTAAGGTTTGTTGCAAATGAAACAAGGGGAACAGTTTTTGAGAGAGACAACTTTTCTTTTTGCAATGCAAAGAAATTTAGACATTTAAATCCTAAGACTTGTGCCAGGACTAACTGAAGATTTATTTTAAAAAAAGGCAAATACATATTTTATAAATAGATGTGACAGAGGGTCTGGGACTCTATGCTTATGTGACTTGAAGTAGAACAACAATGACTTTTTTTTTTTTTTTTT